>Ga0207738_100091_pt1 | contig 21611 bp, 17 predicted proteins | sample LuqExpMetagenom9_FD_187767 | JGI IMG/M metagenome (GOLD analysis project Ga0207738, IMG submission 187767) | Tropical forest soil microbial communities from Luquillo Experimental Forest, Puerto Rico - Sample 9 (SPAdes) | ecosystem: Environmental > Terrestrial > Soil > Tropical forest ... | reverse complement strand
GGACCGTCGCCTACAGCTTCCACTTCGTCCGTGCATCCTTAACGGAGACTGGCATTCTCAGCAAAAAGACCAAGCCCGGCATGAATCTGTGCCGGGCTTGGTCTTTTCTCTGAGGAGGTAAAGTCTTAGCTGCGCAGCCGGTTTAGCAGATCTTGGGGATGAACGGGCTTGGCGAGAATTTCGAATTCGTAGCCCCGAGCGCGAGCCTTCTCCAGCAGATCGGCGGTCGCGGCCTGACCCGAAAAAAGCAGGATCTTGATCTTGGGCAGAACCTCGCGGATGCGGATGGCGGCGTCAATTCCGTTCAAGTCAGCCATGATGACGTCGGAAATCAGCATATTCGGTTGCCACTCGGCGGCCATCTCCACAGCGCGTTCGCCGGAGTAGACAGCGCGAGCCTCAAAGCCGCTCTGATTCAGGATCACAGAGAGCGTATCGGCAATCACCCGTTCATCGTCGACTACCAATACCCGGGATTTTGCGGTTGCGTCGGCCATTGTCCCTGCTCACAAACGGAATTGGATTGCCACATCGGCAGTCGAGCGCCTGCGTGCAGCGCGGCCCGTGTAACAACGATCTCACCCATCATACCCTCCACGGCCCAATTCAAACAGCAGCAAGATGCATAACGGGTACAACGCTTTTCCTGCCAACACATTCACCCGGCTTCAACGCAATCAGCCTATACTGGTAAGTAACGGCAGAGTGCCCGCGCGCCGTCCCCATCCGGAGAAATAGCATGAGCGAAACGGTCTTCCCCAACCAGGAACAGGCCTCGGCCCCGCTGCAGGCAGCAGACGTGATTATCCGCGCCGAAAAGGTAGAAAAGTTCTACCAACAGCCCAGCCAAAACCGCATTCAGGTGATCTCCGCCACGGATCTGGCGGTGGTGCCGGGAGAGATTCTGGCGCTGCTCGGGCCTTCGGGTTCGGGCAAATCCACCATGCTGCGCATGCTGAGCGGCCTTTCCAAGCCCACGGCCGGGCAGGTGTACTGGCACGACAAGCCCATTGACCAGGCGGAGATCAATGTCTCGATCGTCTTCCAGAGCTTTGCCCTGTTTCCCTGGCTCACCGTACTTGAAAACGTGGAAGCCCCATTACAAGCCCGCGGCGTACCGGCTGACGAACGGCGAGCCCGCAGCCTGAAGATGCTGGACACCGTTGGCCTGGACGGCTTTGAAGCGGCCTACCCCAAGGAGCTCAGCGGTGGCATGCGACAGCGCGTGGGCTTTGCGCGGGCGCTGGTGGTGGAGCCGGAAGTGCTCTTCATGGATGAGCCCTTCAGCGCGCTCGATGTGCTGACGGCCGAGAACCTGCGCTCGGAACTGCTTGAGCTCTGGTCGAAAAAGACCATGCCCACCAAGGCTGTTTTTCTGGTGACGCACAACATTGAAGAAGCTGTCCTGCTGGCGGACCGGATCATTGTGCTGGGCCGCAATCCGGGGCACATCCGCACCGACTTCCGGGTGCAACTGGCCCATCCGCGCGACCGCAAGTCCGACCCGTTTACGCAATTGGTGGATTACATCTATAAGGTGCTCACGCGGCCCGACGATCCGGCCAGCGAAGCCCCCGGCCAGCACGCCGCGCCACAGGTGCGCGACCAGCGCCAGATGCACTACCAGATGCTGCCCCATGCCCGTCCCGGTGGTATTGCCGGCTTGTTGGAATTGCTGATCGACAAGGGCGGACGCGACGACATCTACCGTCTGGCCGACGACTTGGCCTTCGAAGTGGACGACCTGCTGCCGATCGTGGATGCCGCGCAACTGCTGGGCTACTTGACCGTGGAAGAAGGCGACGCGGTCATCACACCCGCAGGCGAGGAGTTTGCCAATTCCGAAATTTTGCGTCAGAAAGAGCTCTTCCACGACGCCGCGCTCCAACACGTTCTGCTGCTGCGCCAGATCCGCCGCGCCCTCGAATCGAAGAGCGACCACTCGGTGCCCGAGGAGTTCTTCCTGGACATGCTGGACGAGCAGTTCAGCGAAGAGGAATGCCTGCACCAGATGGAAACCGCCGTGGCCTGGGGCCGCTATGCCGAGCTGTTCGACTTTGACGCCGGACGCCGCCGCTTTGTGCTGCCCGACTGGAACGACGAAGAGCCCGTGCACACCGAGGAGGTCCATTGAAGACACCGCCTCTCGGACGCACGCCGGTCACTCCACCGCGGTCACGCTCCTTTCTGATCGACGCAGCCGTCAGCCTGGTGCTGCTGGCCATCTTCTTCGCCATTATTGCCACGGGGCGCTACTGGCTGGGCCGGCCGCTACCGGAAACCAACATCTCGCACTCCATCTCCGCATTGCCGCTCTACGCCTTTTACTCCTGTGTGCGGATTGCGGTGGCCTATCTGCTGAGCCTGGTGTTCGCCATCAGCTACGGTTACATTGCCGCCTACAACAAACGGCTGGAACCGTGGATGATTGCGGTGCTCGACATTCTGCAGTCCATCCCGGTGCTGAGCTTTTTGCCGGGTGTGATGCTGGCCATGATGGCACTGATTCCCGGCCATCAGATGGGCATCGAACTGGGCTCCATCCTGCTGATCTTTACCGGGCAGGTGTGGAACATGGCCTTCAGCTTTTACTCTTCGCTCAAGGCCATTCCACGCGAAATGATCGAAGCCACGCGCATCAATCGCTTCAGCCCCTGGCAAAGGTTCTGGCAACTGGAGCTGCCGTCCTCGGCCATCGGATTGATCTGGAATTCGATCATGAGCGTGGCCGGCGGATGGTTTGCGCTGATCGCCTGCGAAACCTTTCCGCTGGGCGCGCGCAACTTCCGGCTGCCGGGTCTGGGCAGCTATCTGCAGGCTGCAGCCTTCTCCGATCCTATCGATGGTCATGCCCTCGGCTGGGGTGTGGCTACGTTGGTGCTGATTATTGTGGCCAGCGACCAACTGGTATGGCGTCCGCTGATTGCCTGGAGCGACAAATTCAAAATTGAGCAGGTGGAAAGCTCGCGTACCATCACCTCGCCGATTCTCACACTGTTGCAGCGGCCCAGCCGCGTGCTGGCACTGCCCGGGCGCGCGCTCGATGCCGTCAGCGAGCGCATCTATCAGCGGCTATCGCACTCCGAACAGTGCCGCGTGGTGCATGCCATGGACGACGAAACCCGGCGCAAGAACATGCTGGTGCCCGGTCTGGCCGGCTTCTTTGCCGCGCTGTTTGTCTTTTGGGGCGTGCTGCATGCCTGGCAACTGGTGCAGAGCACAACCTGGCACGATCTGCGTACGCTGCTGACCGCGGCCGGAGCAACCTATCTGCGCGTGAATGCGTCGCTGCTGATTGCTGCGCTGTGGACCATTCCGGTAGGTGTCGCCATCGGCTCCAACCAGAAGCTGGCTCCGCTGCTGCAGCCCGTCACCCAACTGATTGCCTCCATTCCGGCATCGGCCTTCTTTCCGCCCATGATGCTAGTCTTCGCCACCATCGGCATGGGGCTTGGCTGGGGATCGATTCTGCTGATGCTGATGGGCACGCAATGGTACATCCTGTTCAACGTCATTGCGGGAGCCATGTCCATTCCTTCCGACCTGAAGGAAGCTGCCATGGTCTACAAGTTCACTCGCTGGCAACGCTGGACACGCCTGATTCTTCCCGGCATCTTTCCTTATCTGGTCACCGGCATGGTTACAGCCTCCGGTGGCGCGTGGAATGCATCGATTCTGGCGGAGTACGGGCTGCTCGGCAACCGCACGTTCCAGACTATTGGACTGGGTTCGCAGATTACCGCAGCGCTGGCCAACAACAACTTTTCCGCCTTGCTACTGGCCACAGTTCTGATGGCGGCCATTGTGGTGACCACCAACCGGCTGCTGTGGCGCAGACTCTACCGGCTGGCCGAAACCCGCTACAAGCTCGAAGGCTGACGCTGTAGCGCATCTACAATCGAGTGCAGGAGAAGCCGCGATGGTACGTGTGGGATTGGTGGGCTTTGGTCTGGGAGGCAAGGTGCTGCATGCGCCCGTGATTGCCTCCGTGGAAGGCATGCAACTGGCTGCCGTGGTGGAACGATCGACCAACAGCGCGGCGGAACGCTATCCAGGCATTGCCGTGCATCGCTCCTTGGATGCCATGCTGGCTGATCCAGCGTTGGACCTGATTGTGCTCACCACCCCCACGGCTACACACTTTGAACTGGCGCGACAAATTCTGCACGCGGGCAAGCACTTGGTGGTGGATAAGCCGGTCTGCGTGGCCGCGGCGGAAGTGGCGGAGTTGATGCGGCTGGCGCGCGAACAACAGCGCGTCTTTGTGCCTTACCACAATCGTCACTGGGATTCCGATTACCGCACCGTGGAGCAACTGGTGCGCGCCGGCACACTGGGACGGATCGTAGCCTTTGATTCCGCCATGGATCGCTGGCGGCCGGGCGCTACGCGCACACCGTGGAAGGACGATGCGGCGGCTGGCGGTGGAAGGCTCTACGACCTGGGCTCGCACCTGGTGTATCTGGCACTCACCCTGTTCGGCCTGCCGGAAACCGTGGGTGCCGAAGTGGTGCGCGAACGCGAGGGTACGGGCGCGGATGACGCCTTTACTATGCGTCTGCGCTATCCAGGATTGACGGTCACAATGGCAGCTTCGAATGTGGCCGCCACGCCGCGTCCGCGCTTCTACGTTCGCGGGATGCAGGGCAGCTATCTGAAACACGGCGTCGATCCACAAGAAGAAGCGCTGCACAAAATCGCACACATCACCGATCCGAACTGGGGCATGGAGCCAGAGCCGGAGTGGGGCACACTGACGGTCGAGAAAAACGGCCAGTTGGCTAGCAGTCAAGTTCCCGCGCTGGCAGGCGATTACCGCATCTTCTATGCCGGCGTACGCGATGCGGTACTGGGCAAAGCCGCGCCGCCCGTGGCCGCACTGGAGGCTTGGCGCACCATCCGCATTCTGGAGCTAGCGCTTGAAGCCAGCCGTGAGCGGCGGGAGATTGCGTGCGACTGGAGCACGGAACCGGCTTAGCTCTGAGCCTGTGGATCGTGCTCCACCAGCGGCACCCAGAAATGGAAGCATGCTCCGTGCTCAGGCTCGCTCCGCACCTCAATGCCGCCGCCCTGTGCCGTCAGCAGAGAACGCACAATCGCTAGGCCCATACCGGAGCCCTTGCTGCCTGCCTTCTTGCGCTGACCGCGATAGAAGCGCTCAAAAATATGAGGCAGATCGCGCGCATCGATTCCAGGCCCGTTGTCTTCCACGGTGAATACAAGCCGCCCGCTGTTTGCAACAACATTCAGCCGGACCTCAGTGCCTGCCGGCGTGTGCGCGGCAACATTCTCCAAAAGATGCCGCAACACCCGGCCCAGCAGGTGCGCATCGAGCCATACCTGCTGAGTAAACTGCTCCGGCTCCAGCACAATCGTATGGCGATGCAGATTCCTCGAAGACGCTTCCGTGGCCTGCTCCAGCAGGTGATACGGAGTCTGCGGCTGCAGGTTCACCTTCACGGGACGCGCATCGAGTTCCGCCATTTCCACAGCTTCGCCGATCAACAAATCCAGGCGTCGAGCCTCTTCATCGATCACGGCGGTCAACTCATGACGCGCATCCGCATCCAGCAAACCGCTGCTGAGCAGTGTGCTGGCAGCCGCACGAATGGAAGTAAGCGGCGTGCGCAGCTCGTGCGTGAGCGAATCGGTCAGCGCCACACGAAGCCGCTCGGCTTCACGCGTGGCCTGCAGGCGTGTAGCTGTCTCCGTGGCCAGCGAGCGCGCCACGGCAATGGCAACCTGTGCACAGACCGCTGTGGCCGCATTGCGGCTGAGTGAATCGGAACGCCAGGCCAGAGCACCCACCGGACGTAAACCAAGCAACAGCGGCATCAGAGTGAATTCGCCAGCCTGTTCCCGGCTGATAACCGCACCAGCCACCATAGCCTCCAAACTGGCGCGCAACCCCATGGGCAGCTCTTCAGCGGAAGCATAGAAGCCACGATTCTCCGACACAAACAGCGCCACGGCCTCAAACGCAAAGATCTCCGACAGCATGCGTGGCATGCGGCTCAACAGTTGCTCGGCATCTTCGTACAGCATCATTTGCTGCGCCAGAGCGTAAAGCTGCTCCACTTCGCTGCGACGTTGTTCGGCCTTGACCTTCTGCTGGCGAGCCCTCTCTGACACTCTGCCGACAACCGCGCTGGAAGCGACAAAAGAAACCATGGCCACCCACTGCTCCGTCCCCGCAAGGCGGAACGTGTGAAAAGGCGGCAGGAAGAAAAAGTCAAAGACCGCGGCTCCCGCCAATGCGACGTACAGCGACAACCGATAGCCGGTCAAGGTGGCAAACCACACCACCAATGTGAGAAAAGCCAGCCCTGCCGTGGTGGCGCTTACCTTCAGGCTCACCAGCAGCACGGTGACGCCCGCCACGGCCACGCTGGCAGCCAGCCCCGTGGCCAAACGCATGGGTTGTTCGGCAATCTTCATCGCACTCTCTCCGGAATCATACCGCCCCGATGATGTAATCTTCGGTTGAACGCGGATTTTTCTTATGACTGGCAAGATTCTGATCATCGACGACGAACCACAGATTACGCGTGTGCTGCGCGCCAGCTTTGCAGCGCAAGCCTACGATGTGCGCATTGCCAACGATCCTGAAGAGGGGTTGCGTACCTTCCACGAATGGCGGCCCGATCTGGTCATCACCGATTTGATGATGCCCGGAATGAGCGGCGTGGAGCTGTGCCGCGCCATCCGCGCCACCGCCGAGACGCCTATCATTGTGCTCAGCGTGCGGGAACAGGAACACTCCAAGGTGGCCGCTCTGGATGCGGGCGCGGACGACTACGTCACCAAGCCCTTCGGCATTCAGGAATTGATGGCGCGCGTGCGAGCCCATTTGCGCCGCGCACCGGAACGCATTGCGGGATCGGTAGAAGCTGGCGACTTTGTGATCGACTCCACAGCCCATTCCATCACCGTTACCGGGAAACAGATTCACCTTACACCCAAAGAGTTCGACCTTCTGCTACATTTGGCGCGCAATGCCGGCAAGGTGATGACGCACCGTGCTCTGCTCACTACGGTATGGGGCGCGCAATCGGCGCACCAACCCGAGTATCTGCGCGTATTTGTTGGCCAGTTACGCAAAAAGCTAGAAGCCGAAACCGGCAAGCAATATATCCAGACCGAGCCATGGGTCGGCTACCGCTTTGTTCCTGAAGGTCTAGCAGAGAGCATCGAAGACTAGCGTTTCTCCCTCATCACGTTTCTCTCTCCAGGGCGCTCTTGCACGGGCGCCCGGTGCTTTTTCCACCCGATCAAACCTGTCCGCCCATTGCCGCCTGCTCCCGAAGCGATGGCGCTTATCCTTACAAACCTTTTAGGAATCCCTTTCGGCAGATAAATCCCCCCACTCCGACAATCACACTTGTACCTGAGAGGGATGTTGCAAGCGTTCCCCTCACTTCATGCCCCCGCACTGGGCGCATGCCGGAGCTGCCATGCAGGATATTGCCATGCTCGCCTTCACCGCTGTCTTCTTCGCCGTGGCCTATGCCTACGTCAAGGCCTGCCACACACTGAGGTAACCCATGCATATCGACATTGTCTCCGCACTGGCTCTGGCGTTATCCGTGCTGGTGCTCGTGTACCTTGCCGCAACCTTGCTCTACCCGGAGAAATTCTGACATGACTGCCAACGGCTGGTTGCAGTTCTCCATCTTCTGCGCAATTCTGCTGGCCACGGTGCGCCCGGTGGGAATCTATCTTGCTCACGTTCTAGAGGGCGAGCGCACCTGGTTCACGCCTGTACTGCGCCCGTTGGAGCGGCTCATCTACAAGCTCACCGGCGTTCACTCCGAGCACGAGATGAACTGGCGCCAGTATGCCTGTGCCGTGCTAGGCTTCTCGGCGATCACCCTGCTGGCCACCTACATCCTTGAGCGCGTGCAGGCATGGCTTCCCCTTAATCCGCGCGGATTGGCCAATGTAGGTCCCGACCTGGCCTGGAACACCGCAGCCAGCTTTACCACCAACACCAACTGGCAATCCTACGTGCCGGAAACCACCATGAGCTATCTCACCCAGATGGCAGGGCTGGCCACCCACAATTTCTGGTCGGCGGCAGTGGGCATCGTGGTTGCTATTGCCCTGGTGCGCGGCATCCGCCGCACCCAGAGCCCCACCATTGGCAACTTCTGGGTAGACATGACGCGGACCACGCTGTATGTGTTGCTCCCTGGGTCGCTGCTCTATGCCTTGTTGCTGGTGGCACAGGGCGTGCCGCAAAATTTCCACGACTACACCACCGCTCATCCACTCGAGCAGCCGACGCAGACGCAGTTGCTGGCGCAAGGGCCCGTGGCCTCGCAGGAAGCCATCAAGATGCTGGGCACCAACGGAGGCGGCTTCTTCAACGCCAACAGCGCGCATCCGTTTGAAAACCCCACGCCTTTCACCAACCTTCTGCAGATGCTCTCCATCTTCATTCTTCCCGCCGGGCTCACCTACACACTGGGCCGCATGACCGGATCGCAAGGCCATGGATGGGCAGTGTTCGCAGCCATGTTCATCCTCTTCTTCGGTGGATTCCTTACCGTCTACTGGGCGGAATCGCAGCCCCATCCATTGATTCACGGCGCGCAGCAAGTGGCCACAGCCACAGCTCCCGGCGGCAACATGGAGGGCAAGGAGGTACGCTTCGGCATCTTGAACAGCTCCCTGTTTGCCACCATCACCACCGACGCCAGTTGCGGCGCAGTGAATGGCATGCATGACAGCTTCACTCCACTCGGCGGCATGGTGGTGCTCACCAACATCATGCTCGGCGAAGTCATCTTCGGCGGCGTGGGCTCAGGTTTGTACGGCATGCTCATCTTCGTGGTGCTCGCGGTCTTCATCGCGGGCCTGATGGTGGGGCGCACACCGGAGTACCTGGGGAAAAAAATCGAAGCCTTTGATGTGAAGATGGCCATGCTCTATGCGCTCATTTTCCCGCTCATCATTCTCTCGCTCACCGCTGCGTTTCTGCTCTGGCCAACCGGGCTGGCCTCTCTCAACAATGCAGGCCCTCATGGCATGAGCGAGATTCTTTACGCGTTCACCTCGGGCGCGGGCAACAACGGTTCCGCTTTTGCCGGACTGAACGCCAACACCTGGTGGTACAACGTGGCTCTGGGCTTTGACATGCTCTGTGGCCGCCTGCTGATGATGATTCCGGTGTTTGCCCTTGCCGGTAATCTGGCGCAGAAAAAGAGTACACCGCCATCGCCTGGGACCTTTCCCGTGCATGGCGCACTCTTCGCGGTGCTGCTGGTGGGCATTGTTCTCATTCTGGGTGCACTCACGTTCTTCCCCGCGCTCAGCCTTGGCCCCATTCTTGAACACCTGGTTCTCCAGGCTGGCCAACTCTTCTAGCGGTTGCAGGAAGCAGACGCGGCTTTGCCGCCTTGCCTGCTTGCGATTCCGGTCCCGACCAGGTAGCGGCAGCTAACAATTAGGAACTGAGGAGATGAGATCTCATGGTTGAAAAAATGAGTCTCTGGAATACGGAAATCATGGGCCAGGCCCTGGTGGATGCGGTAAAGAAGCTCGATCCGCGCGGCATGGTCAAAAATCCCGTAATGTTCGTCGTGGAAGTGGGCAGCGCGCTCACCACGCTGTTGCTCATCGGCGATGTACTCGCGCATCGATCCGGCTTCGGCTTCAATCTGCAGATCACGCTCTGGCTGTGGTTCACAGTATTATTCGCCAACTTTGCCGAGGCCATGGCGGAGGGCCGAGGCAAAGCGCAGGCCGACACACTGCGCAAAGCCAAAAGCGATACCATCGCATACCGCTACAACAGCCTGAACCAACTGGAAGAAGTATCGAGCGGGCAGTTGCGCGCAGACGATGTTATTTACGTTGAGGCTGGCATGTTCATTGCCGGCGACGGCGAGGTAATCGAAGGCGTGGCCTCCGTGGATGAATCGGCCATCACCGGCGAATCCGCGCCTGTGATCCGCGAAGCCGGCGGAGACCGCTCAGCCGTTACCGGCGGCACCAAAGTCCTCTCCGATTTCATCCGCGTGCGCATCACCTCCAACCCTGGCGAGACCTTTCTTGATCGCATGATCGCTCTGGTGGAAGGCGCTAGCCGGCAGAAGACGCCGAACGAGATTGCGCTCAGCATTCTGCTCAGCGGGCTCACCATCGTCTTTCTGCTGGCTGTAGTCACACTGCAGCCGTTCGCGATTTACTCCAATGCGCCACAGACAGTCTTCGTGCTGGTCTCGCTGTTGGTATGTCTGATTCCGACCACCATCGGCGGATTGCTTTCAGCCATCGGCATTGCGGGCATGGACCGGCTGGTGCAGTACAACGTGCTAGCCATGAGCGGACGCGCGGTGGAGGCGGCGGGCGACGTGAACACACTGCTGCTCGACAAGACCGGCACCATTACGCTCGGCAATCGCCAGGCAGCAGAGTTCATCGCCGCACCGGGCGTCGATCAGGAACGGCTGGCTAATGCCGCGCAGCTCTCATCGCTCTCCGACGAAACGCCGGAAGGCCGCTCGATTGTGGTACTGGCCAAAGAAAAGTACGGTTTGCGCGGGCGGGATATCACCGAGCTGCAAGCGGAGTTTGTTCCCTTCACCGCGCAAACGCGGATGAGCGGCGTGAACCTGCCTGGCACGCTGATCCGTAAGGGCTCCGTGGATGCGATCGCGCGTTTTCTTGCCGACCAGGATGCCGTGCTGCCACAGAAGGTGCGCGAAGCCGTGGAAGAAGTCGCACGCCTGGGGGGCACGCCTCTGGTGGTGGCGGAGAACTCGACCGCGCTGGGCGTCATCCACCTGAAGGACATTGTGAAGGGCGGGCTCAAGGACCGGCTGGCGCGGCTGCGCGCCATGGGCATTCGCACCATCATGATCACAGGGGACAATCCGCTGACCGCCGCTGTGATTGCCCGCGAAGCCGGAGTGGACGATTTTCTGGCCGAGGCCAAGCCCAAGGACAAGATGGACCTGATCAAAAGCGAGCAGGCCAAAGGCAAGCTGGTGGCCATGACCGGCGACGGCACCAACGATGCGCCCGCGCTGGCGCAGGCTGATGTGGGCGTGGCCATGAACTCCGGCACACAGGCAGCAAAAGAGGCCGGCAACATGGTGGATCTCGACTCCAACCCCACCAAGCTGATTGAGATTGTGGAGATCGGCAAGCAGTTGTTGATGACGCGCGGAGCGCTGACCACCTTCTCCATTTCCAACGATGTGGCCAAGTACTTTGCAATTATTCCGGCCATGTTCGCGGGCGTGTTCCCGGTGCTGAACGCGCTGAACATCATGCATCTGGCCACGCCGCAATCGGCCATTCTCTCCGCCGTCATCTTCAACGCGGTCATCATTGTTGCGCTCATTCCGCTGGCGCTGCGCGGCGTTAAGTACGAGCCCAAGGCCGCTGATGTGCTGTTGCGCAACAACCTGCTGCTCTATGGCGTGGGCGGCATCGTTGTTCCCTTCCTGGGCATCAAGGCCATCGACCTTTGCCTGGTAGCGATGCATCTGGCCTGACACCGGCCCCGACAGGAGATTGATCATGAGCACTCTCGTGGAACACAAAAAGGAATTCAGGCTGCACACGGAAACCGCCGAGATGAGACCTTCAAGCTCGTTAGCGCAGCATTCGGTATGGAAGACATCGATTCTCTTCACGCTCGTCACCCTGGTGCTATTGGGCGTGATTTATCCGCTGGTGGTGACGGGACTGGCCACGCTGTTGTTTCCGCACCAGGCTGCTGGCAGTTTGATCCTGAAAGATGGGCAGGTGGTGGGTTCCGCGCTGCTAGCGCAGAGTTTTACCGCGGACCGCTACTTCCATCCCCGGCCCTCCGCCGCAGGCAATGGCTACGACGCCAGCGCATCGGGCGGATCAAATCTGGCGCAATCGAACCAGAAACTAGTCGCGCGCATTCAGGGCGACATCGACAAACTATCCAAGGAAAATGCGGGCAAGCCGGTGCCCATTGACATGGTGACAACCTCCGGCTCAGGCCTCGATCCAGACATCACGCCCGATGCTGCGGCTTTTCAGATTGCGCGTGTTGCCAAAGCCCGCGGCCTTAGCGAGGATGGCTTGCGCCAGCTCGTGGTGCAACACACCACCGGACGCCAATTCGGCGTGCTGGGCGAACCGCGCGTGAACGTTCTGGAGTTGAATCTGGCGCTCGATCAGGCAACCAAGTAAGAGCGCTCTTCGAACAGAATTTTCTGCCCCCAAATGCTAGGGGAAGCATCCTTCGATGCTTCCCCCTTTTTTTATCGAACACAGAACAAGCGAAACCGTTCGGCTTATATCTCTCTGCGGCCTTCCATGGCGCGCGCCATGGTTACTTCGTCGGCATATTCAATGTCGCTGCCGGCGGGAATGCCGGTTGCGATGCGCGTAATTTTGATCGAAAATCTGCGCAACGCAGTCGCCAGCCAGTCGGCCGTGGCTTCGCCTTCAAGCGTAGGACTGGTGGCAAGGATCACTTCATCGATCTCGCCCTGCTCGGCGCGCGCCACCAGCGAAGCGGTACGCAGTTGGTCAGGCCCGACGCCATGCAACGGCGAGAGCGTGCCATGCAGCACGTGATACACACCCTGGTAGCCACGCGTGCGCTCCACGGCCGCGATGTTGGTGGGCTCTTCCACCACGCACACGGTGCGATGATTGCGCACGGGATTCGCGCAATAGGCACAGGGATCCACATCGGTAACGTTGTTGCAGATTGAGCAGAGGCGCAGACTCGCCTTCAGTCCGCGCACGGCATCGGCCAGCGCGGCAGCATCCTCATTCGATGAGCGCAGAATGTGAAAGGCAAAGCGCTGCGCGGTCTTCGAGCCCACGCCAGGCAGCTTCTTCAACTCTTCAATCAGCCGCGCCATTGGCTCTGCGTATCGCGCCACCGCTCTTCTCCAGAAAATTGCGGGACTCAGCCCCTAGCCCCTATAAAGACTACTCGCCCAGCCCCGGAATGCCCATGCCGCCCAGCATACCCTGCATATTGGCCTTGATGATCCCATCAGCCTTGCGCCCGGCCTCATTCACCGCAGCCAGAATCAGGTCTTCGAGCATCTCCACATCGGCCTGCGCACCAGAAAGGCTTGCCACCGCGCTGGGATCAATCTTCAGCTTGAGCAGTTCTTTTTTGCCATTCATAACGGCCAGCACAGCGCCGCCGCCACTGGTAGCTTCAACAAATGTGTCGCCCAATTTACGCTGCATCTCGGCCTGCATCTGGCCAGCCTGTTGCATCATCTCAGCGAGTTTCGCGGGATTAAACATGGTGCATGTCCTTTTACGGAATTCTTGTTGGCCCTACTACTTAATACGTAGATCGACAATGCTGCGCACTTCAGCATTAAAAATTTCCTTGGCCCGTTGCACCATGGGATGCGCCAGTGCCGCTTCTTGCACACTGCCCGCCACAACCGTAGCCGCTGGGCCCGGTCCGCTGGCCGCTCCAGCCGCTCCCGGAACCACCATGAAACGCGTAGGCGCACCTTGCTTGACCAGTTCCTGGCGGATGATCTTTTCCGCCGCGGCGTTCACCGTGAGCGCCAGCATCTTCTTGCCCATGCCGGAGACTTCAATACGCAGTTGCGCGCCTTCCATGCTCCACACCCCGGAGCCCAGCAACGTGGAAGCCGTGGCGTGGCCATCCGCAGCCAAGGCCTTGGCCACTGCTTCGCGCAGGGCGCTCAAGTCGGACGTGTCGGCAGTCTGATTCACCGGCTCAGGAGCACGCGCCAAGGCACCATCGGTAATAGGCTCGGCAACGCCCACCGAGGGAGCCTGTGTTTGTACCGCAAAAGGTGAGGAAACCGGCGCGCTCACGGGCGCCGTAGCCGCATGGCGCTCAGAAGCTGCAATGGAAACCACCGTTGCCGGAGGCGCTGCAACTGCCGCCACCGAAGGCGCGGTAAACGGCGAACTCACGGCTGCGGGCCGCTCGGTTTCCATCGTGGGAGCGGGCGACTCCGCCGGAGCAGCAGGCACAGGTTGATCCGATTCCTTGGCCGCAGGCTCAGCACTCATCTTGCCCGAGCCCCAGCCACCGGAAAAGGGCGAAATGCTCGGCGAAGCTGGTGATGACGCGCTGGCCGGAGCCGACGGCTTAACCGGTGCAAAAGGCGAGGCGGGCGCTGCTGAAGTGGTGGTGGAAGCAAACGGAGAGGCCGGAGCCGTGCGCGCGGGAGTGGGCGCGGAAGGCCGCGAAGCCGGAGCAGCAGGAGCCGAACGCATGCCTCCACCAGCAACCACGCCGCTGAGCAACTCCTCCAGAGGCAGAAGGCGCTGTGCGTGGATGAGCTTCAGCAGGCCCAGTTCCAGATGGAAGCGCTGTTCCTGGCGGTAGTTCAGCTCGTCGAAGGTGCGCAACACAATCTGCAAATTGCGCGTCAGCTCTTCCTCAGAGAACAGCACGGCGGTGCGAGCAGCACGGGCGCGCTCATCGGCAGAGATTTGCAGCAACTCCGTCTCCGCGCCGCCAATCTTGGCCATCAGGGTATTGCGCAGGTAACGCGCCATCTGCCGGGCCAGCGAGGAGGGGCTGTGGCCGGCGTTCACCAGCGTATTCAACTGCTCCATCAAAGCCGCGCTCTGGCCCTCCGCCACCGCTTCCAGCAGCCGTTCAAAGACGGCATTGGGCACCGATCCCATCAACTCACGAATCTGTGCGGCTTCCAGAACCGCCTTGCCCTCTTTCAACGGAGCAGAGGCAATGGCCTGGTCCATGATGGAGAGCGCATCGCGCATCGATCCATCGCCGGCCTCGGCCAGAAGCGCCAGTGCCGCGTCCTCGGCCTCCACGTCTTCTTTTGCGGCAATGCCCTTGAGCTGGGCCAGAATGTCGTCGAACTTGACCGCGTGGAAGCTGAAGTGCTGGCAACGGGAGCGGATGGTTTGCGGAATATTTTCCGGCTCGGTGGTGGCCATCATGAAGACCACGTGCGAGGGCGGCTCTTCAAGTGTTTTCAGCAGCGCGTTGAAGGCCGCATCGGTAATCTGATGGGCTTCGTCGAGAATGTAGATCTTGTAGCGGTCCCGCGAAGGTGCGTAGCGGGCGGCGTCGCGCAGCTCACGGATCTCGTCGATGCCGCGATTGGTGGCGGCGTCGATCTCAATCACGTCCACCGCATTGCCAGCGCGAATCTCCGTGCAGCTATCGCATGTGCCGCAGGGCTCAGACGTGGGCCGCGCGGCCGAACCAATCTCCGTCCGGCAGTTCAGGGCCTGAGCCAGAATACGGGCGATGGTGGTCTTGCCAATACCGCGATGGCCACTGAAGATGTAGCCGTGCGCCAGCCGGTTCTGGCTGAGCGCATTCATCAGCGTGCGCGTCACATGGTCCTGGCCCGCCACATCGGAAAATAGCTGCGGACGATACTTTCTTGCCAGAACCTGATAACCCATTCCACGCTCCTTGACCCACCCCCTTCGATCCGGGCGGCCTCGTGTCGATTGTATCGGACCAGACTATGCCACCGTGGGCGTGGAAAAACCACCACAGAACCGCTACTTGCCTTCCGCCTTTTCGCTGAGTTCGGCCCAGCGGGCGTAGACCACGTGGTTTTCAGCCTCGGCCGCTTCAAGCTCCTGGAGCGCATCCTGCAGGGCTGCGGCGTCGGTAGCAATCTCCGGACTGGCAACGCGCGCCCGCGCTGCTTCCAGCCGCTCGTCTGAAGCGGTCACCTTGTCTTCGATCGCGGCAAACTCACGGGCTTCCATGTAGGAAAGCTTTTTTCTGGCTGCAACTGGCTCTGCCGCGGGTTTGACAGGCGCCGCTTTGGGCTCTGCAGGCGCGCGCAGAGTGGCTTCCTGCTCTTCCATCCAGTCTTCCCACTGTGCATAGTCCGCCAGGCGGCAGGACTGGCCACGGCCATCCAGGCCGAGCACCGTGGTGGCCACGCGGTTCAACAGATAACGGTCGTGGGTCACCAGAATCAGTGCGCCTGGGAACTCCAGCAGATTCTCTTCCAGAATTTCAAGCGTTGGAATGTCCAGGTCGTTGGTGGGTTCGTCGAGCAAGAGCACGTCGGCCGGCTCCAGCATCAGCCGGGCCACCAGCACGCGGGCCCGCTCACCGCCGGAAAGGTTCTTCACCGGCTGATTGAGCTGCTCACCGGTAAACAGGAAGCGCGCAGCCCAAGAGGCCACGTGCACCGTGCGCCCCTGGTGGATGACCGAGTCGCCCTCGGGAGCCAGCGCGCGCTTGAGGGTCAGATTCTCATCCAGTTCGCGCATCTGGCTCAGATAGACAAGACGAAGCGCATCAGCTTTTTTGATTGTGCCGGCATACGGCTGAATCTCACCACGCAAGAGACGCAAGAGGGTGGTTTTTCCTGAACCGTTCGGACCCACCAGGCCCACGCGGCTGCCCGCCGTGAGCACAAAGTTCAGATCTTCGACAATCTTCCTGGGCTCGGCTCCGGTTTCGGTAGCGGGAAAGGTATAGCTGACGCCCTCAAACTCCACCAGCCGCTTGGTCTTGCGGTCGGTGGCATCAAAGTCGATGCCGGCGGTGATGGAAACAGAACGCGCGTCCATCTCCTTCAACTGCGAGATCATGGCATTCGCCGAGTCAATGCGGGCCTTGGATTTGGTGGTGCGTGCCTTGGGTCCACGGCGCAGCCACTCGATCTCCGTGCGCACCTGATTGCGCAAGCTCTCCTGCTGGCGGCTCTGGGCTTCAAGAAATGCCTGCTTCTCTTCGAGAAAGCGACTGAAATTGCCCTTCACCCGATAGAGCCCGCCGGCAAAAACACGGTTCAGCTCCACAATCTGGCTGGTGGTGGACTCCAGAAAGGTGCGGTCGTGGCTGACCGTGACCGAGGCGAACGGGGCGTTGGCCAGCAACTCTTCCAGCCATTCAATGCCAGCCAGATCCAGATGGTTGGTGGGCTCGTCGAGCAGCATCACCTCAGGTTCGCCCACCAGGGCTTCCACAATGGCCAGCCGCTTGCGCCATCCACCGGAAAGGCTGGCAGCCTCGGCGGCAAGGTCGTCAAAGCCGGCGCGGCCCGCAATTTCGCGCAACCGGCCCTCACGCTCGTTCAGATCCACATGAACGGCCTCAAGCGCGCGATCCAGCACCTGGCGAACGGTAAGTCCGGCGTCAAAGCGGGAGTCCTGCGGCACATATGCGGCGCGAGCACGCTTGCGCACGGCCACCTCGCCCTCGTCGGACGGAATTTGACCGGCAAGAATGGCCAGCAAGGTGGATTTGCCGGAGCCGTTGGGACCGATCAGGCCGATGCGGTCGCCCTCTTCCACAGCCAGGGAGATGCGTTCAAACAGAGGCCTAGCCCCAAATTGTTTCGTAATCGACTGCGCATTGAGAATCGGGGGCATCGTCACCTGGAGGAAAGGATGGAAAATATGGCCACTGGCGGTAAGCCGAGCCTACTTCAAGGCTAACAGAGCGTCGGAGTAGGACGCTGACCGGCATCCTGCCCAAAAAAGCAGGACGCCCGTTTATGCATCCCCCAGGACCCACCGGATATACTCATCCTGTTTGGAAGGAGCTTTTCGCGATGTCTTCACCCGCTGTTGAATATGCCCGCCAGAATCACGCTCGCTTTCTTGAGGAGTTGAAGGAGTTGCTTCGCATTCCTTCCATCTCCACACTGCCGGAACACAAGAACGATTGCCGCAAGACGGCAGAGGCGCTCGCCGCCGAGCTGAAGCGCATTGGGTTCGATAATAGCCAACTAATTGATACCGTTGGACATCCCTTGGTGTACGCCGATTGGCTGCATGCCCCCGGCAAGCCAACCGTCCTCCTCTATGGGCATTACGACGTGCAGCCCGTGGATCCGGTCGACGAATGGACAACACCGCCGTTTGAGCCCACCGAGCGGGACGGCAACCTGTATGCCCGCGGTTCGGCCGACGACAAGGGCCAGGTGCTGGCGCAGATGAAGGCGCTGGAGTCCCTGATGGCCGCCAACGGCAAGCTGCCGTTGAACGTCCGCATGATTCTGGAAGGCGACGAAGAGGTGGGTGGCGAAGGTATTGCCGCCTATGTAGCCTCCAAGCCCGCCAACCTGCAGGCCGACTTTGCGCTGATCTCCGATACCGAGCTGTTTGCCCCCGGCCTGCCCACGCTCTGCGTTGGTTTGCGCGGCATGATCTATACCGAAATCGAAGTCCGCGGTCCCAAGCAGGATCTGCACTCGGGCATGTACGGCGGCGCGGCCCCGAACCCGTTTGTCTCGCTGGCCCAGGTACTGGCCAAGCTGAAGGACGAGGAAGGGCACATTCTGATCCCGGGCTTTTACGACGAGATCCTTCCGCCCAGCGCTGAGGAGCTGGCCGCATGGCACAGCCTGCCCTTCGACGAAGAGCACTACCGCATTTCAGAAGTGGGTTCGAAAAAGCTGGTGGGCGAAGCAGGCTTCTCCGTGCTGGAACGTACCTGGGCACGCCCCACGCTGGACGTCCATGGCATGCCGGGCGGCTTTACCGGCGCCGGCGCCAAGACGGTGATTCCGGCCAAGGCTTTGGCCAAGGTTTCCATGCGCCTGGTTCCAGGCATGACCCCGGCCAAGACCTTCGCGCTCTATAAGAAGTATGTGGAGCAGATCACGCCCCAGGGCGTCGAGGTTGAAGTCCGGCTGATACACTCCGGCGATCCGTGCTTGATCCCGGTCAACAACAAGTACGTGCAGGCCGCCACCCGCGCGCTGCATGAGGTGTGGGGCAAGGACACGGTCTTCATCCGCTCCGGTGGCTCCATTCCGATTGTGGGCGACTTTGACCGCCACCTGGGCGTGCCCAGCGTAATGATGGGCTTTGGCCTGCCGGATGACAACATCCACGCACCCAACGAAAAGTTCTGCCTGACGAACTATGAATTGGGTATCCGTTCGGTGATTCGCTTCCTGGAGGAAGCATCGAACTGAATATGATCGACCCACGGGAGGCCGCTGGCTTTGTACTAGCCGGCGGCCGTTCCAGTCGTATGGGCCAAAACAAAGCCCTGCTTCCCTTCGGCGGTCAATCTCTCCTAGCTCATGCCCTTGCAACGCTCAATGCCGCTGGACTCACCGCGCAGATTTCCGGTGGAGAGCCGGAGCTGGCACGTTTTGCTCCGCTGATTCCTGACCACGAACCGGGACTGGGTCCTCTGAGCGGTATTGTGGCGGCGCTACGTTGCAACACGGCGCAATGGGCGGTCTTTCTGCCGGTCGATCTGCCCCTGCTGCCGTCTTCCCTGCTCCGCATTCTGCTGCGCCACTCGAGCGACACCCATGCGCCTGTCACCCTCGTCTCCCTGAATGGATTCGTGGAGAGTTTCCCGGTGGTATTGCGGCAGGACACGCTCTCCCCCTTGCAAAGCGCGCTGGATTCCGCGCAACGCGGCTGCCTGCGCGGATTTCGCCACGCGGCTGAGGCTTTGGGGCATCCCCTTACCGTGCTGGCGGCGGAAGACCTTGCCGGACAGGTTGGCGGCACGCATCCCCCTTCCCAATGGCTGCTCAATGTCAACCGGCCAGAGGATTTCCAACAAGCTTGCCAGCAGACTCCCGGCTCCATCCCTTAATCTGGACCTAGCCAATGTTTCATCTCACCTCCAGCCCGAAGGTACAGACGGACCCAGCCGGCACGGAACCGGCCAACAGCTCCGCGCTGAACGCCGCCCCACTTATCTGCTTTGAACATGTCTCGATCGCCTTCGATGAGCGGGTGGTGCTGCGCGACGTAAGCTTCTCAGTGGAACGCGGCGAAACGCTCTGCATTCTGGGCCGCAGCGGAGTGGGCAAATCGGTCTCGCTGCGCCTGCTGCTTGGCTTTCTCACGCCGGACGACGGCCGGATCCGCATTGGAGAGGACGTGATCACGGAACTCGACGAAGAAGGCCTTCGCAGAGTCCGCAAGCATGTGACCATGGTCTTCCAGAATGGCGCGCTGTTCGATTCCATGAGCGTGCGCGAGAATGTGGCCTTCCCGCTCCGCGAGCAGTGCGGACGCAGCGAAAATGAAATTCTGCAACAGGCCGGCAAACTGATTGCTCTGGTGGGAGCCGAGGATGCGGCCGATCTGCTGCCGGCCAGTCTGTCTACAGGCCGCAAACGGGCCGTGGCCATTGCCCGCGCGCTGGCCGCCGATCCGGACATTGTGCTCTACGATGAGCCCACCACCATGGTCGATCCGCTGATTGCGCGACGCCTCGGCGACCTGATTGAACGGCTCAAGCTGGAGCGGGGCTTTACCAGCATTGTGGTCACCCACGACATGCGCTTTGCCCGGCGCCTGGCCGATAAGGTTCTGTTTCTGGATCAGGGCGAAGCGCGTTTCTTTGGCCCCCTTGAAGAGTTTTTGGCCAGTCAAGAACCCACCATCCGCACCTTCTTGCAACTGGATGAATATACAGTCCCGCTGAGCTAGCGGTACACAGACCTTCGTAACCAAATGTTCGTACTATTTTTATTGCTCCATTCCCCTGCTTCCTGCATGCTCTTTGTACCGCGCACTAGCATTTTCAGCGGTGGTGAAATGCGTCATGACCATGCAGTGCCCGACATCCCGTAAAGATAAATTTTTTATTATGAGTTATTTGGGAATAATCCATCCTCATGAACGCCAGCCGGACGATACGCTATTCGGACAGATTTGTTTGCCGAACATAACCCTCGCAAGTAAATTTTGACTACCAGGACTCACCTATCATCTTTTACCTCTGAACGCAGGCAACCCGAGACACTCTAGCTGCCGTCTAATGCTATGTGCTTGGTGTACCTTCTTGACCTGCTCCCCCGAAGCGATCATCCACCTTCTATTGAGAGCGTTGAAGGCACAGAAAAAGGGTCCGCGTACAAACTATGGCCACATCGCAATTCTGGCAACGACTATCGGCGTCTATCGCCGCATCGCATGACTGGGAGGGGAATGCACCGGGCGAGTCGCTCCGCGGTGTGCGCAACTCCACCCGTCTGTGGATGCTGCTGGATGTGGCGACGATTGCCGGAGCCGCGATTCTGGCCACGCTCTATCATCAGCAAATTCCTTTGCTCACGGGCGCACGGGAGTTCTGGCACGGCACCTTGATTTATGGACGCTCGATGGGTGTGCTGCTGGGCCTGCTGGCCGGTTTTACAGTCACGCTGCTGCTCACCAGCCGACGGCTGAACCTCTACGCTCCGAACCGTTTTTCCAGCATCCTGCATGAACAGCGTTTGAGCCTGCAGGCCTGCATCACCAGTGGCCTTCTACTAACAGGCGCACTGTATCTGCTCCACCTCGATGACATTCCGCGCAGCATCGTGCTGCTTACCGTATGCATGGTGGCTTTCACGCTGGGCTTGCGCCGCCTGGTGTATCGTCTTGTGCTGTACCGCCGTTATGAGCGCGGCATGGGCACGCGCAATGTGCTGGTTGTGGGAACGGGGCCGGAAGCACTTGCCCTGCGCCATCATCTGGAGAGCATCCGCCATCTGGGTTACACCTTCAAGGGCTTCATCACACTGACGGGCAATGCGCCATCCGGCCCTACGTCCAGTGAAGTGGTGGGCTCGCTTGACACGTTGTTCCAGAATGCCCGCAAGCAATTCGTGGATGAGATCTTCTTCACCACTCCATGCGAGCGCGATGTGGTGCTCCAGGTGCTGGATCAAGCCCGCATTCTCGGT
>Ga0207738_100090_pt1 | contig 21916 bp, 18 predicted proteins | sample LuqExpMetagenom9_FD_187767 | JGI IMG/M metagenome (GOLD analysis project Ga0207738, IMG submission 187767) | Tropical forest soil microbial communities from Luquillo Experimental Forest, Puerto Rico - Sample 9 (SPAdes) | ecosystem: Environmental > Terrestrial > Soil > Tropical forest ... | reverse complement strand
CTACACTCGGGACACGCGATGCACGGTTATGCGATGCGGACGCGATGCAATCCGTTTCAATCTCTCCGGAAGGCTCCCCCATGATGAAAAACGTTGAGCAGTTGCGCGCGCAGTTGAGCCCCCGCCGCCAGGACATTATTCGCCCGCTGTTTGAGCGTCCGCGTGATTACGTGCTGCTCTCGTTGCGGGCGTGCGCGGAGGGATTGGGCACGGACCCGGCCTTTCTGCTGCGGGTGGTACAGCAACTGGGCTTTGCGCATTATGCCGACTTCAAGGCCTATCTGCACAATCTTTCGTCGCAGGATGAGTCGTCCTTTGAGCGGCTCAAGGCGCGCAAGAAACGCTCGGATATTGAACATGCGCCGTACGAGAGCATTGAACGCAGCCTGCAGAATATCCGCGCGCTCGAAAACACTCTGGACGCGCACAAGATGATTGCGCTGGCGCGGCGAGTGCACAAGGCAAACCGCATTTTTCTGCTGGGCAGCGATATGGCTCAACCGGTGGCCGACTATCTTGCCTACCAGATGGGCATGCTGGGCATGATTCCCATTTCACTGCACGGGACCGGCGAAGCCCTCCACGCTTCAGCCACCTTCAGCCGCAGCGACGTGCTGATTGGCATCACCTTTCGCCGCGGGTTGCGTGCGATTGTGGAGAGCCTGCAGGAAGCAAAGCGGCGCGGGGCCCACAGCGTGGCCATTACCAGCCAGGGCGACTCGCCCGCAGCGCGCTTTGCCGATGAAGCCCACTTGATCAGCGTGGAAGGAACGGCGCTGCGCAGTTCCTACATTGCAGCATTCGTCTGGGTGGACGCCTTCATCAACTGCTGCGCACAGGTGAATCGGCGCAAGGTGCTCGGCGTGCTCAACCAGGCACGCGATGAACAAAAAGGCGGCTATCGCTGGTTTCAGCAAGCGTAAAGAACGTATGCGTATCGCCTTCGGGCATCCGAACGCCCCTCTCGTCCGATTCCCAGATCCCTGCAATGGCATTCGGATTGGATTGTGCCCTCAGCGTGGTTATTGTCGCCATCGCCATGAGCGCTAATACTAGAACTCTTGCAACTTTCATCTACTTCTTCTCCCGTCTGTTTTTCCAAGGTGACACAGCCATACGCGCATCTCAATGACGCAGTTCGGATCGTCCGACAGCTAAGCCTTCGCGGTCTTTGCATTGCGCTGTTTGCGCGTCATCGTGGCCGCGCTCTTCACCATGAACCAGATCGTCTTCGCCCAAGCTCCTTCGGGCAGAAGCCAGCGCAGGAAGATGAGAAACTTGGCATCGAACGGCACTGCGTAACGCCGGCGGGGCCGCTTAGCATGCACTGCACGGGAAACGGCCCGCGCGATGACTTCCGGTTGTGCGCCTTTGGTGTGTTCGAGAACATCGGCAACCAGAGCGGCGTTATCCCGATACACCGAATTCTGCGATGTTGTTCGTAAATTCTCCGCAGCAATTTCACCCCACTCCGTAGCGACGCCCCCCGGCTGGATCACCACCGTATGAATGCCGAACGGCCTGGTCTCGAAGCTCATCAGGTCAGAGAGCACTTCGACGGAGTGCTTCGTCGCGTGATACCAGGCGCCAAATGGGCTCCAGATTCTGCCGCCCATCGAACTGATGTTGATGATGCGTCCTGCACCCCGCTTGCGCATCACGGGCAGAACGAGTTGGCTCATTCGGGCAAGGCCGAATATGTTCACTTCGAACTGACGTTTCGCTTCCGCCAGCGGAACATCCTCGAAGGCTCCATAGGAGCCGTATCCCGCGTTGTTAACCAGAATGTCGATACGCCCCTCGGCGGCGAGAACGCCGCTGACAAACGTGGACATGCTCGCTTCGTCGGTGACGTCAAGAGGAAGCACCTTCGCGCCGATCGAGGCAATATCCGACATCTGATTCAGGCGACGTGCGCCGCCGTATACAGTCCATCCTTCAGCGATCAACTTCCGAACAATCGCTTTGCCAATACCGGCAGAAGCGCCGGTTACGATTACCACGCCCCTGGTGGCGGAATTCTTCAATGAATCAGTCATTCTGACACTCCACTCTTCAACGATCTTTTGACATATTACGTCTACTTGTCTAATAATTGACAAAAATACTGAAAATGTCAATACTCTAATTGAGATGAAGGCAGAAAAAAGTTCCAGCTCCCCAATCGCCAGTCGGGACGAGAGTCGGCTTGATGACAAGAAGATGCGTATTATCAACGCAGCGAAGGGCGTCTTTCTGAAATACGGCTATCGCCGCGTCACCATGCACGATTTGGCGGAAGCCGCCGGCATATCGCGTCCAGCCCTGTATCTGGTATTTCCCAAGAAAGAAGATGTTTTTTGCGGGGTGGTTCGTGAACTGGCGCGCGGAATTTCTGAAGAAGTAACGCGGGGGCTTGAGTCAATCAAGTCGCCCATTGAGAAGCTGAAATTTGTGTGCGAAGTCTGGATGGTGCGTTCGTTCGATTGGATGAATGAATCGCCGGAAGCCAGAGAAGTCTTTGAAAGTAGTCACGAATTCGCTGGAGAAGCGGTTAACGAGAGTCTGGCAGTTTTCGAACGAGACCTTGCCTCCATCATGGAGTTGTTCCCGAAGGGAACACTGCCCAAAGGTATATCCCATGCGCACGCAGCACATCTGCTTGCTGGCTCAATCACGGGAATCAAAAAGACCTGCAAGACTTCAGACGAACTTCGTAAAGAGATTCATGCGTTGATCGCCATGATGATCCGCGTCTGAGACACCAAAATAGCTTTCAACTCAAGTGGGATGGCGAATACAGGGCAATGCGCGTTTTCAGAATCAACTGGTCTGGAAATGGGCATTAGCAATGGGGCACTCACGCAAGACAAGGGACAGCCAACAACGTGGCAGAAATTACATTACCATGTGTTGGCGTCGAACCGCGCGCTGATATACCGAAAACTGACAAGCCGACCTGCGCAACAGGAATGGAGAATCATCCTTGCAGCATGTCGCGGAGTTTTATGCAGACGAAATAGTATAAAGAAGAATGGATGCGCTCTGCATGCCAAAGATCCGTGCTATCCAGCCTTCTTCTTGTATGGAGACATGCATGTTTTCAGTTCATGTCACGCGATGAACTGTGCAGCGGCACATCTCCTTTTCTTTCGCTGCCTGAATGCGTGTGTGTCGCCATCTACTGCGGCAATGAATCCAGGCCCCCCGAACAAGAGGCGATGGGAAAGATTCCTGCTTGAGCACATAGAGCAGACCTCCTTTTATCGATCCTGCTTCTGATACTAAGGATAAACATTGAAAGACAATGATCTGAAAAGGCAAATCTAACTATGTCTCCAAGCGAGTTGCGAAGAGGCAGGATAAAAGAGTTTAAAGGTGTAAATAGCTCTTGGCGGCCATGGCAATTTAGTTAACATTAGTGGTTACCCTTCTCGTTTATTTGACTTACTCGTGAAACTTCATATAATCGGCTGAACATCAAAGATCCGAAATAATAGTTTTATGGGAGGCGTACTGTTTTAGCGGAGAGTTATCTCCACATAGCATTTAGGTGCACTCAGGTGATCTATGACCCTCACATTTCTTCTGACGAATTCGAAAATCATGAGCTACTGATGAGAGCGCGGATGATCCCCTGAATGCGAGCAGCTTTTCTGTTTTGATGGACAGAGTGTGGGTTCCCAACCATGTAAGAAATGCTCAGTGCAAGTAGGACGATGAACCGTCGATATGTAACGGATCTGTAGCAGCAGGTATTCAGGAGACGCGATGGCGCAGTCCATGTATGGAAGAAGCGATCCTGCTGGCCGCAAGTGCTTTCGATCAATTCTACAGTCACGTGTCCTCAATCGTGTTTTTATGAAATCATAAACGGCCTTTCGATTGGGTGCGTGACATCGTTTGCGTAGGATTTCATGGGCAGTTGTGTGCGGCATGGCATGGAGCTTGTGCATAAATCGACTACATCACACTTAGGGTTCGCCCTATTTCATGATTCTTCTGAAGGAGGGGTGAGCCTAACTGGCTTGTGCCGGAATTAACTGAACCGGACTCTGTTCCGGAAGGCGGGTGGGGTGACGGCACACATATCACTCGCGTAAACGAGAAACAAGAAAGGATACGCCAATGATTAAAAAGCTGACGCCTGCTATCAGTCTCGCACTTCTTGGACTAGCGTTTTCTGCTCCGAGAATTGCCCGCGCAGTGGAAAATACGCCTGAATCTCCTTCACCTGATAACTGCTTCACCACTGTAACCCGAGTGTGCTGTTCTGATGGTCGTTGCATGGATGTTACGCAAACCTGGTGTGTTGAGTAGAGGTATCAATAGGCCGATGCGGCGTCTGAATGTGTGGACGCCGCGTGGCTTCTCAGTTTTGCTGTGAAGAGTGGAAGGTATATGCGAACTATTCAAATCGTGATGCTGGTCGGAGTATTTTTGTTGCTATCGGTGCAGGGAGTGTCTCAGAACCATGTTGTGCACACGAGGATTACCATGAGCGCGCAAGCCTACATGGATCAATACGCTCACTGGCTTGTGCTGCAGAGCAATGAAGGTGAGTTCGCTCTTCCAGCTGGCTCCCTCAGGCTCTCCCATCATTTTCCGGATATGACGATTTTTGACGCTGCCGGCAAGATGCTGTATTTCAGTGAAGACTGCGATAGCAATGTGCGGGTTCTTGAACGTCTCCCAACTCTCCCAAATCAGAAGAATCTTCCGAAGGGTAAGATGAGTGAGTCTGGGGTGCTAGATCTTTCCGCAGATACGCGAGCGCTGAAGAATCAAATCCGGAAATCCGGAAGGCCCTTGATTGTTTCGATAGCCTCGCCGCTCCCAGAAGCGATTAAGAGTAGTCAGCAAATAGATGCGATCATATCAATGCTGAAGGGTAAGCGAGCTGAAAACATTAATATTATTGAGGTTATGCTCATCAGATAGGAGATGCCGATGACAGTCTGTCTGAAACTATCCCGACGCGAAGCGCTTGCTGTTCTCGGTGCTGCTGCATGCAATGTTGTGTGGTCCCAGAAGCGACCTGAAATATGTATTGGTGCAGCTTCCCGGGCAAATGAGCAGACGATTCCTCTGGATCTGTATCTCGCACGAATCGAAAAGATGGTAAGTATATCTGGAGACAAAGAACTGGCCAGTGGTGCATATCAGGTTTTTCCTAGACTCGCGGTGTATGCAGAGACGGGACAGTATCTGTTTCATTCCTCGAAGCGCAGTGAGATTGCAAAGCTTCGTTCTAACCCGGTTCAGTTCTTAAGTGGTCTCATCCCGGATGGGCGTAGGATGACGCTTGATGAGTTGTTCGCATTGCTTGGATTGCGCCGAGCATCTGATGCCTCAAGTCCGCAATCAAAATATGTCTTCGTGGAGTACAAGCTGGCTGACTGCAAGGCATGCAGTGTGCCAGAAGTGCCACTCCGGTCGATCTTGTGCGATGCTGGTGTGTCCTATAGCCTCTATACGCTCAGGATTGAGTGAGAAGCGCTGCATTGAAGATCGGAAGCGATCAAGTCCTGAACGGAACAATTGCCAAACATGAATTCTACGGAGGGTTCGGATGCGGATTTGCGAGGGACTTCAGAACGGAAACGTTGTTCGCGCCGTAATTCTCTTCGTATTTCTTTTGGCATTCCCCGCGCGGTGGCAATCTCAGGCAACGACTTCCTCTACGACTCAATCCGGTTCGAATCTGCCTGGTTATGCCGAAGCTCAGTCCGACATGTCGGCCGCAGAGTATGCTGCGCCTAGTGACTTGAAGGCAGATCAGATATCACCTGCGGCGGTTGAGCTCATGAAGACAGCTCGATTTGATATTGCCGCCATTCACCCCGTTCAGAACGTGGATCCACGTAGACTTAAGACCATATTTCTTCATGATGCCCGAGGTAACTTCAGCGCCTCCAATGTCACTCTGCAATTTCTTGTCTCACTGGCATGGAATACGCGCTCGGCGCGCATACTGGGTGGTCCGTCCTGGTTTGCGACGGATTACTTCAGCCTGAATGCGCGCTCGGATGACGAGCTCGGGAATAGGCTTTTCAGTCTGCCGGAGCCGGAGAGACGTCTGATTCGGCAGCAGATGCTGAAAGCCCTTCTCGAAGAGCGCTTCGGAGTGAGAGTCAAAGTCGAGAGCAGGGTTTTGCCTGTGCTTCTTTTGGAGACTGCCAAGAGAGGAGCGCAGTTGAAGTCGGCGGAGGAGATTACAGAGAAGCAGGCGCAGTTGGGGCCGGAACGGCTTCGGAACTTTGCTTCTGCTGGGAACTATCACTATCAGAACTCTTCGGTGAGCCTTGAGCAGCTTGCGGTGCAGTTGTCGCACGCGACGCATGAGATTGTGGTGGATCGCACGGGCATTGAGGGGAGTTATGCGGTGAATCTTACCTGGGCAAAGGACGATGCATTCGCGAGGGCAGATGCTGAAGCTGCAGATGGTAGGCTATCGTCCGCACCATCTCTGTTCGCAGCACTGGATGAACAGCTTGGATTGAAGCTCATTCCGGGCAAGGCCACCGTGGATGTTCTGGTTATAGAGCGTGCCCAGAAGCCTTCTGACAATTGAACCGTATTGGCTCGAATGTGTGCAACATCTATGTAAAGGAAGATGGATGAAGATTGCGTACCTGTATCGAATGGTATTGCTGTTCCTCGCTCTATGTTGCACGCAGGCTGCACTGGCCGTTTCTCTAAAAGGGATTGTCCTTTATCATAACCGTCCGGTTCCTGGTGTGCGGGTGATCCTGAGGCAGGGCGTATCTGCCCCCGTTGCTGAGACGATCACTGACCAGCAAGGGGTATTCGCTTTTGACGAACTGAGCTCAGGTTTGTGCATTCTTCATGTTGAAATGTACGGTTTTGTTTCGCGGGATCTCCAGTTGGAAGTAGCCGGCAACGACGTATTTCGACGGGTCGACCTCAGTATGCTCTCAGTCGAGAAAATCCAAACTGACTTGTCCATTTCTGAGGGCGCACAAGAATCTCTGCCCGTAAAACAGACCTCTCACGGTCGTGATCAGTTCAAGGTCGAAGCCAAGAGTCTAAATACAGGAGAGGATGCGGCCTCGACCGCGCCTGCGAACGAAGAAGCAGAGGAGAACGCATCCGCTGGATTTCTTATCAACGGAAGCCAGAATAATGCAGCCACTTCCATCTACTCACTAGCGCCGGCATTTGGGAATCACCGCTCCAACTTGAGTAGACTTTACAATGGCAGCTTCGGCATTCTTGAAGGCAACTCCGCGCTGAACGCGCGCCCGTATTCTCTTACAGGGCTGGTGACGCCCGAAGCTGCATACAACCAGACCAGTCTGGTGGCGACTCTCGGGGGCCCGATCCGAATTCCAGGCGTCATCCGTCGCGGTCCGATTTTTTTCATCGGCTATCAGTGGACGCGCTCAGGCGCTGCAAATATCGTTACAGGCCGCGTTCCCACTCTGCTTGAGCGTGCGGGGGACCTTTCTGGTCTACTCGATAGCAAAGGGAGTCCGATCAATTTGTACGATCCATTCACGGGACAGGGCTTGAGCAGCAAGCTCTCTGTCAGCCCTCAGGCAGCAGCGTTGCTCAAGTTGTTTCCACTACCAAATGTGGCAGGGAGCGCCAAGTATAACTATCAGGTCGGCATCCTCAATTCCACCCATACGGATGCACTCGAATCTCGCATAAATCGTCAAATTGGCAATCGAGATCACTTAAGTGGAAGCTTCGCGTTCCGAAGCCAACGCAGCAATGCGAGCAACCTATTCCGCTTTATAGATACCACCGACACGCTGGGCGTAAACACGGATGTGAGTTGGTCGCATCGCTACCGTCATCGTCTTTCGATTGTGTTGGCTTACAAGTTCTCTCGTCTGCGGACCGAGGTTCGGCCAGAGTTTGCTGGCCGAACCAATGTCTCAGCGAATGCGGGTATCACTGGCAACCTCCAGGATACCCGTGATTGGGGGCCACCGGGATTGGTCTTTGCTAACGGCGTCACCACTCTTAATGATGCGCAGAGTGCTTTTCAACGGAACCGAACGGACGGATTTTCGTTCAAAGTCAACACTGTTCGTCGACGCCATAACCTGGTTTTTGGGGGTGACTTTCGTCGCCAGGAGTTTAATGAGCTTGGCCAGCAGAATCCGCGCGGAGAATTTGCGTTTACCGGAGAGGCAACTGCGGGAGCTGGATCTAGCGGTAGCGATATGGCTGACTTCCTGTTGGGGATTCCAGACGCTAGCGCGATTGCCTATGGAAACGCCGACAAATATTTTAGGCAATCGGTCTACGATTTCTACTTCACCGATGAGTGGCGCTTGCGATCGAATCTCACAATTAATGCTGGTATACGCTGGGACTATGGCGCTCCGATGACGGAGCTGAAGAATCGGCTTGTCAATCTTGACATTGCCACTCGCTTTACAATGGCTTCGCCTGTGGTTGCTACCAATCCTATTGGTTCACTAACCGGTAGTGTATATCCTACATCTCTCCTGCATTCGGATCATCGTGGTTTCGCGCCGCGCGTTGGGATTTCGTGGCGTCCGATCAATGGCTCAACGCTGATCATTCGTACCGGTTATGGGACCTATTTCAATACCTCAATTTATCTGAGTTCTGTAGAGGCCTTAAGTCAGCAGGCTCCGTTGTCCACCTCGCTGAGTGTTGTAAATTCCCGAACTTGTGCACTCACTCTTGCTACCGGATTTCCGTCAACATGCGCATCTGCGGCCACCAACACCTTCGCCATTGACCCACGCCTGCGTGTTGGTTATGCACAGAACTGGAGCCTCTCGATGCAGCGTGATATGCCCTGGGCCCTGGTCGGCTCAGTCAGTTATCTTGGCACCAAAGGCACACACGGCATGCAGAAGATTTTGCCCAATAGCTATCCACTCGGAGTCCGCAATCCTTGTGCATCCTGCACTTCGGGCTACATCTATCTCACCTCGGGCGCCAATTCATGGCGCCATGCTGGGCAATTACAACTGCGGCGCAGATTACGCGCAGGGCTTGCGGCCAGCCTCGACTATACCTGGTCAAAAACAATTGACGATGGAGCGCAGTTGGGGGGAGCAGGCGCAAATAGTGCGAGCAATAGCCTGCTGACTCAAGACTGGCGCAACCCTGGGGCTGAGCGCAGTCTGTCGGGATTTGATCAGCGGCACATCATCAAGCTTGATTTGCAATACACCACAGGCATGGGAATCGGCGGTGGAACGCTGATGAGTGGTTGGCGTGGTCGGGCATTCAAGGAGTGGACAATGGCTGCGCAAGGGGCGGCAGGCAGTGGGTTTCCTCTATCGCCTGTCTATATGGCAACAACTCCGGGCACAGCGTTGACAGGAGGCATTCGTCCTATGCTGACAGGGGCTTCGCTCTATAACGCACCGGCAGGATATTATCTCAACGCTGCAGCCTACTCGGCTCCCACGACCGGAGTTTGGGGGAATGCCGGCCGCAATTCCATCAAAGGACCCAATCAGCTCACGTTGAACGCCAGCCTGGCGCGCACTTTTCGCATTCACCAGGCGTGGAGCTTCGATCTGCGGATGGATGCGAGCAACGTTCTCAATCATGTCACCTACGGTGGCTGGAACACGACCAGCAACAGCACCACTTTTGGCCTTCCCTCCAGCGCTAACCCAATGCGTTCAGTTCAATGCACAGGAAGGATGAGGTTCTGATGATCTGTCTGCATAACCCTCTTCTTTCCCTATGGAAGGCAGCTCTGTCGGGTTCGCTTGTGTTGCTTGTGTTCTCTGCGGCAGACAATGCAGCACAGCAGGTGGGGACTAACGTTCGCGGGGACGATCAGTTTGTTCCGCTCATCACCATCAACTCGCAGCTTGTCGTGGAAGCCGTCGATGTCAGGGACGTGCATGGGAATTTTATTTCCAATCTGACAGCCACAGACTTTCATATAACTGAAGATGGAGCAGCACAGGTAATTAAGGTCTTCGATCTGCAGCACCTGGGAGCTGACGTGCAGCCTCTTCCAGTTCTCAAGCGTGAAGAGGAGGATGTAACAATCTTTAACCATCTGGCCCGCATTCAGCTAGCACCGGAATCGCGCGAGAAGCGCAACTACCGGGATCACCGCCTGCTCGCTTTCTACTTTGACTTCAGCTCGATGATGCCCTCAGAGCAGAGTAATGCTTTGGGGCAGGCGATGCGTTTTGTGCGCACTCAAATGAGTGCTCCGGACCTTGTGTCGGTCATGCGGTATGATGGCGCAGCTGTCGATGTGCTGCAAGACTTCACCGGAGATCGCAATCGCCTGCTGAGCATTCTCGGCACCATGCTGGTGGGTGAAGGGGATGGTAAGACAGATTTAGGAAGCGATCAGTCCAGTGCGGATAGTGGCGCAGCCTTTGGGCAGGATGACAGCGAGTTCAATCTCTTCAACAATGATCGTCAGCTTGCTGCGTTACAAACTGCAGCTCGCATGCTTGCACAGGTAAGCGAGAAAAAGTCGCTTGTCTACTTCAGCAGTGGATTGCGGTTGCACGGAACCGACAATATCGCCCAACTGCACGCAACCGTAGATGAGGCTGTCCGCGCGGGAGTTTCCTTTTGGCCAATAGATGCGCGTGGTCTTGTGGCCAGTGCACCGCTAGGGGATGCTACGCAGGCCGCGCCTGGCAACCTGGCCCTCTATACAGGAGAAGCTGCTCACGCAGTGAGCAATAACCTGCAGCGCTCACAAGACACGCTCTATTCTTTGGCATCTGAAACGGGTGGCAAGGCGCTGCTCGATAACAACGAGCTTAGCCTAGGCATCGTCAACGCACAACATGCCATCACCGACTATTACATCCTTGGCTACTACACCACCAACAGCGCGCTGAATGGCCGTTTTCGCAAGATCAATATCAACCTGAACGGAACGCATCGGGCAACGCTCGATTATCGTCACGGGTACTATGCACGCAAGGAGTTCAGTAGCTTCAATTCTGCCGATAAAGAACGGCAACTTGAAGAAGCTTTGTTGCTGGATGATCCGATCACAGATCTGACCATCGCGATGGAAGTGGACTACTTTCAATTAAATCGTGCTGAATATTACGTCCCGATCATTGTAAAGATTCCAGGTCGCGAACTAGCGCGTGCTAAACACTTCGGGGCAGAACATGCGCGCATTGATTTCATTTGTGAGGTGAAGGACGAAACCAGTGGCATGACAGCTTCCAACGTGCGTGATTATGTTGATGTTAAGCTCAGCGATGCAACCGCTGCCGAGCTTGCCCATCGCCCCATCGTTTATGATTCGGGCTTTACCCTGTTACCAGGGCGCTACTCGATCAAGTTCCTCGCACGAGATAATGAGACCGGACGCATCGGAACCTATCAAACAAGCTTTGTTATTCCCAATCTCAACAAGGAGGCTGAGCAGGTTCCGCTCAGCTCTGTTGTGATTGGTGCTGAGCGAAAGACCTTGCAAGATGTGCTCTATGACACAGTAAAGGCTAAAGAGCGCGCTAAAGAAGAGGCTGTTAATCCTTTGGTGGTTGAAGGGCGCAAGCTGATCCCAAGTGTTACGCGCGTCTTTCATCGCAATCTGCCAATTTATATTCTTGCTCACGCCTATGCTGGGGCTGCAAACTCAATCGCTTCACCAATAGGCGCAACGCTACCGGTTGAAGGAACAGTTGTAGCCCCAGTCAAGGCTTCCATGGTGGCTCAAATTACCCTCACACGTAAAGGGCGGATTGCGTTTTCTAGCAAACCCATACGACAGGCTACAATTGCCGGAAATCGTCTTGGGATGGTGCCCATCTGGATTCAGCTTGAGATTGATCGGCTGGAGCCGGGGGAGTATCAGTGCCAACTTACAGTGCTCGATCCGGCGAATCAACGAGCCAGTTTTCGCACATTTCCATTGCTAGTGTTGCCATGAATTGGCCTGCAAATGGTTCAGTGGATAGTTGATCGCATCCTCTATGGGATGCTTCGGGGTCAACTCCTGCTTCTAGCCCTCTAAAAGGTAGGAGCGGTGAAATAGGGTTCTTCTCGACTGGCGGTTATTCGCTATTTGAGTCCATTTGCATCGACACTTCCGGATTGCCGACCACGTTACCAGAGCCGTCTTTGGGGTATGATTTGGGAGCTGGGGCGGGCAGACTCGCGGGTCGGAGATCTGGAGCGACGTAGGGCTTCAGTTTGGTCCAAGGAATGTGCGATTCCGGCATTCCGGCGGCGTAGGGGCCGATGGCGTATTGGCCAAAGGTAATGGTAAGGCCCTCCCGTGTGAGGGTCCAGTTTGTGGGATCGGAGACCGTTTTTTTGACTGCCTTCTCGATGTCGTTTCCGAGCATGTCTTTAAGGTCTGGCTGGGCGCGAAGATTGTTGATGGACAAGGCAGTGAGTTTGTCCTGCCAGTTATTCTGCGGATTGAAAACATCGGAAACTGTGAGTTCACGATTCCGGTCGAGCCACCAGAGGAAACTCGTTTGGCTGGTGAGCGGATGAGCTGCGCCCCAGCCGTAGCCACTATCGATGAGACTGACATCGATGAACCGATCATTAACGGCTTCGATGATATAGAAACCGTCGACTGTGCCGAAAGCGTCAACGGCCGTATCAAACGTGGCGTTCTTATTTTCGGAATCGACCCCTACGGCGAGTCTCGCTGCCTTCTTCTTTACTGCGCTATTCCACTCACTGTAGACAGAACTTGGCCGTGCTGGTGGAGTGTCAATTTGCGGCCAACGAAGAACGCCATAGCCGAACCCAGGGTCGTTGGCAGCGACTCGCTCTTCGTTGGAGTTATCAGCCTTGTAGAGAAAGTGAGAACGCGGGAAAAGAAACATACTGCCGATCTGTACATGCTGTTTGAGTTCGCGTTCTCGATTCATGTACTCGCTTGAGAGGCAGCGATTCATGTCTTCGGCGATGCCTTTTCCATTAGCAGGGCATGCGACATCGAGCCAGTGCAGCCATTCTCGCTGATCGGCTTGGACGAGAGCGGCCGATTCGGGCGAGATTTGCGCTCGGAGAGATTTGTAAGCCGCGGAGACAGCGCTATCGAGCACGGCAAGTTTTTCGTCGGAACAGATGGCAATTTCTCGTGGCGATCTCGCGAGCTTGCAGTCAAAGCTTTGTGCGACGGCAAGCGAAGAGAGTGTGGGGACGAGAAGTAGGATCTGGCGCATCTGATATACCCACGTGCAGAGCAACGTCAGCGCAACGTACGGATTTGTCCGAGTGTCTGTTTCTGTGGGGCAGGCTACATCCGCGCTCTGCCAACGGGTACTCTTATTCTCGGACTTCTTCCACATTTAGGCCCAAGCGGTCAAGCAGTCGTTGTTCACCGTACTTGTTGAGTTCGCTCCGAACCGTGACGAATGCGAGCGTGTCCATCATATCTTTGTGAGACAAATTACAAAAACACTTATTGATTCTTCCTGCGACAGTACGGTCATCTTTCTCGCAATACAGCGAGCTGATCGGAACATCAAAGAAACGCGAAAGAGCTTCGATGTCCATTGGTGTTGGCCTGTATTTGCCGCTTTCCCACCTAGAGACCGTATTTGGCTTCACGCCCAATCCGCGTGCGAGTTGAGATTGGCTAATTACTCGTTCTTTGGCAGAAAGTCGCAGTTCCCGTATCCGGGCTCCGAGTTTCGAGTAAAACGTCCATTCGGATTGGCTCAACTTTGGCATGATTTCCTCGTTGATAGGGTGCATCACGCGACTATCGTTTCGCAATTTCCTGTTTGGGTACAGTCTATTTTTGTTGCTCTACTGCATTTACCGAGGGAATTTTCGACAAAATTTAGCGTCCGCTCGTAAGTTCGTCCTATGTCTGTATACCACATATGCCAATATTTGAACTCAGCTCCGTGTTTACTCTTGTGGTTCATCCACTGCTATAAATTTCTACACCAATCTTTCTGTGGATTTTATGATCCTGTTTGTGAGTATAGTTTCTTCCGTCTGCGAGGTAAAAGTGAGCGACGGGACAAGTGGATCCGCTACGGCTCTCAAGATATAGCTGACAATCCGACAGAAAAATAAGATAGCTGCACCGGTTGTAAAGGTTGGTTCGAGAGTTTGGCAAAGGAGGGCAAATGAACATTGCTTTTCCGCAAATTTTTGCGCCTATGTATGGTCATCGATGGCAAGGAGCGTCGCTACAAGGTATCGGCAGGATTAAACAGATCCGATTTTGTTCGGCTGAGCAGATCCGATTCCGAACAATTGTGAAGCGCGCAAGGATGCGGCCTACTGGAAAGGTCTGGAGTTGGAAAAACTGCAGGACGATGCACTGGGAATCACCCTACGAGCGCGATGCGTTTCAGCTGCTTAATTTCCGATGGGATGTTATCGCGTACCGCGAGCAGTCTTGCGAGATTATATACACCGACGATGCAGGCGAGGAATCCACTCATTACCCTGACATTGAAGTACTGACTATAAGTAGCCATGAACTGTGGGAAGTAAAGACAGAGTACCACTCGAATCGCACGCCAGTTAGCCGTCGAACAGAAATTCTCAAGCGAGCGCTATTCCCGTATGGGCTCATCTACGATGTGGCAATCGCAGAAAAGCTAAGCAATCGGCATCGGCTAAATACGATGCAGAAAATTCTCCATTTCGGTAACCGACCAGTGTCCACCGTGGAGCGCTACAACGTTGCGTGTGAGATGGTTCAAAACGGTGTGAGCACATGGGGTGATGCTTGCTCGGGTCGCTTTGGCTCAAATGGGAGGGAGATTCTTTCCAGACTTGTTTTGGAAGGCTTCCTGAAGATTGATACTGACTCGCCGTTCGGTAGGACTACCGAGTTTGTGCTCGGAGACAGGAGCTGGTGAAGATGGGTAGTTTTCATCTGGAGAAAAACGCTCTCGTGGTTGTGAATGGAATTCGCATGAGGGTTCGCAAGAGGGTGCGTGAAGATTCCCAAAATATGTGGCAACTCGAGGAAGAAGCGACCGGTTCCTGTATTCAAAAGGATGAGAAGGAATTATTCCGGCTCCATTACAGCGGGAATCTTCGATTTATAGGGGACATGAGTGTGCCTAAAGGGAAGGTGACTCACCGTCAACTGACAGATGATGAAAAAGACGAAATCCGTTGGCGCCTATCCTTTATCAAGGCCGTCCTTAACCTGCCCGTCACACGGATTTCCTATGAATCTGCAATTGCCAAGGTATGGGAAAAGCTTCAGACCGAAGAGGAATCTAGTAAAGTCTTCGCGGATTTCCTGAGAAAGACAAGACAAAAGAAAATGCGCATACACGCTCCGGGTTGGATTTCTGTTTACCGCTGGAAAGAGCGCTATGTGCGTTCGGGTGCTGATGCATATGCGCTACTCAGCAGAGAGCATGGACAATCTGAAAATCTGGACCCTGATTTTATCGAGGCGATCGACGACGCGCTTGAAGAAGACTATCTCGTCCCTGAGAGGGGGTCCATGCAAGATGTCATCAACACAGCTAAACAAAAATGCAAAGAGAAAAACGAAAAGAGGGAACGTCTTGGTCTTCAGCCTATGGGTATGCCAACTCGTAGGCAAGTTCAGCGACGCTTACGGATGCTCCCGGCTTTTGATATCTATGCAGCGCGCTATGGTCGCGATGCGGCGAGGATGAAATTTCGCTCAGTGACCGGTCATAGAACTACATCTCAGCCTCTCGAGCGAGCTGAAATTGATCACACGCCTATTGATCTTTTTGTGGTTGATGATTGCAACGGTCTTCCGCTTGGACGTCCGTATCTCACAGCCTGCATCGACGATTTCACTCGTTGCGTCCTTGGCATATACGTCGGTTTTGTACCACCGAGTTACCAGTCGGTTGCCCATTGCCTGATGCACGCTTTCCTTCCGAAAATCACTCAAAAGGAAGACTATCCAGAAGTAACTTATCCGTGGATCTCGTATGGTGTGATGCATACCTTGGTCTGCGACAATGGCGCGGAGTTCCATTCGGACGCGTTGGAAGATGCTTGCCGGAAGCTTGGTATTGACGTTGAATATGCCCCAAGGAAGACTGGATGGTACAAGGGGAAAATCGAAAGATTTTTGAGACGCATCAACGAAGAAGTTGCGCATGGAAATCCAGGAACTACCTTCAGCAACGTCTTCGAAAAGAGTGATTACAACCCCGAGAGGCATGCCGTAATACGGTTGTCAACATTCAGGCTCGGTTTGCAGATATGGGTGAGTGACGTTTATCACCAACGGAAACACTGTGCGCTGAGTATGCCTCCAGAAACAATGTGGAAGTTGCATGCCAAGACGGAAGACATACTCATTCCTGGAGACAGGAACTCACTCCAGATTGTGATGGGGCGCCCGTATTCTCGGGAACTAACCCACAAGGGGATCGAATTCGCAGGCCTCTACTATGGCTCGGAAGCCACCCACGAACTTCGGATGCGCTATGGCTCAAAGTTAAAAGTCGAAATCCGAGTAAACGAAGAAAATATCGGCGATATACACGTGATCTATGAGAAGGAGATTGTTACTGCCCAAGCGCTCAAATATGAATACGCAAACGGGATCAGCCTCTGGCTTCACGAGCAAATAAAAAAACATAGTCCAAAATACGACCCTGATATATGGTTGGCTGGAAGGGAAAAGATTCGCCAGCTATTCCGAGGCGACCGAGATGTTGTCCGTAAACTATCGCGCAAAGGAAAAGGCCGTGCTGGCGAGGCCGTTTGCTCTCCTGAACTCGACTCTCCAAAGCCCACGCTCTTTTTCCCTACCATGACTCCGGATGCAAAAAACGCTGACGAGACCTTTATTACCGATTCAAACGAAATCCCCAAGCTCCCCGTCTTTCGGGTAATTTACAACAACGGGGGGCAGTAATATGTACGATCCCTATACGCTTCTTAATGTCGTGATTGAGCACTCCGCATTTGCAGCAGCCAAAGAAAGAATCCAACTGTTTCGAGCCGGTATTGAGCAGCAGCAGGACGCGATCGTGCTTGCGGTAGTGGGGCCATCGGGATCTGGCAAATCTTGTCTTCTGGACGAAATGTTTGACCCGGAAAAGCCTCTTGAAACTGAAGAGGGTACGATTCACAGACACATACGGGTGACCGTTCCTGAGGAACCCACACCTAAAAATATGGCGGAAGCAATCTTGGCCAAACTCGATCCACACGACAAAGTTTTGCGCTATACCAAAGCGCAGATTACGACCAGAATACAGACTCTCCTAGAGCAATGTGGAACAAAAGTGATCATTCTAGAAGAATTTCAACATTTTTATGACAGTACTACTGAGAAGGTATGGGAAAGAGAATCTGATTGGCTCAAAAATCTAGTCGAGGTCAAAACTTCAGGAGGTACAAAGAGGTTATTGATAGTAAGCGGGCTCGAAGATTCGATGAAAGTGATCTTGCAAAATCATCAACTTCGGACTCGCTGCAAGGCGGCAATGCTGCTCCCGTGCTTCTTGTGGCGGAGTTCTGCTTCTGTCGCTGAGTTTGCTGGATGCGTAGACGTGTTTCTGGGCGTAATGAGCAAGTATATGAAGGTGCCGGACATCGAACAAGAGAATATGCACTTTCGTTGCTATTGCGCCACCGGAGGTGTCATGAGACTTCTCAAAAACCTCTTTAGCGAGGTGGTGTTATATGCACATAAAGACAGGAAGACGGAGGTCACCCTGGATGATTTCGATGCCGCGTTCGAACGCTCCTTGTGCACTACGTCGTCTCTACAAGTTCCAGTGTATCGGCCATTTGCGAAAGGCTTTCCCATCACTCCTTCGAAGGAAGTTATTGCCACCGCTGAACTCATTGCGAACCCTCCAAAACCGGTTCCTGTGCGGAGACGAAATGTAAGCAGAAGCGGCACAAATAGCTCTTTCGTTTCAGGAAGTCTTGAGAGCGTTGCAAGGTAGGACGTAACGATCAGTTCGTGGGATCGGAGGGTCTATGAATATTCCGATAAGGTATTTAGCACGGCATCCCAAGCCATATCGAACGGAGAGTTTATTCGGCTTCTATTTGCGGCTAAGCGAGGTAAACGGATTCGGCTCACCGTGGGAACTCTTTCAGCGAGCAGGTATGAAGCAGTCCGAATGGAAGACGCGCGCCGCTAAAACCGAGAAGATAGCTCTGATTGCAAGGTGTAGAAAAGAAGATCTCGATCACATCGCGCATTACGTTGAGTCAATGCCGCGCGCCTTCAGGCTCCTCGTCCATCCAATCACAGCGACCGACATCGATCTGAGATCGTCGAGACTCTGTGTTCAATGTGTACGCGAAAAAGGATTTGTCGAGGCACAGTGGGATCTAGCTCTGATGGTTGGATGCCCGTTACATTGTGAATGGGCGACATGCATCTGTGCCAGTTGTGGCGCGCGCCTGACGGTGTTTCGCCCTGGATTGCTCGTCTGTCGATGTGGTGCAGTCCTGCGTACTGTAAGTAGTGGCCTCATGAGTCCTGGCGTTAGGAGCCTGCTTGAAATTGTTCGGGCACGTGCACTAGAGCTCTTGCCGTTTGCAGAATTCGGCGCGATGCTTCCAGTGGCTGATCTACATCGGCTCGAGTTAAGGACGCTACTCCGTCTCATTGAGATATTGGGGAAATGCAAGCTGAATATATCAAGGTGTCAATCGCATCGGATAGAAGTGAGATACATCATGGAATCGGCAGCAAGTGTTCTGGAGGGGTGGCCTGCCAATTTTCATGCGATGCTTCACTCGCTGAGTGAGCGCAACGCAGTTGGTGGCCAAATATCGGATATCCGCCGGCAATTTGCGCCTTTCTATTCCTCAATGTTTAAACGAGTCATGGCGGACCGGGAAGAAGACATCGATTTCATTCGAAGAGAATTTCTTGAGTTTGCTTCTAGTGGCTGGAATATGCGCCGGATCGATCCGCGGGCACTTAAGCGCGTTAGGCAGCAAATCAAGCCCGCATATGTAAGTAGGGCAGAGCTTGCTCGCCGTATGCGGATCGACTCAAGGACCATCAAACGGTTCGAGCTTCTCCGGCCTGAAAGTTTGCAACGCGGTCCTAACGAGACATATTGTCTCGAAGCAGAGGCGTTAAGCTGCACGAAGGAGAGGGACGGCAGTGTGATGCGCCTCAGGGAGGCGGCGGCTGAGATTCAGATTCCAGTTAGCGTACTACGCATTTTAAAACAGAATGGAGAGTATAGAGTTACACGGCGTCTGCCCACGCAGCCCGGATTTCGCAAGGAAGATGTCATTTTGTTTAGGAATCGCTTGCTTGGTTTAGCACCGACAAACTCGCACTTTTTGACCGCAAATGGTTTGACTGCGCTTAAAAAGTACATGCGAAAGGGGCAGTATTCAGTCGTAGAAAAGGTGAGCCTGATAGTTGGGATGCTGCACGGAAATGTACCTGTCTTCGGCAATGAAGATGGTTCTGTTAAGGGGTTGCTGCTCTGTCCGGAGTTGGTGCTTCAATTCATGACTCAGCAAAGAGGCGCATGTAAGCAACCTGCCAAAATGCATTGAGGGTGCATTGAATGGAGAGACTTCAGAATTCTGAAAGGAATACGAACATTGTCCAGGAATAAGCACTTGCTGCCTTGCAGGCCTAAGCCAGATCCAACCGAAAGCCTCCTGAATTACGTGCTCAGGCTTAGCGAAAAGAATGGATTCGGCGATCCGCGAGCAGTGCTTGCTCGTGCAGGAGGGCCGGTAACAGCACCCAGAAGACTTGATGTCTCAAAATTACATGCGTTAACTGGATGGGGAAGTGAACTAAAAAGAATGGTGTACTCAGTTTCTGGTGACACAGAAAACTCTCAACTACATGGGCATATCGTTAGTTATAAGGATATATCCCTCCACCGACCCAAGCTCTGCGTCGAGTGCATTCGAGAAAACGGCTTTGTACAAGCGCATTTTGATCTTAGTGTGATGGTAGCGTGCCCTATTCATAGAACGAGGACACTGACTCACTGCAGTACGTGCGGGAGTGAGCTGAGTGTCTTTCGGAGGGGTTTACTAATTTGCAAATGCGGGGCCGCTCTCTTGAACGATAATCCCCAGAGTGTGCCGGATCGGGAAGTGAATTTATTGGATATTATACGTCGAAAAACTCTTTCGCTGTCTATCCCGTCAGAATCAGGAACAGGCTTTCCCCGAGAGCTGGAATGTCTCGACTTACGTACTTTACTCTCTGTGGTTAATGTTCTGGGTAGACATCTTCGTGTGAAAAATGGACTCGAAGCAGCCGATGACATGGCAGTGAGGGTAAGCGTGGCAGCAGAGACGCTCTCTGAGTGGCCCAATCATTTCTTTGAGATGATTGATCATTTTGAAGAGGGGTTTTCAGAGCGTAACCCTGCGACATTTAGGAAAGGACGAATGAGGAACCTGCACATGGCATTACTGCGACTGGACGTCCCATTTATTCTCGCAGGATTTTCGGAATATGCGAATCGAAATTATGGTGAGGGTTGTAGGAGTCGCTTAATGGGACTGAGTCGCGATAAATATGCTCCGGCATATTTGAGCAAAGGGCAGATCGTAAAACAGTATAAGATATCGCGCCGAGCCGTAGATCGTACTATCAAACAGAATGCTATTAATGAGGTGAATGTTGTCTGCGGGAAGAGAAAACGAGTGTTCATCGATGCACATGAAATAACATTCGAACGAACGGAGATCTGTCGTCTATGCAGCGCAGAGGAGGCAGCGAAGGTTATTGGGATACCGGCTCGAGTTCTCCGGTGTCTACTACAACTTGGTCTTTTCCGTCCAACTATTCAATGGGCTAATGCGAGAAAATTCGATCTACTTTCTGTCCTAGAGTTCAGGCGTAGGTTCGATCCAATTCTTGAGTTTCGAAGGAAAGCCTGTTCAGGGATGATTCGTTTTGACCGTTTAATGGGGTCTGTGGGAATTTCGCTTCATGTAAGAGCTATGGTTATTGATTTCATACTGTCGAGAAAGTTATATGCAACAGGATCTGAAGACGGATCTATCGGAGGAATCTTGATTCCCGAGGAACTTGTTCTGGAAGCACGAGCGCACGAGCAATCAATTGCGCTGGGGAGCAATCGCGAATCTGTGGGCCAGTTTGAAAGAGATAGTGCGCTGCCTGTGACGGCTCATGAGGCTGCCGAAAAGGCCGAATGTAGCACAGAGGCTCTTTATCTTCTCCTGTCACGCGGGATTCTGCAGGGAAGGAAGTACAAAAGAACACTCTGGATAACGCATGGATCTCTAGCAAGATTTATTGCGCAGTACGTATCTGTACTCTCTCTCGCTCGGCGCATCGGTACCAGTACACCAGCACTGATGGACTACTGTTGCAGGAAGAATATCGAAATACTCATTGTCAGGTGTGGAGTTAATAAGTGGCGCCAAGGTTTTGTTCTCAAGACTGAGGTTGCAAAGCTTCTCTGTGGAGCAAGGGAAGAACGAGGGAGGTATTCAGCCAAGCAAGTATTTGGTGAACTGCTTAAGGTAGGATGCTGACTGAATGAATTCGAGGGGACGCGACGCTGGTGCAACCGGCAGAGGTGAAGTATGACTAGCCTCAAAGGGAAATGGTCAAGGGCCTTGGGTATTCGCTACGGACTCTGGATTAAAAGCTGGAATGTCTCCTGCTTAGATGCGCCATCGGAATGTACTGGTATCAATTGTGCGCTAGCGCAATTCAGCTTTTTTGGCCTAGCACACTTTCTTGCGGAAGTGCATGCATGTTAATGGATCCAGTTTGGGCGTCACTGAGTTCCACTGCCCCCAGAGGCGAGGGAAGAGTAGAGACGCAAGGATAAGAAATCTCAGAGAGGCGGGGGCTAATGAAGACGAAACAGCACAAGATATTTATTCTTTCGGATCTCGTGTGGGTTATCGGCTATCAATTGACAGCCTATATTGGCTGCACGACGGTCCAAACTGTTGCGGAGTGGCTGCAGGGCAGTCTGCCGGAAGTGTTGAAAGGGCGAATGCAAGCCGCACTCGATGTGGCCCTGCCTATTGCGGAAGTTGA
>Ga0207738_100088_pt1 | contig 22274 bp, 15 predicted proteins | sample LuqExpMetagenom9_FD_187767 | JGI IMG/M metagenome (GOLD analysis project Ga0207738, IMG submission 187767) | Tropical forest soil microbial communities from Luquillo Experimental Forest, Puerto Rico - Sample 9 (SPAdes) | ecosystem: Environmental > Terrestrial > Soil > Tropical forest ... | reverse complement strand
AATCCGCTTTTTTCGCAGCGCCCCTACAGGGCGCATGCATGAATGGGCGCTCCAACCCAGGGCTGCCGCCCTGGGCTATTTTCGACCGGCCCTTCCGGGGCCTCAGCGTCTTGCAGAACCTTTCGCCGGCAGACAACACCATCGGAAAATTGGATGACTGGCCAAGACCCCTTCCGTCGCCTAAAGGCGAGCGGTTTACGGATCCCCGATGGGAGACTCTAAACGGAAGTCACTTCTTCTCGATCCCGTCAGCGGAATATTCAGACCAAGCTCTAGCCTGCGGTATCCAGCCCAAGAGGCTGGGTGCGGATCTCCGTGGCGGTAGGAAAGTTTGCGGGGATGGGCAGGGTGACGTTGCCCGTGGCTGCCCACTCCACGCCGCGTGCCAGAAGCGTCTGAAAACCGACACAATCGAAGTTGGTGCTGGGGTCGTTGAGCCAGGTGTGGCCCTGCGAGGTGGTAAAAACGCGTCCTCGCCCGTAATCCCGCACCCAATCCATGGGTTCGTTATGACCCGACATGGGAGAGTGAGCCCAGGTGAGGATGGTGAGTCCTTCGGCGGGTCCGTGCTGTCCATGGGTGAGCTGTTCCAGCGGGTGCATCCACACGGCGGGCATGCCCTGCGTGATGGGGTGATGTGTGGAGCGGACATGGATGGGGAAGTCAAAGGCCTTGGGATGGTTGGGCCCCATGCCTTCGCCCTTGGGGATGTAGAGGAGTTCGCCGTTATCCGCCAGGGCGATGCCGGGCCCAAAGGCGGGTGGGCGCCATCCGAGGCCGATCATCTGGTTATAAGCCTCCCAATTGAGAAAGGCGTTGTTGGCGGCATGGAAGATCACCAGCCCGCCGCCCTGTTCAACGTATTGCTCAAAGACAGTTTGCACGGGCGTGGGCCACTGCAGCGCATGGACTGCATGACCGGCATTGAAGTTGTTGATCACCACATCGTAACGGTGAAACTCAGGCCGCCAGTGTTGCCACGCCGCGGCAGGAGCATCCGCCGGTGGAGTGGTGGATACCTCCACCGAGAAGCGCCCTGTCCGTTCCAGAATCATCCGGATGCCACGCGTTGCCTTCTTCCAATCATGGTTGTTGATGCCGTCGATAAGCAGCACGCGGATCCGGCTGGCCTTGGGAGCAGCACTCAGCGGGACAGCGGCAAGGGCGGCGGAGGCAAAGGCAAAGCTGCGGCGGGAGATTTTCATGTTGAACCAGAGATGCGCTTTCGGATGAGACAGATGATAGAGCAGTACGGAAGGTAGAAGTTTGCGCGCGCTGCAGCAAATGGACGCCAGGTGGAAGCAGAAGAGACGCCGTGGGACGGAAAAGGCGTGGAAATTCCCATTCTGGTCCCATCCGCTCTAATGAGAGAATGTTGCAAAAGTATATCTTTCAGGTTTTTATCAAGTCCTGCCGATCAAGTCCTTGGATAGGACTCACATGACCATCTTTAAGAGTATTCGTGGCCGTCTCATGGCATCGGTTTTTTTACTCTCGGCAGTTGCCGTGGGTATTGGCGCTTTTGGGCTCGTGAAGGCAACCAACCTGCGGGATCGCATGTATTTGATTGCCGGTCCAATTGCAGAGCGCGCGCGGCTTACCGATGAGGTGGATATCAACCTCATCAACTTCATCCGCATGCAAAAGAACGTCATCCTGTCGAAGGATGCGCAGCAGCAGAAGGAGTTTCTCCGCCAACAGGACAACTATTCGCAGATGTTCGACGCGGCGCTCAACGAGTGGGAGCTGATTGCTTCCGATCGGGGCAAGCAGGACATCAACGATATCCGCGCAGCCTGGAACGAATACAAGGATATGAACCGTGGCGTTATCGCGCTGGTGAATGCCGGACATCCGGACCAGGCGCAGGCGCTGTCGGTGAGCAAGAGCTTTGAGATCTTCGCGCGCATCCGCAAGCCTCTGGATGCCTCCAAGAAGCGCGCCGCCGACGATCTGCTGCAGCAGAAGCAGGAAACCAAGGATCTGTACCGTAATCTCTGCTGGAGTATGGGAATCGCCATCCTCTTGGGTGTTGGAGTTGGTCTGACTTTCAGTTGGGTGGTGGTTTCTGAAACCGCTCGCCGCTTGAACCGCGTGCGCGACCACGTGCGTGATATGGCGGAAGGCGAAGGCGACCTTACCCGCCGCATCGCGATCATGCATGAAGACGAACTCGGCGAAGTGGGCGTTTGGATTAACCGCTTCCTTGAGGGCATGGAAGAGATTGTTGCCGGAGTGGCAGACAACACGCGGCAGATTGTGGAAGCTACCCGGCAGTTGTCGACCTCGGCGCATCACATTGCGGAGTCGAGCCAACAGCAGGACAACAAGGCCGCTGAGGTTTCAATGGCCATGCACAGGATGGCCAGTTCCGTAGCCGAGGTGAGCCGCAACAGCGAGCTGGCCACGCAGACCGCGCAACAGGCCGGCCAAGCTGCCGAAGGCGGCAGCCAGACGGTGGATAATACCGTGGCCATCATGCGCGAAATTGCCGGTGCCGCACAACAGAGCACCGAAACGATTCAGCAATTGGATCAGTCCAGCGATCAGATTGGCCGCATTATCGCGGTGATCAATGAGATTGCCAGCCAGACCGGTTTGCTGGCCTTGAATGCCGCCATTGAAGCAGCGCGCGCCGGCGAGCAGGGTCGTGGATTTGCCGTTGTGGCTGGCGAGGTGCGGCGGCTGGCCGAACGCACCACCGATGCCACAAAGGAGATCGGCCAGATGATCACCGGTGTGCAGCAGACCACGCAGCAGGCCGTGGACGCGATGGAAGAAAGTTCGCGCAAGGTGGCCCATGGCGTGGAAGTGGCACAGCAGTGCTCGGAGGCGTTGCACCAGATTACGGCGCGGGCCTCGGAAGTGGAGAGCATGATTGCGCAGATTGCCGCTGCAACCGAGGAACAGAATCACTCCACGGGCGAAGTGGGTGCCAACATGGAGTCGATGACGGTGATGGTGCGCGATGCCTCAACCTCGGCACAGGACTCCGCCGAGGCCTGCCAGAATCTGTCGCAGTTGGCGGCGGAACTGGAACGGCTGGTGAGCCGCTTTAAGACGGGAGAAATCTCAGAACAGCGGTGATGCCGCAGCGTTCCTGAGCGGAACAATTGCATGGCCTGTGCGGGTGAATGCCTGCACAGGCCATTGTCTTTTGTGGATCGGACGTGGAGAAGAATGCGTATGGCGCTGTTGCGCGCGTGTAGTTCTATGCTTCTGCGGATTGCGTCTGCGGCGCCTGCCCCCAACTGCGCAATCCCAGCACGGCCAGCAGGACCAGCAGGGCGTAGAGCAGAGCGGTGAGCACCAGGCCTTTGTAGATGTACTCGCCAATGTAAACCAGGTCGACGGCAATCCAGAGCCACCAGTTGGCAATGTGCTTGCGCGCGCCCCACCAGCTTGCCACCAGGCTATAGGCGGTGAGAGTGGCGTCCAGATGCGGCAGCGCCGCGCCCAGATGCACCATCAGCCATCCCAGCAGAATTGCGCCGACTGCGCCCGCGGCAAGTCCCTTCATCCATCCATGAAGCGGCAGCGGCGCAATGCGCACTTCACCCTCTTCGCGCACGCCGTTGCGCCAGTGCCACCAGCCGTAGAGCGTGAAGGCAATGAAGAAGGCTTGCAAAAGCGAGTCGGAGAGCAGCCGCGCTTCAAAGAAGATAGCCAGATAGAGCAGGTCGGCCACCAGCGTGATGGGCCAGCAGAGCAGGTTGCGCCGTGTGGTGAGCCAGATGCCGGCCAAGGTAGTCAGCAAGCCCGCGCTTTCCAGCTTGTGGGTGGCAAGGTAATCCATTGCCAGGGGGAGAAATGCGCTCATGGTCTGTGCTCCTCCTGTGCGTCGGCATGGCGGCGGAGCGCATCCAGAAGTTTGCCGCCTGCCGAACGGAACCAGCGAGCGTGGCCGACCATGTAGCTTTCGTAGGCATAGGATGCTTTTTCGTCGGAGCCCACAATGCCGAGGAAGTAGTCGGACTCCGTGAGCGCAAACTCAAAGTGGCAGAGGGCGACGAGGGGCGCGAGCGCCGTAGCTTCAGCGGGGGCCAGCGGGCGTATCTGCTCATACCCGGCGAGGAACGCATCCAGTTGGTCAAAGTGAATGGCTGCCCGATCGAGTGGGGCGCGGAGATCGACAATGGCCAGCCATTCCACCAGCGCACGCTCGATGGCTTGCGCCAGATCGAATGCAGCAAAGGTGCGATCAGCAAGGCCAAAGTCGAGCACGGCGGTGGCGTGCGCATCCGCCTCGCTTCCCGACCAGAGCAGATTGGTGGGATGCAGGTCGTTATGGGTCCAGAGGGCGGGCAAATGCGGCAGCAGGGGACTGAGCTCGGCATGGAAGGGGCGCAGGAGTTCCAGCGCCTCCTGCGCGCAGGCCACGACGCGGCTGTGGGCTGCCAGCACCGGGCGCGCGGCCAGATAGCGATGCAGTTCGGCCGCCGGATCGCTGGCAGCAAAGATCGAAAAGCTTGAAACCAGCGGTCGTACCGGACGGGCAGGCGCGTTGAATCCCACGGCTGCGCGATGCAAGTGGGCCAGCATCTGTCCGGCGGAGTGTGCTTGGGCGCAGGAGAGATAGGGCGTCCAGGAGAGCGCGTCCTGGTAAAGATCCAGGCCTTCCGGTGTGGTGTGGAACTCGTAGGTCCACATCCCGGCTTCAACTGCTGTCATGCCGCTCTGTGTGGCCAGCACGCGCGGCACGGGCGCTCCGTGCGCCGCCAGATGGGCCATGAAGCGATGCTCTTCCGCGAGCCCTTCGGCATTGCGCAACGCGGCATGGTGGCGCTTGACGAAGACATGCCCGGTGGTGGTCTCAACCACGCTGGCGGCCGAGAAGGGGCGCGGGCTGACAGTGAGAATGCGGACAGGCGAGCCCAGGGCAGGGAACTCCGCCATGAGCGGACGAAGCTCCGGGAGGGTGAGCGGTGGCCAGTCGGTTGCAACCAGCGAACCGTCCATACCGTGTACCTGGGAGGAAGCGGTCATGTTCTGCCTCGGGGGCTTAGGCTCCCGATGTTCTCTTTCCGTGGATTTGAGTACGGCCTCAGGCCTGCACGTGCAGTTGAGGCCGTACGCTGGGGTCATTCTCCGGCTTGCGTGCCTCTAGAAAGTGTAGTGCGCCGAGAGGCGGACGGTGGTGGGTGCGCCAAGGTGCAGGAAAGTGTCGCCGTAGCTGGAGCCGGTGTCCTTCCAATAACGTTTGTTGGCGATGTTGTCGGCGTAGAGACGGAGGGTCAGGTGTCCCTGCTCGCCGCCCACCGTGTAACGTGCTCCCATGTTGAAGATGTTGTAAGCGGGAACGCTGACGGTATTGTCGCGTGTGGCTTGTTTAACTCCAGTAAATCCCCAGCCGGGCATCAAGTGCAGGCCGCGTCCGTGAGGCACCAGCACGTCGGCAAAAAGCGAGGTGCGCACGTGCGGCTGGTTGATGATCTGTTTGCCGTTGTAGCTGGGAGTGGAGGTGCGCTCGCCGGTGGCGTTCATGGCGGTGAGTGAGCCGGTGAGCCGCAGCCAGCGGGCGGCCTTGCCTTCGGCGCTCAGTTCCAGGCCGTTGTGTACCTCGCGTCCATCGATCTCAAAGCACAGTTCGCCAGCGCCGGTTGGGCAGGTGGCGTCGTTCGCGGTGAGCAGGCGCGGATAGAAATTGGGCGTGGTCATGCGGAACCATGCTGCCGTAACCAGCAGACGCTGCGTGGGCTGCATCTTGACGCCAGCTTCTGCCTGCCGGGTAAAAAACGGCGCCAGATACTGATTGGCATCGCCGTAAGTCCACCAGGGAGCCTGCGGGCCGAGTGAGAGCAACACGCCGTAGTTGCCGTAGATCGTCACGCTGTGGATGGGGTTATAGGTGGCGGCATACTGCGGCAGCCAGAGCTTCTTGTCGGTATTCATGCTGCCGGAGAAGTTGTGGTCGCGCAGGTTGTCAAAGCGGCCGGCAGCGATCAACTGGATGCCGTGCGGAATGCGGATGCGGTCTTGCAGCAGCAGAGAAGTCTGGTGATTGTCATCCTTCAATGCGCGCGGGCCCGCGACGAGCGCGTGACCTGTTGCGGGATCGGTGGCGGCGGCGAAGGACTGATCGGGCTGGTAGATGTTTTCCGAGCCGATCCATGCATAGATGGAGCCATCCACCACATACGATGGGTCGCCAGGATTACGGTCGCCGGGGGTGCGCACATTGCGCAGGAAGAGCTCGGTACCAGCAGTGATTTCGTGGGTGAGCGCGCCGGTGCGGATGCGGCCGGAGGCTGTGGCCTGGGCCACGCCGTTCATGCGCAGTTCGCCGGGGTTGCGGTAGTCGTAGATGTCGTAGGTGCCATCGGCGGCAAAGTCATACCAGGGATCGTTGTTGCTGTTGCCGTAGGCGTAGACCACGTTGTCGTCGATCAACGAATGGCTGAGTGAACCGGCGATCTGCGCGCGCCAATCGTGCGGCAGGTCGCGGGTAAGGCGTGTGGAGGCATTCCAGGTGTCGAAGGTGTTGGGCTTCATCCACGTTTGGTAGCCGAGCATGTGCGAGGGCGCCAGTCGTGTAATGTCCGGCACAAGAGTGCCGCCTAGCAATTGATAGCCGGTAACGGAGCGTTGCACCTTGTGCTGATACTCGAAGTCGCCCACCAGCGTGGTGGCCGGATTGATGCGCCAATCGGCCGCGCCCGCACCCACGCCACGCCAGCCGTTGGTGTGCTGAACGTAGGGAATCATGTGTTCGGTGGCAAGGTTGATGCGCGCTCCCACCTGTTTGTGGCTGCCAAAGAAGCGGCCCAGATCGACGGCGCCGAAGGAGGATCCGCGATGGTCGGTGGCGGCATCGATTGCGGTGATGAGCGAAGGGCGCTTGGTCACATAGCCAATGAGCCCGCCTGCTGAAGCTACGCCACTCTCCACACCGGCCAATCCTTTGAGGAACTCGACCGACTGCTTGTTTTCAAGCGGCACATCCTGTTCGCCGGCGATGGTGAGGCCGTTGATCTTCAGGCCGGTGGCCAAGTCGATGGGAATGCCGCGGATCTGAAAGTCGCCGTAGTAGCCCACCGGTGCGTAATCCTCGCCGATGGAGGCATCGTTTTTGACCACATCGGAAAGCACGCGGGCGGCCTGATCGCTGAGCAGATCGCGGGTGACGACGGAGGCGGAGAGCGGCGCGGTAGCCAGCGGCAGCGTGTTCAGCGTGCCAGTGCCGAGCGACTCGGGCAGGTAGTCATCCTTGAATTCGCCCTTGACCACAACCGTGGTAGTGACCGGCGCCACCTTAGGCTGTTGGGTAGTGGATTGCGCCGGTTGCGGCGCAGGCGCGGATTGCGCGGAGAGAGCCGCAATGGAAGCGGCAGCGAGAACGGCGATGCGAAATACTGATTTTGAATACAACACGGTTTCCCCTAAGTCAGCGGGAAACAGGAGATGAGAACTGGGAAGGTGGAATAGGCTTGGAAAGCTTCCCACGCCGGCATTATCCGGATCGGGTTCTAGGGTATGTTCTCAGCCCCACCGAGTGGAGCACCCCTGTTTCTTCTAACAAGATTGAAACACTTTGAGCCGCCCATTGCAAATGGCATTGCATGCGGCGGAGGCGTTGCACGCGCTTTTTTGTGGATCCTCCCGGACTGCAAAAGGCAGAGATTCTGGTGAAGGCGATCCGAGGTCTTTGGCGCAGCAGATTGCAAGGCAGGGTTTTGCTGCGCTGCAGGCAGCATGGATCGGAGTTTGGAGAAGTGCGGAAAGCGTTATTTGGCGGCTAGAAGAACCACAGAATGGGAGAGCCAAAAAAAGCTGAAAAAAGCTGCGGCAGCGGGCTCGGTGGACGGTACATTATGTATTGAATCCAGATGAAAATCTGTTGAGGATGACGGGCCCCCGTCCATCTTTTTTTGAAAGGCTTTTTCCTGATGAAAAAAACCTCCCTGACCGGCATTCGCCGGGGTTGGTGTCTCGCGCCATGGTTCGCGATGCTCTTCGTGCTGGCAATCGGCTGTAATCTTCTGCATGCGCAATCTACCTTCGGAACCATTCTGGGTACGGTGCATGACACAACGGGCGCTGCCGTGGCGGGTGCACAAGTCACACTGGCTAACGATGGCACCGGCGTGGAACGCAAGCTGCAGACCGACGAGACAGGGAGTTTCTCCTTCAAAAATGTTGAGGTGGGCCACTACACGCTCATCTTTCAGCAGGCAGGGTTTGAAAAACAGGCATTGCCCGGCATTCTGCTGACGGCTCGGGAGACGCGCCGCGCCGAGGTGGTGCTGAAGCCCGGCGCGGATTCGCAAACCGTGATTGTGGCGGACAACGCTGTGCCTGTGATTACCACCGATGTGTCGAATCTGGCGCAAACCAAGATTGGCGAAGAGCTGGTGAGTTTGCCCGTGGCGGTTTACTCGCGCTCGGCGGGATCGACGAGCCCGATTTCAACACTGACCACGGAAGCTGGTGTGCAAACCGATGACAGCGGCCAGTTGGCCGTGATGGGCACGACGGCTGCTCTGCTGAGCGTGACGATTGACGGCATCTCCAGCGTGGGTGTGGAATTCTCGGGCCCCGTGAACGAGATGTTTCCCAGCTTCAACTCGATTGAAGAGATTCGCGTTTCCGAGTCCAACAACAACGCGGAATTCTCTGGCGTGGCCGATATCACCACCGTTTCTAAGGCTGGAACCAACCAGTTCCACGGCGGCGCGTTTGAGAATCACCAGAACAGCGTATTCAATGCGGGCGATCCGTTTACCAGTGCCAAGCCGAAGGTAATCATGAACGACTTTGGCGGAACTCTGGGCGGCCCGTTGAAGCTCCCTGGCCTGTGGAAGCAGGACAAGCCGGCATTCTTCTTTATCAGCTATGAAGGCTTGCGGTTGCCGCGTGAAACGCCGCTTCTGCTCAGCGTGCCCTCGGTGGCGATGCGCTCCGGCGATCTTGCGCAGTATCTGAGCGATCAAGGTGTGGGCGCTGTGTATGCACCCGACGGCACACAACTGGATGCGGCTAACGTGCCCGTGAGCGCGGAAAGCGCCAAGATCCTGAAGGTCCTGATGCCTGCGCCGAATCGTGGCGCGGTCACCGATTTTTCCAATAACTATCAGAACAACTTCCGTGCGCCTATCAGCGCCAACCAGGGCGATGTGCGGCTGGACAAGACGATCAGTGGCCGCCAGACGGTGTTTGCGCGCTTCAGCTACAAGAATCGCCAGGTGATCACAGCGCCTTCGGAAGGTTGCGTCATCACCTACTGCGCCGAGGCCGGCAGCCCGTTGCTGGGCGGCTTCAACACGCCGGAGATCGACGAGGGCCTGACCTTCGCGCATAACTTTGTGTTCACGCCGCAGTTGATGAACGAATTTCGTGGTGGCTTCAACGCGCAGCACACTTCAGAGACGCAGACCTTTTCTACGGCTGACATTCTGGCCAAGACCGGGTTGTCGGCACTGCAGCCGGATCTGCTGTACTCCGAAGCGCCGCAGATTCAAATCGCAGGTTTCATGTCGACCGGCGCGGGCAATCCCGGCACGCAGCGCGGACAGATTATCGAGCTGTTGGATAACCTCTCCTGGACGCATGGGCAGCACGCGCTCAAGTTTGGCGTTGACTTCAAGCGCATCACCGACCACGACGACAACGTGTTTGGCAACTATCGCTCGGGCTGGTACACCTTCAATGGCGACTCCAGTGTGGGCTCCACGATTGGTGATCCCTACACGGCCTTCCTGCAGGGCTATCCGGATTACGTGGAAGTGAGCACCACCAACAACCCGGTGATGAATGGGCGCGGCTATGGCTATGCCTTCTTTGCGCAGGACGACTGGAAGATTACCCGCTCACTGACTTTGAATCTGGGTCTGCGCTATGAACTTCATCCGCCTATCCGCGAAACCAGTGGCAACACAGCCACCTTTGTTCCGGACTGGACCGGCACCGGGACCAACGGGGCGCAGATAAAAGGCGCGGTGGTGGTTCCGAACAAGACTGCTCTGGCCGCCACATCGAGCGACTTTGCGGCAGCGATTGGTCCCACTCCCGTGATGACTGCGGCCCAGGCCGGACTGCCGGTGGCGCTGCGCTATACGAATCTGACCGACTGGGCTCCGCGTCTGGGCTTTGCCTGGCGCCCGTTGCACAACGACCGCACGGTGTTGCGCGGCGGATGGGGACGCTTCATCGAAACTCCTCTGGGCTTCTCGCTCTACACCGGATGGGCCGTGCATGCCAGCTATCTGGCTACCTTCAATCAGGACTACGATGCCAGCGGCAGTGCGCCGTTGATCTCCTTCACCGATCCATTCAATTCCACTGCAGGCAGTGCGGCCGGGACGGCAAACTTTGACTACGCCTATCCCACCCACTACAAGGAACCAAGCGTGCAGCAGTGGAATCTGACGGTGGAGCAGGATCTGGGCAAGGGGATTGGCGCGCGCGCCAGCTATACCGGCAGCAAGGGCGGCGACCTGGATTCGATGGTGGACTTGAACCAGGTGGCGGCCAACACGCAAGGCTACGATGCGGTGAGCAGCACGCGTCCGTTCACCAGCTTTGCCGTGATCCAGAGCGTGCAGAACCTGAGCTTCAGCAACTACAGCGCAGGCACGCTGGAGATTTCAAAACGCGGCAGCAAGGCCCTCACCTTTGACGCCAGCTATACCCTCACGCGCGATCTGTCGAATGCAGGCGGCGCCATTCCGAATGCCTTCGCGATTGCGGGTGGCAGCTTCCTGACCGATCGCTTCAATCCAGGTCATGACTACGGCAACGTGGCTTACGACCGCCGTCACCGCTTCCTGGCCACGTATCTCTATAACCTGCCGCTGGGTCGCTCGCAGCGTTGGTTGAATACCAGCAGCTTGATGAACACGCTGGTGGGCAACTGGCAATTGGGTGGCGTGACTGTGCTGCAGAGCGGTCCGTTCATGACGCCCTATGTGACCACCGTGGATCCCGCGAATACCAACATCCTGACCACCGTGGGGCAGACCCGCCCCGATCAACTGCGCAACGTTTCTCCGTATGCTGCCCGGCGCACCAGCGGCCAATGGCTGAATCCCGCAGCCTTCACCTACGCCAACCTGCAAACCACCGATGCGAATGGCAACACCATTGGGATTGGTCGGTTCGGCAATGCGCCGGTGGGCGGGGTGGTGGGTCCGGGCACGGCCATCTTCAGCTTCTCGCTTTCCAAGAGTCTGCAACTGGCCGAGCATGTGAACTTCCAGTTGAGCGCGGAGGCCGCCAATGCGTTCAACCATCGCAATTACGAGCCGCCCAACATGCAAGTGGATGCGGCGGGCTTTGGATCCATCACAGCCTTGCAGCAGGCCGAGGGCGCTGGCCCGCGGAGTTTGCAGCTCTCCGGCCGGATTACATTTTGAGATTTGCATGTGATGTGAGTCAGAGTTAGAAGAGAAATAAAAGCACCGGGAGGCCGCAGAAAGCCTCCCGGTTTTCTTTTAAGAGCTTAATTTGGAGTTGCTTGGTGTTTTTAGAGAAAAGATGTCTAGAATCGTGATGACCGTCACATCCAGATGTACATAACACCGAGCTAGACTCGGAGACACTTCGCAGTCATCCGAAGGAAGACATGACTCCATTTCCTGCAGTCGATCCCATACCCTTGCCCGCTCCTGTGTGGCTGATGAAGCTGCTGCACATCGTGACGTTGTCGCTGCACTTTGTGGCCGTCGAGATTCTGCTGGGCGGTCTGTTGCTGGCGGTAGTGCTGAGTCTGTTCCGTAGCTCGGCGTTGTCGCAGGTGACGGCTCGCGCTCTTGCGCGCAGGCTGACGGTGGTGATGACGTTTGTGATCAACCTGGGAGTCCCGCCGCTGTTGTTTGCGCAGGTACTCTACGGGCGCGCGCTGTATACGTCGACGGTGCTGATCGGCGTGTACTGGATTTCCATCATTCTGCTTTTGATGCTGCTCTATCGGATGCTCTACCGCTTCTCGTCGCGGCTGGAAGCGGGCCAGCAGGCCTGGGGCTCCGGTCTTCTGGCCTGGCTGTTGGCAGGATCGGTGGCGCGGCTGCTCTCCACCAACATGACGCTGATGCTGCGGCCTGAAGCCTGGAAGCAGCTCTATGCCAACTCGGCCATGGGCGCGTATCTGCCCACCGGCGATCACACCACCGAACCGCGCTGGTTGATGATGATGGCCGGCGGCCTGTTCCTGAGCGGACTCTGGCTGCTCTATCTCTCGGCCCGCAAAACCTTCACGGCTGAAGAGCAGAAGTTTGTGGCTGGCGTAGGTGGCAAGGTGGCGGCGGTGTGTGGCGTGGTTTATCTGATCGCAGGCCTGTGGGCCAACGCGGTACAGCCCGGTGTTGTGCACGCCATGCTGGCGGTGCCGCCCGAGGGCTACGGCTTCTATCGCTACTTTGCTCTGGCCGGCTTTGGCTGGCTGGCATTGGTGGCGGCCGCAATTGTGCTGGGTGCAATTGCCGGCTTTGGCAAGATCGTCTCGAACGTGGTGGCGTGGGCCGGTGTGTTGCTGGCCGTATTGCTGGAAATCATGCTGGTGATATACCGCGATGCGGTGCGCGATTTGACCCTGCTTTCCAAGGGCTACGACGTGTGGAATCGCGCGGTGGCCACCAACTGGGGTGTGGTGGGCATCTTCCTGGTGTTGTTCGTGGCCGGGCTGGGCGTGGTGGGCTGGCTGATCTCGGTTGTGGCGCGCGCTGAAAAAACGATGGAAGGGGCGGCATAAATGAGCGAGCTTGAAACGAGCGCAACAATCGTGGAAGAAAGCGGCGAGCGCGCTACGCGGCGGGCTTTTCTGGCGGCAGCCGGAGTGGCTGGGCTGGCGTATACAGCGGCTCTGGCGTATCCCATCTATCGTTATCTGGCCTCGCCGGTGGAGATGGCGGCCAGCGCCAGCGCGGTGACGGAAGTGACGCTCAAGGATGCGCAGAAGCTGCCCAAGGGCTCTGTGCTGATGTTTAAGTTTGGTTCAAGACCGGCGATGCTGATTCATCACGAAGATGACCGCTGGATCGCGCTCACAGCCGTATGTACGCATCTGGGTTGCACAGTGCAGTACGAGCCGGCGGCGGATCGGATTCATTGCGCCTGTCACGGAGGGGTCTACAACCCCTACACCGGTGCAAATGTCAGCGGACCCCCACCCAAACCGCTTACTCTTTATAAGGTGGCAGTAAGCGACGCGGGCGTACAGGTATCGCGCGCCTAGCTGCCCGAAATTCGATGAACAAAACACTGATGAAATACTGATCCAATTTGTTCATCGCAATCAAAGGAGCTAATTCGATGGGAATTCTCGATCTGTTCAGCCTGAAGGGCAAGAATGCACTGGTGACTGGTTCCGGCCAGGGCCTGGGATCCGGTATGGCGATTGCCTTTGCTCAGGCAGGCGCGAACGTTACGCTGCACAACTACGATGCTGTCCGTCCTGAAGTGATTGCTGAAGTCGAAAAGACCGGCGTCAAGTTCATCTGCCGCTCCGGCGACGTGTGCGACAAGAAGGTTGCGTACAGCCTGGTGGACGATACGGTTTCCGAGTTCGGTTCGATCGACATTCTGGTCAACAACGCGGGCACCATCAAGCGCGCTCCGGCCGCCGAGCACTCGGAAGAGTTCTGGATGTCGGTGATCAACACCAACCTGAACAGCGTATGGTTCCTCAGCCAGTATGCGGGCAACAAGATGCTGGCGCAGGGCTCGGGCAAGATCATCAACACCGCTTCGCTGCTGGCCTTCCAGGGCGGCATCAATGTACCCGGATACGCTTCGGCCAAGGGCGCAGTTGCGCAGTTGACCAAGGCGCTGGCCAACGAGTGGGCCAGCAAGGGCATCAACGTCAATGCCATCGCCCCCGGTTACATGGCGACGGACAACACCACCGCACTTCGGGCGGACGCAGCTCGCTCCGAAGCCATCCTGACGCGCATTCCCGCGGGCCGTTGGGGCTTGCCCTCCGATCTGGCCGGCGCTGCCGTCTTCCTCGCGTCTGCAGCCAGCGATTACGTGAACGGCCACATCCTGGTCGTTGACGGCGGCTGGCTCTGCCGCTAGGCGTTCCCCGCATGGGCCGCGGACTCCAAGCCGCGGCCTCTGCTCCGAGCGCCGATCACGCCTAACCCGACACGCGAATCTTGAGGAACTCGTTCCCACGAGAGCGCAAAGGATAGAAGCATGAGCGCAAAGAGCATCACGAGCTCCGTGTACGACTGGGTCGATGAACGGCTGGGGCTCACTGAACTAGTCGCATTTGCCCGCCATAAACAGGTCCCCGTTCACAAGCACACCTTCTGGTATTACTGGGGCGGCATTTCTCTCTTCTTATTCCTCGTTCAATGCTTCACGGGCGTTCTCCTGCTGGTCTACTACCGGCCGGGAGCGGACGCGTACGAATCGGTTCGGCAGATCACTTTCACCATGCACTTTGGCTGGCTGATTCGCTCGGCGCATTCGTGGTCGGCCAACCTGATGATCTTCTCCATCATGGTGCACATGTTCTCGGTCTTCTTCATGAAGGCCTACCGCAGCCCGCGTGAAATTGGCTGGTTGAGCGGCATGGGATTGCTGGGGCTGGCAACGGTCTTCGGCTTCAGCGGGTATCTGCTGCCCATGGACGAGCTGAGCTACTTTGCCACCAAGGTGGGCCTGGAGATTCCCGCGTCGGTGCCGCTGGTTGGCTCGCTGATTGCCAACATGCTGCGCGGTGGCACGGAAGTGGGCGAGTTTACGGTGCAACGCTTCTTCGCTCTGCATGTGGTGGTGCTGCCGGCCCTGTTTTTGCCGCTGCTCGGTTTGCACTTGTGGCTGGTGCAGAAGCACGGCAATGCCGCGCCACCCAGCGTGGAAGCGTTGCCGGCCGCGGAGCGCAAGTCCATGCCGTTCTTCCCCAACTTCCTGGTGAAGGATCTGGCTCTCTGGCTAGTGACCTTGAACGTGCTTGCCCTGCTGGCTTCCGTGTTTCCCTGGGCACTCGGTAAGCCGTACGATCCGCTCGCGCCCGCTCCGCTGGGCATTCATCCGGAGTGGTACTTCATGAGTCCATTCGAGCTGCTCAAGCTGCTCGGCCAGGTGCAATTCCTGCAAGGCGCGCCGGGTGAGATTGCGGGCATGCTGCTGTTCACGGTGGCGATTGTGCTCTGGCTTCTGATTCCGTTCTACGACACCCGCAAATACGCCGGGCAAAGGGGCCGCATCGCGCACTACTTCGGATTGATTGCGATTGTCGCACTGCTTTCCACCACGATCATCGGTTATTGGACTATTCGCTAAGAGGCGAGAGAGACGACCATGAACTATCCTTTTTGGGAAATTCCAGTTCTCGGCTCAGGCTGGGTGATCGGCATGATCGCCATTTTCCACGTCATGATCTCCCAGTTTGCGGTGGGTGGCGGTTTATACCTGCCGATGGCCGAGCGCAAGGCTCTGGCCACCAAAGATCCGGAACTGCGCGCGGCCTGGCTAAAGCAGATTGCCAAGCACTCCAAGTTCTTCCTGATGGTGACCGGCATCTACGGCACGGTTTCCGGCGTTGGCATCTGGTTTGCCATCGGCCTCACGCATCCGGAGGCCACCAGCACACTGATTCACAATTTTGTTTTTGGTTGGGCGATGGAGTGGGTCTTCTTCCTGGTCGAACTCTCCACCGTGGCCGTCTATTACTACACATGGGGCCGGATCGACGAGAAGCTGCACCTGAAGGTGGGCTGGGTTTACGCCACCTCCTCGTTCTTCACCCTGTTCATCATCAACGGCATTCTGTCGTTCATGCTCACGCCGGGTGACACATGGATCGCGGTGGCTGGCACGGGCGCTGAAGCATCGAAGTTCTGGAATGCGTTCTTCAATCCAACCTATTGGCCAAGCCTGTTGCTGCGCATCTGCGTGTGTCTGTCACTGGCGGCCATCTGGGCACTGGTGACCAGCAGTTTGATCAATGGCGACCAGCAGCCGGAACTGAAGAAGACGCTGGTACGCTGGAGCGTGAAGTGGCTAGTGCCGTCGTTCGTGGCCATGCCCTTCCTGATGATCTGGTACTACTGCATGGTTCCTGCCTCGCAGCAGGCGCTGCTCACATTGGGCATCGACACGGTGAATGCCGGCGTTTTCTCGGCCGTTACGCGTATGGCGCTGGTTATCATCATCACTTCGGCAACCATTATTGGTGTGGCTTACTTCCTGGCTTACCGGTATCCGAGTGAATTCAATCTGTCCCATGCACTGGCGATTCTGCTGCTGGCGCTGATGGCAACTGGAGCCGGTGAATACTCGCGCGAGATGCTGCGTAAGCCCTACGTTGTGGGTCGCTGGATGTACTCCAACGGCGTGCGGGTGAATGCCGTGGAGCGCATCAACAAGGAAGGCTATTTGAAGGACTCGCTTTGGGTGTACGACTCGAAAAGCGCGTACTCACGTGGCGAGGCCATCTTCCGTGGCGAGTGCCAGAGCTGCCACACCATGGACGGCTATCGGCCCATTCGTGCGCTGCTGGCCGGTCGCGACGCTGCCAACATTCACAACTTTGTGCAGATGTTGCACGACTATAAGCCCGACTCGCCGTATCGGAAGTTCATGCCGCCGATGACGGGTACGTCGCAGGACGTGAACGATCTGAGCAACTTTCTGAACACGCAGATCAACGGTGCGCACAAGTAGTTCCTGGTCGTGAGCAAACAGCGAAGGCCCGCCATTGGCGGGCCTTTCTGCTTGATGCCGCAGGCAGATTACTGCGTCTTAATCTCGGTGGCCTTGTCCTTCACGTAGGTGATGATCCACTTCTTGCCGGCCTGATCGTAGGTAACGGTGCGGTTTCCCTTTTCGCGGCCGGAGTAGGTGGCGTTGAGGCCGATGGCCATGTGGGTCTGGCGCTCGCTCATGCCTGGAATCACCTGACGCGCATCAATCGCGGCCCAGACGTCTTTCGGCCAGTGATCGTAGATGGTGTGGGGATCGTCGTAGAAGAACAGCAGATCGCAGAAGTAGGCTTCTTCTTTGCCTTCGTAGTCGCCTACCGCCACGGCGTACTGCTTGGCCTCGGGCGGCATGGTGAACAACGCGAAGACCTGCTGCGCGGGGTGCGACATGCCTGTGTCAAGATCGAGTGGAACAGAGGCTTTGATGAACTTCTTGATCGCGAGCTTTTGTGCCGCAGGAATCTTGCCCGCAGGGTGGGTGAACTGGATGCGACCGCCCTCGGCGGGGAAGTAAGGCATTACGTAGCCATTCTTCATCCACACCGTCATGCCTTCGATCTTCTTCAGGTTTTCAAAGTAGTGCGGCGACATGGAGCGCATGATGACAAAATCATCCATGTTCGACTTGGTTTGCTGCTGCTGAGCCACCGGTCCTGGATCGCGGCGCTCATGCCAGACATACAGCAGATAAAGGCCGCCAATCAGCAGGGTGGCGACCGTCATGAGAAGGATTTTTTGCCAGAGTTTCAACCATTCCTCCGTGGGATGCCGCAGCAGGTTGTGGGTTGGAGCAGGGCTCCGCGATGCGCACCGCTTGGTCCTCATTCTATCTCTGGGGACCCGAGGAAGTTGGGGCTGAATTACTCTTTGTCCACCGCGGCGCGCAGAGCTTCCACCGTAAGCTGATCGGCATTGCGCAGATGCGGGAAGAGCGAGGCCCAGAGGCCGGAGATGAAGATCGCGCCCAGACCGCCGTACACGGTGGCGCGGACCGCTCCAAACCATTGCGCGGTAACGCCGCTTTCAAACTCGCCAAACTCGTTCGATGCGCCAATGAACAGGGCATTGACAGCGCTGACGCGGCCACGCATTTCGCCCGGCGTGCCCAACTGCAGAATGGATCCGCGGATGACAACGCTCACCGCGTCGGACGCGCCCACAATCACCAGAGCGGCCACGGAGAGCCAGAGCAGTTGCGATAGGCCAAACACCACCGTGGCCGCGCCAAAGATGGCCACGCAGATGAACAGCGTGATGCCGGCGTGACGCCGCAGCGGGTAACGCGCCATGAACAGGGACATCATGACAGAACCGACGGCCGGTGCGGAACGCAGCAGGCCAAGCCCGCGCGGGCCGGTGTGCAGAATGTCATTGGCAAAGATGGGCGTTAGGGCCACGGCACCGCCCAACAGCACGGCAAACAGGTCGAGTGTGGCCGCGCCAAACAACAGCTTGGAGCGCAGCATGTACTGAAAGCCTGCCGTTACCACTTTGAGCGAGAGGGCGCGATGCTCCATGCGGCCCACGCGCACTTTCATGCTGGCGATCATCGTCATGGCCCAAGCCAGGGTGAGCAAATTGAAGACATAGACGATGCCTGCGCCTTCCAGCGCCGGGTGGCTGCCCCAGGTGCTGACGGGCAGTGAAAACAACACGCCGCCAACCGCCGGGCCTACGATGGTAGCGAACTGGAAGATGGTGGATCCCCAGGTGACAGCGTTAACAAAGTGCTTTTCCGGCACCAGGTGCGGCAGGATGGCGCTATTGGCCGGTCCTGCAAAACTCCGCGCCGTGCCCAGGCAGAACAACGCCACATAAATGGCAAAGACACTCCGACTGTGATGCCACGCCAGCAGCAATAGCGCCGAGGTGCAGAGCGTTTGAATTCCGTAGCAAAGAAAGATAATCCTGCGGCGATCAAAACGGTCAGCCAGGTGGCCGGCCGGGAGCAGGAAGAGCAGGCCGGGAAGGAATTGCGCCAAGCCGGTATAGCCCAGGTCAATGGCGCGATGCGTGATGGCATACACCTGCCAGGCCACAGCAACTGACTGCGCGGCGTATCCGATGACGGCGGCCACGCGCGCCAATTGAAAGCGGCGAAAATCACGCGAGGCAAAAGCTTCCATGCCGCGGCTGAGCGGCTTGAGGGGAGAAGAAGACATGTTCTTCTTCTAGGGTACCTGAAAGGCCCAGGTTGAAGCGCTCCCTGCTGAGACGGAAGTGCTCTCGAAGGAATGTGCGGAGGCATTACGGGCAGCGGGGAGGCTCTGTGTGGAGGAAGGGCATGCCCTGGCCCTCTGATGTCGAGGGCCCAGGCATGTTTGCGTTTGCGGAATTGCCGCGACTACGTTTTGTTACGGCCGCTCGTAGAAGCGGAAGAAGTTACCCGGCTTGGCCACAGGCTCGGCACGGGCGACGATGCTGGCTTGCTGCGTGTCGTTGAGGGGCGTGAACTCGCGGGCCAACTGCACATTCTCTTCAAGCTGGGCAATAGAGTCGCAGCCGATGATCACGGTGCTGACGGGGCGCGAGAGGGTGTAGTACATGGCCTCGCGCATGGTGAGGGTGCCGGGCGTGGGCGCTGGAACCATGCCTTCCCACATCTTTTTCTGCACTTCCAGCGGCTGCGGCGTCCAGTTGGAGAGCAGGCGGCCACGGCCGGGGATCTTCATGCCGATAATGCCCATCTGGCGTTCGACGGCCAGGGGTAGAAGCGCGTCGTTGAAGCTGTAGTGGTGCGGATCGCCGGCATTGATGGCCATCAGGATGGTGTCGAAGGGATAGCGGCGGATGCCTTCCATGAGCGCGTCGGGGCGATAGTGACCGGTGAGGCCCAGATGCCGGACAACCTTCTGCTCCTTCATCTCGATGAGCGCTTCCATGGCGCCGCCCTTGGCGAAGATAAGCTCGATGTCGTGCATCGTTCCCACGTCATGCAGTTGCCACAGGTCGACGTGATCGGTTTGCAGAAGTTGGAGCGACTTCTCGATCATGCGCAAGGAGTCGTCGCGAGTGCGCTCCTTGGTTTTGGTGGCCAGAAAGGCTTGGCTGCGCCGGCGAGCCATGACCTTGCCGATGTATTGCTCGCTCCAGCGTGAGGGGCCGCCATAAATGGACGACGTATCGATGTAGTTCACGCCCAGATCGAGTGCGCGTTCCACGATGGGGACAGCGACATCCTCATTGTGGCCCTTTTCGAGCGCAGCCTGTCCGCCCAACGAAAAGATGCCGATCTTGTAGCCAGTCTTGCCCAAATTGCGCGTGGGCATGGCGGCAGGAGTGACTGGATTCGAAGGGAGCGCAGGCAGCGTGCGAGACGCGGCGGTAACAGCGGTAGGCGTAAGCAAGGCAGCAGTGACGGCGCCACCCGCCTTGAGAAATTGGCGACGGCCCGCTGTGCGGGAAGAGTTGGAATCTGACATCTGGTTGACCTCCACATCGCGTGCTCGATGCTGAGTCATGATAGCGATGCGGACCCTGCGGCGGCTAGAGCATCCCAGGAAGATACAGCGTGAGGAGACGATATCTACGGCCATGCTGCGCCCTTGCAGCCCAGGTTTCAGAAACGAAAACTAAGGGCTGCAGCAGGACGACAAGGATCGGGGGATGTGAAGAATAGGTTTTATACGTTGAACTTGAAGAAGAGAATGTCGCCATCCTTGACGACATATTCCTTGCCTTCCGAACGGTAAAGCCCGGCCTCTTTTACGGCCTGTTCACTGCCGTATTTGAACAGCTCCTCGCAGTGGTAGGCATCGGCGCGGATAAAGCCACGTTCAAAGTCGGAGTGGATGACGCCCGCCGCCTGCGGTGCTTTTGCGCCGGCTGGAATCGTCCAGGCGCGAACTTCCTGTACGCCGGCCGTGAAGTAGGTATACAGACCAAGCAGCTTATAGGCTGAGTGGATGAGGCGGTTCAGGCCGGGCTCTTCCAGGCCCATGTCGGCCAGGAACTCCTTGCGCTCGTCGGGCTCAAGCAGCGCAATTTCAGCTTCCAGAGCGCCACAAATGCTCACCACCTGCGCGCCCTCCTCGGCTGCTCGCTGCTCCACCATGCTGACCCACTGGTTGCCATCCTTCAGACCAGCTTCGTCCACGTTGGCCACGTAGAGAACAGGCTTGGCAGTGATCAGGAACAGCTCGCGGGCGGCGATGCGCTCGTCGTCGGTGAGCTCGGCCACGCGCGCGGGCTTGCCGGCCTCGAGCACTTCACGGAGCTTCTTCAGCGCCTCCCATTCGGACTTGATCTTCGCGTCCTGGGTGTTGCGGGCGGCCTTCTCGCTCTTGTTCCAGCGCTTCTCCACGCTATCCATGTCGGCCAGCAGGAGCTCGGTGTTGATCACATCGATGTCGTTGAGCGGATTCACACCGCCGGCCACGTGGATCACGTTGTCGTCTTCAAAGCAGCGGACCACATGACAGATGGCGTCGGTGGAGCGGATGTGGCCGAGGAACTGATTGCCCAGGCCCTCGCCCTTGCTGGCACCGGCCACCAGACCGGCAATGTCAATGAACTCCATGGTGGTGGGCACCACGCGGTTGGGCTTGACGAACTCGGTGATGCGGTCCTGGCGCGGATCGGGCACAGAAACGACGCCCACGTTGGGGTCGATGGTGCAGAAGGGGTAGTTGGCCGCCTGGGCCTTGGCCGCCGTCAGGGCGTTAAAGATGGTGCTCTTGCCGACGTTCGGCAGACCGACAATTCCGCAATTCAATGCCATGGTGCGAAGAATCCTTTAGGTGAACACCGCTTCCTTCCGCAGGCCGCAAGTGCCTGGCGCAATCCGCAGGGACCGGGGAAGAAAGACAGGATGTGGGTGTAAGGCTGGCGCTGCCCGAGCAAATGGGCAAACCCCTCAATCTTCATGATACTTGGTTGGGGCGGAGAGGGTTTCTATTGCAGGACGGCGAGATGCGGCCACCTGGCACAAGCACCCGCGGCGCGGCGTATATTTCCAACAGCTCCCGCAGGTTCCAGACAGGCAAGCAGAAGTTAGAGTCATGCTGTACGCTTACGGCGCACATTCTCAGCAACCTCCGCAAGTTCCAGGCAAGCAAAGGTGAGAGTCATGGTGTACATCTACAGCGCATGTTCTCAATGGCTTCTGGAGGTTCCAGACAGACAAGCAGAGGTGAGAGTCGCGGTGCGCGCCGTAGGCGCCCAGTATGTTAGCCCCAGGTTTCAACCTGGGGAAACGGGCAGCCAGGAATCACCGGAGTCCTGTAAGGACGGCGCAAACCTACCGGCGCCATCCACCAACAATTGCGGATCTTGATTTATCCCGCAGTTGCCAATCGGCAGCCTGTGAGCGCAGGCAAAAATGGCTCTGTGGATGCGCCGTGCCTACGGCACTCCGAGGCATCTTGTCGCCACCTTGCCCCAGGTTGAAACCTGGGGCTAATGCACATTGCGCCTACGGCGCATATTCTCAACAGCTTCCGCAGGTCCCGGGCAAGCAAAGGTGAGAGCCATGGTGTACATCTACAGCGCATGTTCTCAATAGCTTCTGCAGATTCCAGGCAGGCAAGCAGAAGTTAGAGTCGCGGTGCGCGCCGTAGGCGCCTAGCATGTTAACCCCACGTTTTAACGTGGGGTTGGAGGGCCATTCCTGAGGGTGAGTCCCGTAGG
>Ga0207738_100087_pt1 | contig 22646 bp, 21 predicted proteins | sample LuqExpMetagenom9_FD_187767 | JGI IMG/M metagenome (GOLD analysis project Ga0207738, IMG submission 187767) | Tropical forest soil microbial communities from Luquillo Experimental Forest, Puerto Rico - Sample 9 (SPAdes) | ecosystem: Environmental > Terrestrial > Soil > Tropical forest ... | reverse complement strand
AACACGAGCCGCCACTTGCAGGGCCAGGCGTACAACTTCATGCTCAACCCCGGATAGATACCGGTCGCGTTCCGCAATAAAGCCAGCCAGCAATTGCTCCGCCTGCTGACGACGTTCGTTCTTCAACTGCTGCAATTGCGCGGCGTGCGCATCCAGCTCAGCCTTCTGCCCTTGTTGGCGTCCAGCTTCAAAGGCGCGGCGTGTCTCTTCCCCCAACTGCATTTCATACTGCGCGCGAATCTCGTCGACAGATTGCGGAGACGGTGCCGCCACTTCCGGCTCAGACTGCTGAGCCAGAGACTCTTCGGCTTCCATCTCCACAAGCCCTTCCAGGTCCGCTTCCGGGTGGACGACGGCGGTGGCCTGATACACAAAGGATTCGATGCTTCCACCTTTGCCTGGATCCCAGATGACGCTGCTCGTACTCAACCCTCTCCCCCTTGCGTTGTTCCGGTCTGTTTTCACTGCATGCGTGCTGAGATCCGGATGGCCTCCGGAAAATCCCTCTGGCACTAGGCCAGCATCTCGTCGCCACCTTCAAGCTTGAGCACAATCTTGCCTTCAGCCTCCAGGCGGCGGGCGAGATTGAGAATCTCCTGCTGGGACTGTGCCACTTCTCGTGAGCGCACTGGTCCGAGCACTTCCATATCTTCCTTCAACATCTCCACGGCGCGCGAACTCATGGCCTTGAAGATCTGCGCGCGCAATTCTTCCTTAGCACCGCGCAGGGCCATTGCCAACTGCCGCTTGTCCACACCGGAAACAATCTCGCGGATTGAAGCCGGCGGCACGGTCACCAGATCTTCGAAGGTGAACATCAGGTTGCGAATGCTCAGGGCGAGTTCGGGCTGCCCTTCTTCGATGGTGTCCAGAATGTGTTTGGCCTCTTCGGCATTCAGCCGGTTCAGCAAATCGGCCACCGCCTTGAAACCGGAGTAGCTCTTGCGTGCGGTATCGCCCACACTCTCCAGCCGCCGATGCAGAATGTGCGCTACCTTCTGCGCCATTTCAGGTGAGAACTGACGCATCTCAGCCAGTCGCTGAATCGCCACCACCTTATGCTCTTCGCTCAAATTGTCCAGCACCAGTGATGCACGGCGCGGATCAAGGTGAGCGAGCACCAGGGCAATCGTCTGTGGATGTTCGCTATCGAGCAGCTTGCCGAGCTGCTGCGGATCGGTCCGCTGCAGCTTGGCAAGATTGCCCTGTTGCGCTTCCTGCGAACGACGCACCAGTGCCAGCATTTCTTCGGCCCGTTCCTGGCCAAAGGTTTCTACCAACAGCCGCTGCGCGTAATCCAGGCCGCCGTGTACCATGACCTGCTGGGTTTGCAGCAGCTCCCAAAATTCTTCAATAACGCCCAGCGACATGGTCGGCGTTACACCGCGGAGATCGGCCAACTCCTCGGTAATGCGTTGTACGTCGGTTTCCGGCAGAGTTCGCAGAATCTCCTTGGCCAACTCCTCGCCAACAGCAACCATCAAGATGGCAGCTTTGCGCGAGCCCGACATATTTTGAATTGCTCCGCGTCCCTTGCCGTGTGTTCCTTGCTCGAAGGCCATCGCTCCTGCTCCTGTCGTTAATCTGAATGAATCCAGCTTTGCAGCAGACGCGAGCTCTGGCCCGGGTCAAGTTTCAGTTGAGATGCCACCTGATCGAAGATTTCCTGTGCTCGCGCACGTTCTGCCTCGACCTCGGGCGATTCTGGCTGCCTCAAGGCAGGCGGTGCGTAAGCTTCTCCGGCAGGCAGTGCACCAGGTTCGGCAGCACTCTTATCAGCCAGCGCAGGAGCGCCCTTCTTGTCCTTCACCACCTTCTTCGTCTTCGGCTCATGCGTCAGGCGATAGACCATGGGCACGATTCCGAAGATCATGATCATCAGAAGCCCCAGCACCAGCGCCAGATAACGAACGACTACTGGCGAGCCTTCTGCCACATCGAGTAAGGTGCGGTAAGCCGGAACCGGCTGCTGAAGACGATTATCGTCAAAAGCCAGATCCTGCACGGTAACCATATCGCCACGAGCCGGATCAAAGCCGACTGCGGCCTGGGCCAGCGCCGTAAGCGTACGAACCTCGTCGGCCGAACGCGGCTGGAAGATAGCGCCCTTGGACTTGGAGGCCGCTGAGAGCAAGCGGTCGTTGACAACAATCGCAGCGGTCAGACGGCGCACCCGGCCCGGCTGTTCCACCACATGACGCTCCACCTTCGACGCGCCGTAGGTCCCAGATTCCGTGCGTGCAGACTGGGGCGGCGTGGTCTGTTGCGGATAGACCGGAAGGCTCTGCGAGTTGGGCGCATTGGAGGCCGTACCTGGAACTCCAGCAGGAAGCTGCTGCGGACCCGTGCTCTGCTCGCTGCGCTGCATGGACAGAGTTACGGTCTTGTCCGGATCGTAGCTCTGCTGCACGGTATCGGTCGCGGCCTGTTCATAGTCAATGGTGACCGAAGCACGCACATTGCCGGCACCTGTAATCGGTTCCAGTGTGGCAATCAGCTTTTCTTCAAGTGATTGCTCGGCGGTCATGCGTAGCGCATCAGCCGTCTTCGGACCAAGCGGTAGATTGCCGGCCGCATCCACCAGCACAACGTGCTCGGGTGCGAGGCGATCTACAGACGAGGCCACCAGATTGCGAATCGCTTCCGGCTCGCCGTCCGCCAAATTGCGATGACGGAGCTTGAGCACGACCGAAGCCTTGGCTGGTCGCTCTTGATCGCGGAAGAGAGAATCATGCGCCATCACCAGGTGGACACGGGCTGAAGCCACATCGGCCAGTGTGCCGATGGTGTGCTCCAGTTCGCCTTCCAGCGCACGTTGATAATTCACTTGCTCGTCGAATTCCGAGCCCACCCAGTTGGGTTTGTCGAACAACTCGAAGCCGAGTCGTCCGGTTTTGGCCGATCCCTTGGAGGCTGTCACCAGACGCGCCTTGTCGAGATGGCTGGCCGGAACACGAATGCCGGTTCCGTCCGGAGTAGGTTCAAAAGGGATCTGAGCCTGGACCAATGCTTGTCCCGTAGCACGTGCATCGTCCGGATCCATACCGGAGTACAAAGTCCGCCAATCGGTGCGTAACGTATACCAAAGGAGGAATCCCGTGGCAGCCGCCAGAAGCGCCATGGCAGAAATCGTCAAGGTACGCTTTCGAGGCGGTAGCCCTTCCCATCGCACCCGCACCAGGCCCATCAGGCCCTTCAGTCGGCTTTGCCAGCCGCCTTGTTCTACCGCGCCCGGTGCCGGGCTCTTTTCCAGTTGTGTCGCCGTGGCCATCGTATCTGCTCAACCGTTCTTCAGAGTCTTCTCCGGGCGATCCCGGGGGCTATCGAACGCGTCCGGCTTCCCACTCCGGACGCACCTGAATATCTGTCAAAAGGCTAGAACTGCATGCCTATGACCGATTGATAGGCCTGCACGGCCTTGTTACGTACGGCCAGAACCAGCTCAAAGGCCATGTCGGCCTTCTGGGTGGCAATCATGGCTTGGTGCACATCAACACCATTGCCACTTACCAACCCTTCTACAGTGGCTTTCGCCTGGGTCTCCAAAGTATTGACTGAGCTAATGGCATCGGTCATCAGATCGCCAAACGGTGCGGCCGGAGCCTGCGGAGTAGCAGTAGGAATCGAGCTGGGAATTCCAGTTGTGAGCGTTGCTGCTGTGGTGGCTACCGAACCAATTGACTGAATGGCATTCATCTGTTTTCTCTCCTCTGCCTGTTCTGCTGTTGATGTTGGAGCACACTCGATCGAGCGAGCCTACTTTTGTCTTGTTGTCCGGCCTTAACTCTTGGCCAGTTCCAATGCCGAGGTGATCATGCTCTTCTCGGCCTGTACTGCCGAACCATTTAAGCCATAGGCACGCGTGGCGCCCATCAGATCCACCATTTCAGTCAACGGATTGATATCCGGGTAGGACACATACCCCTCGGCGTCCGCATCCGGATGCCCGGGATCGTAGCGCTTGAGCGGCGAGCCGGTATCTTCGACAACCGCGGCGATGTGCACACCAGGGGCCGTCGAAGTGCCGCTCCCCAGAGCCGGCAGCGCCATTGAAGTTCCGGTATTGCCCTGCACGCCCGATGCCGTCGTCATCGAATCCAGAAAGCTGGTGCTCTGGTTCTGATTCGCGGCAAAAACTACATGCTGACGGCGATAAGGCTCGCCAGAAACCGTGTGCGTCGTTTCGGCATTGGCCATGTTGGCCGCCACCACTTCGGCCCGCATACGTTCCGCGGCCATCGCATCCCCTGAAGTCGACATCATGCCAAACAGATTCATCTTCTCCCCCTTCGTGGTCTTACTCCGCGTCCTTCACCGGCGCGGTCTTTCACCACATGGCCCGTTCTTGCGCCATTGGCCCGTTTTATTTATCCGACGCATGAATGGCGCTCAGAATCTTCTGGTTTTCCAGGCGCATCAAGGCTACGCCGGTACGGAACTTTAGCTGCGCTTCAGCCATATTCAAGCTCTCGCGATCCATCGAGACATTGTTGCCATCGGGGCGCGTAATCAAGCCATCCACCTTGGTCAAAGAAGTCCGGCTAGCCGACTGTTTGCTATCAATCTGACTAATCGCCTTGCCCATTTCGACTTCAAAGTCCATGCCCATGGTCTTGTAGCCCGGCGTATCAATGTTTGCCATATTGGTCGCCGTCAGTTTGGTCTGATCGGTGGCCAAATCCATATAGCGCTCAAGCTGTGCCCCCATCCTGCTCTCGATGCCCAAATTCATCGTCTCTCCCCTACCTGCAAGCAGATACAGTCCTGTGCCAGTTTCTGTTCTGCCATCTCTGCTGCCCGGATTCTCTACGTTGCCGGACAGAAGCCTCATGTGCGAACCACCCATTCGTGTTGCAGACTGGGCCGTCCAGGTTAGTTGATGGAAAAACCAAAATCGATCTCGCGCGCCGTCAAGGTCGGCTCATCTCCGGCAAGAATCACGGCCCGCTCCAGAACGTGGGCAAGCTCGCGCACGTTCCCCGGCCAACCATGCGTATTCAGCTTGGCAAGCGCGGTGGTATCGATGCGCTTGACCGGCATCTCGCGTCCCATCACGCCCAGGAAGTGATCCACCAGTTGCGGCAGATCCTCGATGTGCTCGGCCAGAGAAGGGGTGCGCACCAGAAAGACAGCCAGGCGATAGTAAAGATCGGAGCGGAAGTCGCCCGATGCAGCGCGCTGTGCCAGCGGGCGATGTGTGGCGGCGATAATGCGCACATCCACCTTGATGGTCTCGTTGTCTCCCACCCGCTGCAGCTCGCCGCACTCCACAAAACGCAGCAGCTTGGACTGCAGAGCCAGCGGCATTTCGCCAATTTCATCCAGGAAGAGCGTGCCTCCGTCCGCAGCTTCAATGCGGCCCACACGTCCCTGCACCGCGCCCGTAAATGCGCCGCGGGTATGGCCAAAAAGCTCAGCTTCAAGCAATGCTTCAGGAATCGCGGCGCAGTTGATGGCCACAAAGGGCTTGCGGCTGCGCGTGCTCAGACGATGCAGAGCTTCGGCCACCAGTTCCTTGCCCGACCCCGTGGGGCCTTCAATCAGAACCGGCGTCAAACGCGGCGCCACCAGACGAATGCGGCGGCTGACTTCCAGCATGCAAGCGGCATTACCAATAAGTTCCGGCAACCGCTCGGCCGGAGAAAGGTCGTTGCGCAGAGCAGCCGGTTCGGTCGTCCGCTGCGCAGCAGCCGCCACCTTAGCGGCCGCAGCCTGCGGCAACACCGGATGAGCCACGGGCAGCTCCAGCATCTCCTCGTCATCTTCCGTCTGCGGAATAGGCCAGGGCTCGCGATGCAGCGAATCGGCACCCGGAATGGGACGGCCCAGTGCCGGAGCGGTATTCCAGATCGCCGTATCGGTATCCTGGCAGCGGCGCAGGGCGTAGAGCAATTCCTGACGATACGGTCCGCGCGGTCCGTCCTGAGGCGTGGCGCCACCGGCCGAGACCAGATCGATCTGCGGGAAACGCTCGCGGAACTCCGCAAGAAACTCGCTCAGCTCCAGATCCGGCAACCACGTATCGACGATGATAGCCTCGGGGCTCTGATCTTCAGCCTGTGCCCAGGCCTCAGCTCCACTCGCCGCCTCACGCACCTGCCAGCGAAGGCCGGAAAGGATTTGCGCCAAACGCTGGCGGAAGCTGTTATCGGCGCTGGTCACCAGAGCCGTGCGCGGATGGATGCGGGTGTGGTTCGTCGAGTTCGTGACAGAGACCGGAACAGGCTGCATGAGATGACTCCTGCCCTCCAGGAGGGCGTTGGTTCAAAAGTGGATTAGAGAGCCTCAGCCACAGTCGGCAGAGTGGCCGGGTGGTTCTGGCCAAAGGCTGTCATCGATGAGGCTTCGGCTGCCGCCAGAGCAGCCAGCTCAGCATCGGAGGGAACAACATAGCCCTGTCCGCGTACGGTGCGGATCAACTGGCCCGGAGGCGGATCCTGGAGCTTGCGGCGCAGATAGTTGACATAGACGTCAACGATATTGGTGGTCTGAGTGGGCTCCATGTTCCAAACCGACTCCAGCAGTTCGACGCGCGAAACACACTGGCCGCGATTGAGCATCAGATGCTCGAGCAGAGCGAATTCCTTGTTGGTTAGAACCATCTGACGATTGCCGCGACGCACCGAGTGATCCAAACGGTCCAACTCGAGATCGCCGGCGCGCAGTTGCAGACGGGCTTCGCGCTTGCGGCGCAGCAGAGCGCGGCAACGGGCGCGCAGCTCATGCAGGCTGAAGGGCTTCAACATCAGGTCGTCGGCACCCCGGTCCAGGCAGCGCACACGCGCTTCCACTTCCTGCCGCGCGGTCAGGATCAGGACAGGAAGATTCGCGTCCATGGCGCGCACTTCTTCCAGAACCTGTTCGCCATCCTTAACTGGCATGTTTAGATCAAGGATGGTCAAATCCGGCATCTCTTGCCGGAAGGCCTCCACGGCCGCGCCACCATCGCAGGCGAGACGGACGCGATGTCCATCAGCTTCAAGACCCCTGCACAGGAACATGCCCAGCGCTTTATCGTCTTCTGCTACCAATAACCTCATGGGTGCCTTTCTGCTCTTCGGGCAATGTTCTACATACATGCCCCGCGATCACTGCTCTTTGCTTCAGAGGCCCCGCTTAGCAGACGCTAAACAATTGCCTCCTTCACCAACATCCGCTGAAGCGAAAAGGAACTCAAGATTGGAAAGAAAAAATGACAGAGGGCTTACTACCTTCCAGTGCGGAAACGGGATTAGTCCCAAATTGGCTTAGCACCTTTTTAGGGGCAAAAAAAGCCCCCGGAAGATCCTGATCGATCCATTCCGGGGGCCGGTAAAACCTATAAAACCCGCTCAGCGAGCGGCTGCGGAGGGTTTCTTGCCGTACATAGCCTTGTCTGCTCGCGCCAGCAGATCCTTCATCTTGTCGCCATTCTGATATTGCGCTAATCCCATCGAAGCATGCACGCCGAGCGTGACGGAACCAGTTGGGGAATTCAGCGTGTAATTGCCGCATACCCACTTTTCCAGGCGCTCCACCTGGGTAGTGGCTTCTGTCCAGCCGCCGTCAAAGATGATCACGAACTCATCCCCACCCCAACGGCCTACGATGTCAGAGGAGCGGGAGGCGGAAACCAGTTCGCCCGCAAACTGCTTAAGTAGCTCATCTCCAGCCAGATGGCCATGCGTATCGTTGACCTGTTTGAAGCTGTTGATGTCGATCACGGTCACGCAGAACGACTCGGCAACGGCGATACGGCGCTCGATCTGTTTCTCGACACAGAGCCTGTTCAGCAGGCCGGTCAGGCTATCACGCAGCGCCAATTTCTCGGCCTCTTCAAGCTTGTTCTGGTAGCTGTTCACCTGTCCGCGCAAGTGCGCAACTGCGGCAGTTCCCTCTTCTTTCATCCGGTCAATGGAGGTCTTCAGCAAGGCAGCGGAGCTTTGAATGGACGAGCGAATCTGGGTCAGATCTTCGAGGCAGGCAACCGCTTTCAACCGCTCGGTCACATCGTGAAGCTGGCCCGCGGTGCGCTCGTCGCGCGTGCCAACATCTTCAGCGGTGTGCAGCATCGCCAGCAGTAAATCTTTTACTTCCTCACTCTTTTCCTGGTAGTGACGCCCGACCTCAACACCCCACTGCTCCAGTTGCTGGCAGATCTGTCGGCCTGACTCAACCATCTTCTGTTCGCTAATCTGCTCGTTCACTTCGCGCACCGCAGCCAGCAGTTGATCGCTGAATCCCGTGCCGAGACCAGGGCAGATGTTGTTGCTGGAGTGCGCCATCTGGGCCAGTGCCGCGCGGTAGGCAGCCAGCGAAACAGCCAGCAAACCAGCAACTTCTGGGCTGGGGCCGGCGTTCTTCGAGTCGAGATATTTTTTGATGGAGATCATGTTTCCTCGCCTGCTGCAACTTCTTGAGATGACCTCTTGCATGCGGGATACAGGAAGTGCAGCGAACCAGCTTATGTATCGGCATATTTCGCCTTTTTCTTCAATCCCGCGTGGATTGGTGTCTAATAATGCGGCGCAGACGCCGCCGCTTTCCTCATGAAAAAACTATAGGGCGGAAGGCTGACCCGACGGGGGAATTTGAGGTTACTCAAGTGTAGGGAGAAAGTGTCCCGTTACGACCAAAGAGTTATGTGAATCTCCTAGAAATCACCGATCCTATTCATAAGGCAATTTGAATCCAAATTCCAGCCGGCTGGAGGCAATGAACACCCCTGTGGTCGATTACAGTAAACTTCCCGACCTGGTCGCCATTGCTCTGCTCGCTTGCGCCTTTGTCTCGGTTGCACGCCGCTGCCACGCGCCCGGAGCGGGCATGTGGCTGATGGGCTGGCTCCTGATCGTGCTGCATTTTTTCGCTTTCATGTTCTTGCGTGTGCCTGGAGCATTGGGCAATTGGGCGGCCTTTTTGGGAATCGCCACACTGTGCTGGGCCGCAACCTGGTTTGTACGGGCCTCGCTTCCCTATCGCAATGAGCCTTCCAGCAAATGGCTGCAAGTCGCATTTTCTGCCGGCAGCGGCCTTTACATTGCCGCGCTGGTGTTTTTGCCCGACCACTCGCCGCTCCTGATAGCGGCGGCCCTGGTGTTTGGCCTGCTGCCGCTGGCCGCAGCCGTGATTGCACTTCCCGACTTCCAGCATCCTCTGCGCTGGACCATGGTGGGCATTCAGTTCCTCCTCATGGTGTATTTGCTCGCAGTACAATTCCGCGCAGCCGGATCGCAGCTTGCACTGAACGGATTGCTGTTCACCGCCTACCTGTGCTGCTCGCTCTACTTCTGGCAGACGCACTCCGAGCGCACCACGGGCAGTTTCATTACGACCTCGGGCTTTCTGGCCTGGTCATCTGTGTTTGTACTGGCGCCGTTGCTGCACGCCTACCTGCCCTCAGTCCATATCGAAAGCGGCGTCTGGAATCTGCCCAAATACGTTGTGGCCACGGGCATGATCCTGCTGGTTCTGGAACGGCAGATTGAACATAACCGCTACCTGGCATTGCATGACGAGCTAACCGGTCTGCCCAACCGCAGGCTATTTCAGGACCGGCTGCGCATTACGCTCGAACGCGCCCGGCGCAGTGGCAATAGCGCCGCTCTGCTCCTGGTGGACCTGGACGGCTTCAAGCAGGTCAATGACTCTTTGGGGCATCACATTGGCGACAGTTTGCTGCGCGAGGTGGGTACCATCTTTGCCCACCGCCTGCGTCGTTCGGATACCGTGGCGCGCACCGGTGGCGACGAGTTCGGCGTCATCCTGGAAGAGCCCGTGACACGGCTCGATGCGGAGCGGGTGGCCCAACAGCTAACCGATCTGATCGAGAAACCGATTCTGGTGGACCAGCACACGGTCTGCATCGGCGCCAGCATTGGAGTGGCTCTCTATCCGGAAGACGGCGCCACGGAGGAAGCGCTGTGCATTGCCGCCGACCGGCGCATGTACGGCGTAAAGAATGGAACGCAGCCGGCGGTTGACAACGGCAACACCTCCGTTCTGACTCATCCCTCTTTTCAACCCACCGCCGTTGCGCGCACCATGTAGCGTTCTCTCCTCTGCAACAAAGAAAGCCACAACGCCCCGTCACAGGCATTGTGGCTCTTCAGGTACCCTACGGGCTTCCACTTACCACGCGCTGGCTCTACGGGGCTCTATCGTGCGATTCCCGAGGCCAGGAACTCCTCTCACATCTGTGCTTGCGAAACGAAAAACAAAAAGGCCCGCATCCGAAGATGCGGGCCTTTGATTCAGCTCAGCCTGCAGCCAGTTTATGCCTGGCTGCCGGGAGCACCGGTCCGGCGACGACGGCGACGGCGGCGATTGTTGTTGTTGGCGGCACCGGCTGCGGCACGCGGACCAGATCCCGGAGCAGCGGCCGGAGTACCATCGGCGCGATTGAAGTTCGGCTCGTTCTCTTCGTCGAACTCCTCGTCCTCTTCGTCAAAGTCGTCTCCGCCTTCGATGAAGATGGTGCTCTGGTTGGAAGTGGGCTGGCGATCTTCAGGCTCGACGCGCGGCTTCTGCGCAACGGCTTTGGGAGCCTCCACAACCTCTTCCTCTGCACCTTCCGCGCCTTCGGCCGGAGCGGCTGTCTGGGATGCGGCCATCTTGGCCTTCTGCTCCTTGATCAGCGCCTTGCGGCTCAGCTTGATGCGATTGCCCTCGATGGCCAGAACCTTCACCGCCACCTGATCGCCTTCGCGCAGCTCGTCCTTCACATCCTTGACGCGATGCTCGGCAATCTCGGAGATGTGCAGCAGGCCGTCGGTGCCCGGGAAGAGCTCGACAAACGCACCGAACTCAGCCAGACGGACAACCTTGCCCAGATAGACCTTGCCGATCTCCGGCACGGCGGTGATGTCGTTGATCATCGCCAGAGCCTTCTTCAAGCCATCAGCATCCGAGGAGGCCACGCTGACCTTACCCGTATCGTCCACATCGATCTTGGCGCCGGTCTGCTCCACGATGCCACGAATGGTGGCGCCGCCCTTGCCGATCAGGTCGCGGATCTTGTCGGTCGGGATCATGACGGTCTCAATGCGAGGAGCATACTGCGAGCGCTCCACGCGAGGACCATCGATAGCCGCGTCCATCTTGTCGAGCAGGAAGATGCGGCCCTGACGGGCCTGCTCCATGGCCTGCTGCAGGATCTCGCGGGTCAGGCCGCCGATCTTGATGTCCATCTGCAGAGCGGTGATGCCCTTGCGGGTACCAGCCACCTTGAAGTCCATGTCGCCGTAGTGATCTTCCGCGCCGGCAATGTCGGTCAGGATGGCGTAGTCGTCGCCTTCCTTCACCAAGCCCATGGCAACGCCTGCAACAGCGCCCTTCAACGGAATGCCGGCATCGAACAGAGCCAGGCTGGCGCCGCAGACCGAAGCCATCGACGACGAACCGTTGGACTCGAGAATGTCAGAGACCACACGCATCGAGTAAGGCGATTCGGTAACCGAAGGCAGAACCGCAGAGATGGCGCGCTCAGCCAAGGCACCGTGCCCCACTTCGCGGCGACCCACGCCGGTCATGCGGCCCGTCTCGCCCACGCTGAACGGCGGGAAGTTGTAATGGAGCATGAAGTTCTTCTTCTGCTCGCCCTCATAGCTCTCCAGACGCTGGCCTTCATCGGCCGTGCCCAGAGTGGCAGTAACCAGAGCCTGCGTCTCGCCACGAGTAAACAGAGCCGAACCGTGCGTGCGAGGCAGAACCGAGGTCTCGATCGAGATGGCGCGAATCTCATCGAACGCGCGGCGGTCGGGACGAATGCGCTCTTTGGTCACCTGACCGCGGAACAGACGCTCCCGCATCAGTTCGTAGTAGGTAGCCAGCTTCTTCTTCGCATCCGGCTCGTCGGCGGGCAGCGCGGCGGCAAGCTCGTCCTTGATCTGCTTGATCAGCGTGTAGCTCTCGATCTTGGCGTGCTTCTTGGTGTCCAGAGCATCCTTCAAGCGATCGCCAACCTTGGCGTAGAGCTCGCTGTAGTAAGCTTCGTCCACAACCGGAGCCACGAAGGCGCGCTTCTTCTTGCCGGCCAGGGCAACAAGCTCGTCGATGGCAGCCACGATCTTCTTGATCTGCTCATGCGCAAACTCGATAGCGGCCAGGATGCCCTCTTCCGTTTCTTCCTTGGCGCCGGACTCGATCATGACGATGCCGTCCTTATGACCGACCACCATGATGTTGACCGTGGTTTCCTTGCGCTCTTCGTAGGTGGGATTCACCACGAACTCGCCGTTGATACGGCCCACACGGACCGCGCCCACGGTGGCGCTGAAAGGAATGTCAGAGAGGCCAAGGGCACAGGCGGCGGCGTTGATGGCCACCACATCGGGATCGTTCTGCTTGTCGGCGGAGAAGACCAGGGCAATCACCTGGGTCTCGTTGCGGAAGCCGTCCGGGAAGAGCGGGCGAATGGGGCGATCGATCTGCCGCGCCGTGAGAATTTCTTTTTCGCTCGGACGGCCTTCACGCTTGATGAAGCCACCCGGGATGCGGCCACCAGCATAGGTGTACTCGCGATAATCCACGGTGAGCGGGAAGAAGTCGATTCCTTCGCGGGGGTCCTGCGATGCAACCGCGGTAGCCAGTACCACGGAATCACCCAGGGTCACCAATGCGGCGCCCGAGGCCTGCTTGGCCATACGGCCGGTCTCAAAGACGAGCCGCTTGCCGCCAGACAGTTCAACGGCGACTTCATGTTTCGTAGACATACGATTCCTCGTTTCGTTTGTTCGCTTGGGAAACTTGTACAGGAGGGCGCGCCAACAGGGGTGTGGCGTTGGGGCGATGCGCGCTACGGCGCATGCGGGGCAAAGAGGTCGCTCTTTGTCGCAAGCAGATACGGCTCTGCCGGGCCGCGCGATTGCCGCAGCAATGCACTGGCCCTGGCAGCCGTTCGGTTTCGCCAGGTACACCTGTGCCGCAATTCCGGTTACTACTAACCGATGCGGCCCAATTCCGGTCTGGGCGCTTCCGGGTCAACGTAAACTTTCTGTTTACTTACGGATTCCGAGCTTGCCGATAACGTCGCGATAGCGATCCGTATCGTGGGACTTCAGGTAGTCCAGCAGGCGGCGACGCTTGCTGACCAGCATCAGCAGACCACGGCGTGACGCGTGATCCTTCTTATGTGTCTTGAAGTGCTCGGTGAGTTCGCCAATCCGCTCGCTCAGAATTGCGATTTGGACCTCCGGCGAGCCGGTGTCCGTATCATGGGTGCGGAAGCGTTCGATGAGTGAAGTTTTCTTTGCAGTCGCCAGCACGGGGCGTGTACTCCTCTTTCGTCTCAGATCCACTCTTCAGTGTCTAATGTGAGATTACCATGAACGGAGCCCTGAAGGCTACGTCTTGAAGACAAGGAATCACAAGTTAAACCCTTGGCCTTCAACAAGCCCCGAAGAGAAACAAAGTTTCCCTCTCCGGCGAACTTTCCGTCAGCTTGAAATTAGCCGCACCGGCCCGGGGTTGTTTACGCTCCAGAGTCTTTACATATCCTATAAAGGTCCGCACACGCCACTCTGGCCCGGTCAGGCGTCAGGTATTCCAGCGCCGCTTCCCTGCTGCCACTCGGCCAGCTGTCCTTCTCTGTGCTGAATCCGCTCGCGCGCGGCGAAGATGGGAAGACTTGCCGAGAAAGCTACTCCAGCCAGTAGTTGGCGCGCGCCACCACCTTGGCTCCATAGTCATCCCTCGTGCGCACCTTAATGGTGTGCAACCCGGGCTCGGCGCTCGATGGATGGAAGGTGATCAGATAGCGGTTACGAGCGTGGCGTGCCGCATCCAGAATGCGCTGCTGAAACTTCTTGTCCCCGGTGAAGGTGGTGTATTCGCCTCCGCTCATGGTGGCAACTTCCTTGGCCACATTCTTGCGGAAGGCCTGCACCACGGTCCACAGCGCGGAGATGATGTTGGTGGTCCGTTGTTCACCGGAATCCTTGACGTCGTGCGCCAACTCGGCCGCAAAGGGCGTAAAGGAGACACTCAACACCAGCACGTCCGATGCGCCAATCTTCCGTACCAGATCTTCCACCTTCACGTGCTGAGAACCATGATCGCGCTCTTCCGAAATCAACAAGAGAACACGGCGGAATTCCTTGGGCTGCGTCGAGAGCAGATCGACCCCGTAACTGACCGTATCCAGAATGGCCGCTCCGCCATCGCCGGGTTGCAGGTGGTGCAAAGCCTCGTTGATGTTCTCGCCGGAGTGCGTAAAATCGACATTCAAGGACGGCGTCGAATCGAATCCGACCAAGGCAACCTGGCTACGTGGATCCACCAGAAACGTATCCAGTAAAGGAGCCATCTTGGCCAGCTTGTCAAACTCGAGCACGCTGATGCCGCCCTGCTCCACGGCCACCACCAGAGCCACCGGAGCTGTGTCCATCTCTTCCTGCACATGGATCTTCTGTTCCACGCCATTGTCTTCGAGCACAAAGTCGCGCTCGCGCAGGCCATAGAGAATCTGGCCACCACGCTTTTCCACCAGCGTCGGCACCAGGACTTCAGTTGTCGTCACACGTAATGTCGGCTCATCATGCGCCGACGGCATGGGCAAAGGAGGCTCAGCGGCAGGCAACTGCTGTGCCCTGCCCAGGCTACTCAGCAGAAGCAATCCAACCATGGCAATAACGGTCTTGGCGCTGATCCACTTGCGGCAGGCGAAGGGCTTCAACATGGCTTCGGCAGAATCCTCTCGTACAGAATCGGAGTTCGCAGTTAGGATCTGCGCCGGGCCTCGCGCTCCAGTTGGCCGGTCCAGAACAGATAGCTCAGAAGCTCCCAGCGCGAGTTCCATGCAAAACCGAAGATGTCGGCCGCCGTCAGCGTCTCAGCCTTCATGCCGGTATAGGTTTCAACCCGCCAGCGAACGTAGTCGCTCCTCCAGGGCGCAAAGCGATGGCCCCGTGTAGCATTCCAGATAAAGCGCAATGCGGCGAACAAATTCAGTTCCCTCCGAGCTCACTCCCAAGTATAGACGCACCCCCGCAGGTCCGTAGTGAACGGACTCACGGAGGTGCGTTGGTCAATTGGCCAGAATCAGAGTTTGCTGAACAGACTGTTCGCGCTGGAGTTGAGCTGCGCGATGACGCTTTCCAGAGCCGTCTGCTGGGTAGCCGTCAAAGCCAGTTGGGTGGAGATCTGCGCGATGTCGGCCTGCATCAGATTGGTCTGTGCGGCAGTCAACTGCGTGAGATCCGTGGTAGCCGCGTCCGAAGCCGCGGTCAACTGATTGATCGAGTTATCCAGCGTAACGCGCTGCTGCGAAACATAATTCAATGCCGTATTCAGCGCGGTTGTATCAGTGACAGCCTTGGTGGTATCCACGGTACCGGTGGCATAATCCGCAATCAAATTGTTCAGCGCCGCGAACACGTTATTGCTGCCCGAACCCTGAAACATCTGATCGCCGGGCACGTTGATCTGAATCTTCGAGCCGGAAGGCGTCACCACATAGTTGATGTTCGAATCGCCATTATAGGTGGTGACGTTCGGCGACGAACCAGTGGTGGTGGTGAAGGGGGCGGTTGAGTCGGTAGTGCCGGCAAAAATGTAACGTCCTTGATAGCTGGTGTTCGCCAACGACTGCACTTCCGCCAAAATGCCCGCAAGCTGATTGGAAATCGACTTCACGTCGTTGGCATTGGAGGTGCCGTTATTGGCTGCGGTGGCCAGTTGGATAGCCGAAGTCAACTCCGTGACAATGCTGCCCAATGTCGAATCGGCAACCTGAAGCTGGCCCTTGATCAGACTGGAGGTCTGTGTGAAGGTGTCATCCTGCTGCATTTTATTCAGCAGAAGCACATTCTGGCCGGCGGCGGCCGGATCGTCCGAAAGCGAATTCACACGCACGCCGCTGGAGAGCTGATTGGAGAGCTCCTGCTGCCGCGCCTGCACGGAATTGAGCGAATTGGTTAACGATGTCGTAAAAAATGGATCTGCACGCATGAGCTCTCCGTTACGGTCCGTTTCTTAGTTTTGTCCTTGCCGGAGGCAGGAATTAGCTGACAGTTGTCTGTGTACCCAGATTCAGAGCCGTGGCCATCAGCGTGTTCAGAATGGCATAAACCTGAGAGGCGGCCTGATAACTGCGTTGCAGAATAGTAAGCGCCGAAGCTTCGCTGTTGAGGCTCACAGCCGAGGTGCTGTTCACCTGCGACTGAAGCTGCGTGACGGAAGCCGATTGCGCACTGTTCTGCGTCTCGACGGTGGTTACCGTAGAGCCCAGAATGCTGACAAAGTTCGAATAGTAATTGGAGGGCGTCTGGCCATTCACAATGGTCTGGTTGGCCAGGTCGGCCATGGCCGTCGCATTGGTGTTATCGCCCGTGCCGGAGGTCGACGACGCTGCGGCAATGTGCGCAGGATCAGTCATCACCACGCTCATAGAAAGAGCGCTTCCGGAAACCGTGGCAGACTGGTAGAAGATGTTGCCCGCATTGCTCGTATTGCCAGCCATATCCTGGCCAGAGTTGTTCAACGCATTCACCTTGCTCGAAACGCTATAGGCAAGCTGATCGAGCGAGCTGATAGCGCCGGCCACATCCACATCGCGAGCCTTCAGATACCCTCCCAGAGAGCCTCCGCCATCCTGCGCACTGGTGGTGATGTCCGTTGTACCAACATAGATGTGGGTTACACCGTTCGACTGGCCGGTGGTGAGATCGTAGCTGGAGCTGCCAGAGACCAGGAGCTGACCCGACGTGGTGGTCAGCGCCAGGCCGTTGTTGGCCGTGGTCACCTGGTTGACGCCAATCAGTTTGGAAAGCTGTTTCAGATCCAGTTGACGCTGATCTTCCAGCACGCCGGCATCGGTGGAACCCGAGCCGTTTTCAGAGATCTTCTGGTTCAGCTCCGCAATGGATTTGGTCAGCGCGTTGATCTGCGTAACGACAGTGGTCGCCTCCTGATCAAGCGCCGATTGCTGGCCCTCCAGGCTGGCGGCCGCTCCAGAAATGTTGCTGGCCAGGGTGGCTGCGGCAGAAAGTACTTTCTCGCGCAGGGCCGTCGATGTCGGAGTGGATTCCAGGGTAGAAAAAGAACTAAAGAAAGCGGATAGAGAGGTACCGATATTGCCGGAAGTGGAGGTCGAACTGGAGGCAGGCGTAAAGACAGCCTGCAGCGAATCCAGCGCGGTCAGCCGCGTGGTCGATGCCGAATAAAGCTGCTGCTGCTGATTCAGCCGCTCATTCAAAATGATGTCGCGCTGCGACTGGGCACCGGTCATGGTGGATCCAGTGCCATAGTTCACGCCGTTAATCTTGACCGAAGAATTCATCTGCCAGACGGGCTGCTCCTCGGTGTAGCCGGTGGTGCTGGCGTTGGCCACGTTGTTGGCCACCACATTCAAGGCTGCCTGATTGTTTTCGAGAGCCTGCGAAATCAGACTCAATGCCGAGCTAATCGTTGCCATGGGCTTTCTCCGACTCCGTCCATCCGTGAACTTGCTCATCGGCGTACTCGCGGCAGCCCATACGGATATCCCGCAGGCGACGCAGTACATCGAGGTTGGCGCGGGTAGCATCCAACACCCGGGCAAAAATTTCCATATCTGACTGCGCGGCGAGCGCTTGAGCCACCAACTCTGGGCGGGGCAATCCGTTCGCCTGCGGCAGATCGCGGTTCAGGGCCTGGCAAGAGGAAGCCAATTCCTCAAGCCGGTCAGCATCCAGCAACGCAAGCGCGCGCGATGCCTCGACCACAATTTCTTTTAGCTCGGGCTGATGTGCCTTGCTTTGGACGTGCATGAAACAGTTCCCCTCCAAGGGTTTCCGATCATATTGTTCCCTCCCCTCCAATAAGGAGGAGAGAGTCTTGGCAACTTAGAGCGATGCGGAACCGCGAGCCTCACCCCAGGCAGGCACGCTTCCGTCTGCGGCTTAGGCGTTGGCCAGCATGGAGTCAACCAAACGGGACGCCACCGCCGATGCGGGAACATCATAGGTGCCGGCAGCCAGCAGGGCCTGCACAGAGTTCACCTTGTCCATCCGCACGCTATCGCCAGAGGCGGTCTGCGAAACCTCATTGGCGGCACTGGACAGCGTCGCGCTGTCGGCCCCAAGGGCGCTCGAGCCACCCGAAACTGTCGTTTTGGCAGCCGTGGTGGTGGTAGTGGAAGCCGTATTGTTGACCCCCAACAGCGTTCTCAAACCGTCAAGACTGCTACGAATATCCATGTTCTTAGTCTCCTTGTTGGTGGTATCGGCTTCATTGCTAATCACTCTAGTCATTTGTCCGCTCCAATCACGGTATTAGAGGTTCCTAATTTGGTTACCGTGCCCGTTACCTGCTGGGTACCTGAGTGCGAGAAAGACCCGATAATTTTGTTTGCGATACCGAAACCGCCCTGCTGACTGAGAGCACGACCGAGGGCCTCGGAGGCAAATTCGCCGAGAGCGGAACCGCCCGCCAGCGCTCCTGTCTCCTCCCCGTCCCCGCCCATGAACTGCTCTGTCATTGGTTTCAGTAACTCCTTCATCATCATGGCTTCAAAGTCATGCGCCGAATGGACCATCCGGGCATCCGATGAACTTGTTGATCCTGTTGTACTTAGGCTCGCAGCAGTGGATCCTATCTGCAACCCTGCGGAAGTTGTGCTCATTAGAGAACCTCCAAGTCGGCTTCAAGTGCTCCGGCTTCTTTCATGGCCTGCAGAATTGAAATCACGTCGCGTGCACCTGCCCCCGTACGTTGCAATTCCTGGACCAAATCTTCCACCGTCGCGCCTTGTTTCAGATCAATCCGGTTAACCGGTTTGTCCTGCGCCTGAACGGTCGTCTGCTGTACCACCTGCGTGGTGCCGCCAGCCATAGGATTGGGCTGCGAAACAATAGGTGTACTGATCACATTCACACTCAGCCCACCGTGCAGAATTGAGACAGGTTGCAGACGCACCCTACCGCCAATCACCACGGTACCGGTCCGCTCATTCACCACAACCCGGGCTCGGGGATAGACCGAAACCTCTGCTGATTCAATATGATCCAGCAATGCCGCCACATCTTCGCTGGGGTTCGGCTGCACCTCGACCCGGCGGCTGTCCACAGCGCGGGCACGTCCAGCTCCAATCACCTGATTAATGGCGCCAGCCATCTCTTCGGCTGTGTGAAAATCTGCTTGGTTCAACACCACGGTTACCGTTTTCATCTGGGCCAAGTCATAGGGGACCGGACGCTCAACCAGGGCACCGGAGGGAATCCGCCCCGTGGTTGGATGATTCATTTGCCGCGTGTTACCACCGGCAACGGCCATATAGCCGCCCAGGACCAGTGGGCCCTGAGCCTGAGCAAAGATCTGCCCATCTGGCCCATAGAGGGGTGTCATCAGCAGGATGCCGCCCTCGAGCGATTTCGCGTCGCCGGCCGAGGAGACCGTCACATCCATCTTGGAGCCCGGCCGTGAAAAGGGTGGCAGGGTGGCCATCACGAAAACTCCGGCCATGTTCTTGACCTGCATGTTGCTGGCCGAGTTGGCGCCGGTACTCGGCACCGTGATTCCCATCCGCTGCAGAGCCGACAATAAGGTCTGCGCGGGAAAAACCGTCTGCGAGCTGTCGCCCGTTCCACGCAGGCCGACCACCAGCCCATACCCCACCAACTGGTTGTCGCGGATGCCTTCGATCGTGGATACGTCTTTCACCCGCGCCCGTTCCACAACCGACTCGCCCATGGCCGAAACCGCCCACATGGCGAGGGAGAGCGCTGCGGCCAGCGCCGTCCACCAAATCAAGCCCGGAAATCGCATGAATACCCTGCTCACTGCCATCCCCCTCATCCGAATGCTTTCCTCTCTGCCCACTTCATCCCTATCCGTGCCCACCATCCAGGAAGGGATGTTTTAAAGCTTTCTCGCCGCGATCCTCTAGAAGATCACGAGCCTCTCCAGAAAGCGCACCAACGGATTCTGCCGGTAGGTTGAATCATTCACGATGCCCTTACCCACCACTTCAAGCTCCAGATCGGTCATGGCCGTCGATTGCACTTCGTTATGCGGGCTCACATCCTCAGGCCGGATCAGACCGCGGAGATGAATCACCTGGGTCTGCTGCGAGAAGGTCAGTTGGCGCGTAGCCTGAACCACCATCATGCCGTTCGGCAGCACATCCACCACTTCGCCGCCAAAAATGGTCGTCAAACTGGAGTTGGTGGTGCTCTGGCCCTGGGCCGTTAACCCGGAACTGGAGGTCTGTCCCACCAGATTCTGCAGGTTGTTGGCGGTCTTCAGTTTGCCGAACAGACCTGTCAAACCGGAACTGGCATTGGAAGAGCGGGAGTTCTTCACCTGTCCGTCGGTGGATGCAGCCAAACTCTCATCCACCACAATCGAAACTACATCGTGCAGTTTGGAGGCCTTGGCGTCCGTTCCCAGACGAACCAGCCTGCCATCCGCACTCCAGATCGACCCCGGCGAACGCACCTCCGCGGCCTGCTGCGCACGTACCCGTGCTACATAGGCGGAGAGAGCGGCCTCAGGCGGCGTCATCTTCTTTCCACCAGGGGTATCCTTGGTCTTCTTGGCCCATAGATTGGCGGCACCTGCCACCAGAGCCAACAGCACCAATACTGGAATCAACCGTTGGGTCCTCACCCTTTTCCTCCCTCAAGCCGCACAATCTCTACTCTTCCAGGCGCCAGAGCCACAGCCCGCACCCGGGTTCCGGAGAGCTTCAGCCGCACATCCAACTGCGCTCCCTCTGCGGCCGGTTGCAGAGCCACGCCTTCAAGGTGGGCTTCAACCACCGGCGTAGTCTCTTCCACCATCACTCGATCGCCGCCACGAATGATCGGCTGCAGGCGGGCCGATGGCAGAACGGGAACAACCAACCTGGCCAAACTATCGCCCGGAGACATTCCATGTGGAGTTGCAGCCAACACCAGCCGCCCAGGAGCTCCAGGCCGTGCCTGGTCGCGCAACAATAACCAGTGATGGCCCGTGGAAGGATCGACAATCTCACGCAATACCGTCGGATCGGCAGTGGCGCTTCCGCCTGGAGCAGAATTCAACTGCCCATTGCTCAGCGCCGGAGCACGGAGAGCGAGTGTCATGAGCACAGCCCCCTGCAACCAGATGGTATTTCTCCGTTTCGACCAGGATTCCGTCCGCATGTCCCGCTCCTTCCCCTTGCCTGCTTCAACCCAACTGCCTTGAGATCCTTCTTCCGCAGAAACTCTTCTGCAGCCTTCCCGAACCAATGCGTCCGGTACTTAGGAGCGCGCCATGTTATTGACTTGCGAGTACATTTCGTCGGCTGCCTTGATCACCTTGGTATTCGACTCGTATGCACGCTGCGCCAGCACCATCTGCACAAACTCCGTCACCACATCGACGTTGGAGTTTTCCAGGTATCCCTGCTGCAGCGTTCCCATGCCTTCGGTTCCGCCCGGATTGCCGAGAACCGCATCGCCGGAGCTGAGCGTGGCGCGCAACAGGTTCGAGCCCATGCTCTCCAAACCGCCCGGGTTCGGGAAGGTGGCCAACTGCAACTGTCCCAACTGGGAAGGATTCTGCTGACCAGCCAGCGTCGCATTCACCACGCCATACTGCGTGATGGTGACAGCGGTCGCATTGGCCGGAATCGTAATGGTGGGGATCAGAGGATCGCCGTCGGTGGTCACGATGGTGCCCTGGTTGTTCATATGGAACTGGCCGGCGCGCGTATAGGCAATCGTTCCATCCGGACGCTGCACCTGAAAGAAACCTGCACCCTCAATCGCAACATCGAGAGGGTTTGAAGTGTGGTTTAGTGAGCCCTGAGTCATGATGACTTCGGTAGCCGCCGAACGGGTGCCGAGGCCGATCTGCAGGCCCGCCGAAACCGTATTCTGGCTCTGCGCCGCGCCCGGTGTTACCAGATTCTGATAAACCATATCCTGAAACTGCAGACGGGTCTGGCGAAAACCGGTCGTCGACGAGTTGGCCAGGTTATTGGCAATTGCATCCAAATTCATCTGCTCCGCGCTCATTCCGCTGGCAGCTGTGTATAGTGCTCTGATCATGGTTTCTCCGCTCTGGAAACCTCAACCTACCTAAACGCGTGGCAGATCTTCGGTTGCAAATTTGTTGAACTCTGTATGGAAGACCGTCAATGCCTTTTGCATCATCTCGGCCTGCCGCTGCATGACAATAAGCTCTAGCGAACCCTGCACCATGTCCTGATTGGCGCTTTCCAAAGACCCCTGACGGACCGAAGAATTCTTCGAGGCCGTGGGCGTTACGCCCTGGGGAGCGATGTAGCGATTCGCACCTTCTGCCTTCAACTCAACACCCGGCGCAAAGCTGACCACCGCCAGGCTGGCCACATTACCGCCTGCAACGGAAAGATTGCCCTCTGTGCCAATCGAGACTTCGCCGGGCGGCACCTGAATCTGCCGATTGGTGCTGGACAACACCGGCTCACCGGAGGCCGTCACCAGACGCCCGTCGACGGCACGACGAAAGCTGCCATCCCGGGTGTAGCGCACGCCATGAGCGGTTTGAACAACAAAGTAGCCATCGCCCTCAATGGCCACGTCTAACGGGTTGCCGGTAAATTGCAAAGGTCCCTGCTGCGAGCTCAAACGGTCGCCGCCGATCAAACCATAATCGTTGACCGTACGACCCAGTTGAGAATTCGCCGCGTCCGGCCCGAGCAACACGGAACGAAAGAACTCGCGTTCCGCCCGGTAACC
>Ga0207738_100084_pt1 | contig 22771 bp, 26 predicted proteins | sample LuqExpMetagenom9_FD_187767 | JGI IMG/M metagenome (GOLD analysis project Ga0207738, IMG submission 187767) | Tropical forest soil microbial communities from Luquillo Experimental Forest, Puerto Rico - Sample 9 (SPAdes) | ecosystem: Environmental > Terrestrial > Soil > Tropical forest ... | reverse complement strand
AGCGGCTGGATGATGTAACCAGCGTGCAGGCGGAGAGCGCGGGATTTTACCGCGTGCTCAGCTCATCCGGTTCGCGCACCACCATGCATTTGGTGGAGATGGCGTCCCGACTGGGCGAGCAGATTACCTCTCTCAGTGTGCAGAACACCACGCTGGACGATGTGTTTGTGCATTACACCGGCCGTCAGCTTCGCGATGAACAGGTGAAGCCCGAGGCCTTTACCATGCCCCCGCGGCCAGGAGCGCGCCCATGAATAGAATGCTGGCTATTGTGGAGCGTGAGATGCGCAAGTTCTTCCGCTCACCCACCTTGATGATCATGTCGCTGATGATGCCGATTCTGCAGTTGATCATCATGGGCAATGCTTTCGGTGGCAAGATCGTGGGTTCGCGTGTGGCCTTGGTGGATTACGATCACGGCCCCGAGGCGGTGAAGCTGCGCGAGGGCTTTGATGCAGTCAATGCGACCATCAAGACCTTCTATACGGTGGAATACACCGACGAAGTGGAGGCCCGCGAAGATGTGCGTACCGGCAAGGTGGACGCCGCGGTGATTATCCCCAAGCAGTACTCGCGTCGAGTGGTGGCCAAGGATGCGCCACGCGTGGGGCTGGTAGTGGACAACACCGATCAGTTCACCTCAAGCAGTGTGGAAGCGGAGATGCAGGCGCTGATTACGGCGCTTAGTACCGATGCCGTGGAACCACGCCTGAAGACCGCCATCGCACTGCACATTGTGGAGCTGTATCCGTACGTGGGCTACATGAAGTTCCTGTTGCCGGCCTGCATTGCGCTGGCCATGTATGTCTCCGTGATGATTGGCGGCGGCATGCTCTACATCGACGACAAGGCGCGCGGTGTGCATGAAGGCTATCTGGTTACGCCCATTACACGGCTGGAACTGGTGCTGGGACTCAATGTGGCCGGAGCCATCAAGGCCGTACTGAGCGGTATTACGCTCACGGTGGTGGGGTCGCTGATGTCGGGCCTTGGCATCGTCTTCCACCCCATGCAGATGCTGCAGATTGCCTGCCTGCTGGTGGGAACCTCGATCGCTTTCAACGGCATGATGTTTCTGCTCATGGTGCGGGTGGACGATCCGCTGGTGCCGCGCGCCATGTTCGGTGTGCTCAACCTGCTGCTGTTTTATCCTTCCGGCGCAATGTATCCCATCACCGCGTTTCCATGGTGGCTGCGTTCGCTGTCGGTGATCGACCCGTTCACCTATGCGATTCACGGCATGAAGTCAATCATCCTGAAGGACGGCGGTTTTGTGGCGATTCAATTCGATTTGGTGTTTCTGTTTGTCTTTGGCATCGGCACGCTGCTGGTTGCAACGCCGCTGTTCAAACGCACGCTCTGAGGAGATTGTCAGGCGCAACAAGGAGGGCACGCCGCTGGGCGTGCCCTTTTTACTTACATGCGATGCGATTCCGCTTTACGCCCAACAGATGGGAACGTGCTGAATTTCCGGAAGACTTTTCAAGCAAAGATGCTGATGCCGTTTTTTGCCAGAGATGCCTTCTTATTCAGCAGCTCCGCATCTGACAGGCCGTCCTGATCGTCGCTTTGGTTGTCCTGGCCGCCCTTGCCTTTATGGGAGCCGGAGTAGGTGTCGTCGTAAGAAGGCGACAGGCTAATGTCAAAGACGCCGGAAAGATTTGGCTCGTCTGGCCGAACCTTACGGACGGGCATCACGCGAACTCCTGAGATGGGTGCGATTTCCATAAGCCTCCTCGTCCAGGACTTCTCCCTTCACGCTCTATCGGCGAGTTGGGCCAGTTCTTTAATGATTTTCGTACTGTTTTTGCTTCTGCTGGCGACAGCGCGAAGGCGCTTGGTCCTTGCAGCCGATAAATGCTGGCTGAGCGACGGATCGCTCCGGACTTGCTACACTGTGGCCATGATGGATGAGCAGGAGTTTCGCGGTGTGGCGGAGTCTGCGCTCGGTGCGCTCATGCAGCACCTGATCGTGGAAGAAGATAAGGGCGCGCAGTTTGAAGCCGAACAACAGGCAGGTGTGCTGAACATCCTCTTTGAAGAGCCCCCAGCCAAGTTCGTGGTGACTCCCAATACGCCGGTGCGCCAGATCTGGATCTCCGCGCTGGCCACCAGCTTCAAACTGGATTGGGATAAGGATGCCGGAGCTTTTGTGCTGGCGCGCAGCGGGGAACAGATGATTCCGCTGGTTGACCGGCTGATTGGCGAGCACCTGGCCAGTTGAAGGGCGCGCAGTACGCGGCAGTCTCTCTACGATAAGGTTCTTGAAACAGAAAGCCCGGCATAGAGCCGGGCTTTCTGCTTTTTAATGTAGGGGGGAGTGGGTATTTATTGCAGGGAGTAGACCGTCTTGAGCACGCGCTCGGCCACGTTCTTGGGCAGCGGAGCGTAGCTGAGCGAGGGAGCTTCCTTCCAGCCTTCGGTGGTGATCCAGTTCAGCAGATCCTTCAGGACCTTTCCCTTGGCGGGGTCGGAGCTCTTCAGCGGCACCAGCAGCCAGGTAAAGCTGGAGATCGGATACGCCTTGGCGCCGGGAGCATTGGTGATCGAAACGCGGTAGTCGGCAGGCAGTTGCTTGATGCTGGCGGCAGCGTCGGTCACGCCTTCAATGGAGGCGCGCACAAAGTTGCCGGCAGCATTCTTTACGCTGCCAAAGGTGATCTTGTTCTGCAGTGCGTAAATCAACTCCACGTAGCCGATTGCGCCCGGGGTCTGGCGAACCAGGCCGGCAACGCCTTCATTGCCCTTGCCGCCCACGCCGGTCGGCCAGTTGGGCGAGGTGCCCTTGCTCGGACCGCTGGCCCATTCCTTGCTCACCTTCGACAGATAGTCGGTGAAGATGAAGCTGGTGCCGGAGCCATCGGAACGATGCACCACCACGATGCGGTGATCGGGCAGCTTCAGGCCAGGATTGTCCTTGGCGATGCGGCCATCATTCCAATTGCTGATTTTGCCCAGATAGATGTCGGCTAGCACATCGGCGCTGAAGCGGATGTCCTGCACGCCGGGGATGTTGAAGATCGGCACAACCGCGCCCATCACCGTGGGGATGTGAATCAGCTTGGTCTTGGAGCTGGAGAGCTGCTCATCGGTGGCCGGGCCGTCGGTGGCGCCAAAGTCTACTGTGCCTGCCGTTACCTGACGAATGCCGCCGCCGGAGCCAATGGACTGGTAGTTGATCTGTACACCCGGGTGCGCCGCACTGTATTCCTTGAACCACTTGTCGTAAATCGGGTAGGGGAAGGTGGCCCCAGCCCCCGTCAGTTTCTGGGCCTGAGCAGCGCCCAGAGCCATCATCAAGAACAAAACGGCAACCAAAGTCCTTTTCACGGTATCTCCCTTGCAGTTGAACTGCCGAGTCTCATTGTCCATAGGGATTGTTACGGGGATTTGAATTGTGTGGGTAGGGAAGCGAGGCGGCTCCGGGTGGATGATCGTAAACGGTTGAATTTAAAATAATAAGAAGGAATGGCGCGATTGTTAAAAGATAGTGAATGCCTGCCTGGAAGGAGAATACGGCTTCCCGGCAGCCCGGCCTTCACCGCAGGCGGTGTCGCCCGCGGCAGACACGCTCAGAGCACGTTGAACAGTCCTGGCACCACCAGGCCTGCCTTGCCTTCCACAATGTGCGTGAAGGCGCTGGCATTCAGCGGAGTCTCAGGACCAACGTAGACGGTGCGCGCTTTGTGCAGCCTTGCCCAATGCACGAAGTTGGCTGCTGGATACACCGAGCCCGACGTGCCGATCACCACCATCAGCGTGCATTGTTCGATCTCTTCCTGGATCTTATCCATCTCCAAGGGAACTTCACCAAAGAAGACAATATGCGGGCGAAGTCGTCCGCCACAGGTGCAGCGGGGGACCTCGCTCAGGCTGGTATAGATGGCGTGATCTTCTACTGGAGGCTGTCCGCAGTCGCGTTCGCAACGGGCGCGGTCCAACTGGCCGTGCATATGCAGCAGATTCTTCGTGCCGGCGCGCTCGTGCAGGTCGTCCACGTTCTGCGTGCAGAGAAACATGCGGCCATCGAGCCAGGATTCCAACTCTGCCAGCGCCCGATGAGCTGGATTGGGCTCTGCTTTTGCGCCGGCAGCGCGCCGGGCGGCATAAAATAGCCAGACTTTTTCAGGATTGCTCTCCCATGCCTCGGGGGTACAGACATCCTCGACACGGTGGCCGGCCCACAGACCATCTTCAGCGCGGAAGGTGGGCAGCCCGCTCTCGGCGCTGATGCCTGCGCCGGTAAGAACAAAAACGCGATCGTCGGGATGAATGTCGATAACAGGCACAGGATAGCTCCGGGGAAAGAAGGAATAGGTAACGTGGACGTGCTGTGGAGGAGCCGCGTCTGTTCATGTTGCCTTGCCGAATTGTAGACCCATCGTGCGGAGGAGCAAATCAAGCGTCCTGCAATCAGGAACAAGGGGGCAGCACTGCGCGAATGCCGATCTGGCTTCGCGATGCTATCAAGAAGAGGCGGTGCGGAGGAAGCGGAAAGCTCGGGGAAGGGAATTCCCTATGGCCGGAAATGGTCACATGCTGAGCGCACCAGAATACGAACCAGAGCAAACAGGGAGGCCCCGGATCGGGCATGGCCGGAGGGATGTTCATGAAGAAGAATGCCGGAATTTTGCCTGAAAATAAGGGATTACAGCCCCTTCCGGAGAGCTGCGGATCAAATCTGTCCTGGGGTTTGACCTTCCATGCGAAACCCATTATGATGAACAAGTTGGTTGCAAAAACGGGTTAAGCCCGTGTGAGGGTGAAGCGGCTGGCCGCCAGGCTGGCAAAGCTCACAGAAGTTGCCCCCTCGTTCAATGGTAGGACAGCCGCCTCTGGAGCGGCATATCGGGGTTCGAATCCCTGGGGGGCAGCCAATATAGTACTTCCTAGGCCTTTCTCGACCTTCCCTGAACAACAAAATCAATTGAAAACAAACTACTTACTGCGAATTATGGTTCGCACTGGTTCGTTTTGGTGCGTTTGCAGCCGCGCGAATAGTGGGGTACGGAACAGGGGTATAATCCCTCTGAAAGGTGGGGTACGGGTCAAAACCCACTTTAGGAGCTGGGACGATGCCTCTATCCGACGCTGCAATCAGAGGGCTCAAACCACGTGAAAAAGCCTTCAAGGTCTACGACCGGGACGGGTTGTTTTTGCTGGTCAAGACGGGTGGCTCCAAAACTGGTGGCTCCAAACTGTGGCGGTGGCGCTTTCATTTCGACCGGAAAGAGAAACTGATGGCCCTGGGTGAATACCCGGTTGTGAGCCTCGCAGAGGCCCGCGAACTGCAGTTTGCCGCTCGCAAGGTGCTGGCCGCCGGGATTGATCCAATGGCCGAACGCAAGGCTGAATTCGAGGCCAAACAGAAGGAAGCCGAGGCGCAGCAGAAAGAGGTCGAAACACGATTCCGTGAAGCCGAAAACAGCTTTGAAAACATAGCCCGAAAATGGTGGGACTGGTGGGCTGTCGGAAAATCTGTACGCCATACCGATTATGTACTGCGGCGTCTGGAAGCGGACGTCTTTCCGGCAATCGGTCATAAGTTCATTGACGCCGTAACGCCTGCCGACATACGAAATCTAATGCTCTCGATTGAAAGCCGTGGAGCGCGAGACGTTGCGAAGCGTGCGCATGAAGCGACCGGACAAGTTTTCCGATATGCGATTGCACACGGCATAGCCAGCCGCAATCCTGCTTCCGATTTCAAACCAAAGGACATTCTAATTGAGGCGAAGGAAGAGAACTTTGCCCGAGTCGATGCCAAAGAATTGCCAGATCTTCTGCTGAAAATGGAAAACTACGACGGGGATGCGCTTACACGTCTTGCTATGAAATTGATGGCCTATACGTTTGTACGCACATCGGAATTGATTGAAGCACCGTGGCCGGAATTCGATCTGGATAATGCACGTTGGGTCATTCCGCCCGAGCGCATGAAGATGGATACTCCCCACATCGTCCTTTTGTCACGGCAGTCGGTTGCAGTGCTGCGTGCCCTCAGTCTGCTTACGGGGAACCGCAAGCTGGTATTCCCCGGCGCGCACGACAAAGAGAAGCCGATGAGCAATAATACGATTCTGTTCGCGCTCTACCGTCTCGGCTATAAGGGCCGTATGACCGGACATGGTTTCCGGGGACTAGCGTCCACAATACTGCATGAAAACGGATTCGAGGACGAACACGTCGAATTGCAACTCGCCCACCAGAAGCGTAATAAAGTTGCCGCGGCTTACAACCACGCAAAGTATCTAAAACAGCGCGCGGCCATGATGCAGTGGTGGGCCGATTATCTAGATGAGCAGCTTGCGAAAGGTAAGCAACGCATGAACGGTGCAACTACCGACCACCGCGCTTCGGTAGTGTCGAAGCGCGGTGATTCGTCCGGCGTCGTTGCTGGTAACGGCAAAATGCTGCCCCCACTCCAGAATTATGCTGCCACCTGAGCGTCAATAAGCGCTTTGGCCTGTGCGCTACAGTTGAGATCATCCCCTTCCCGTTACTAATCTCCCTGTAATTCCGACGTAGGTTCGGAAAGCTGAGTTCAGCAAGTGGTCTGCTCGACTGACACTTAAAGGCAATAAAATACCCATTTTCACCCGTTTGTACCCATTGCTGTGGTCGCGCTATCCTAAACAGGAAGTCGATATCCTGTTAGGAACTCGCGCAGTTGCAATTGTTTAGTCAGCGAATACAGTGACTGATAGCGCATACGCCCAATTTGGGGCAAGTTCACGCCTCAAGTCGATTCCGCTTCTACCGGCGACCTAAAACAAGGAACTGAATGCGAACAAGCTGGAACGAAATCAGGATACGCGCGCGGCAGTTCGCCGATGAATGGCAGAATGCAGGCTACGAAAAAGGTGAGACACACACCTTCTATAACGAATTCTTTCAAGTATTCGGTATAACGCGCAAACGCGTAGCTTATTTCGAGGAACCAGTGAAACTGCTGGGAGCGAAGCGCGGCTTTATAGACCTCTTCTGGAAAGGCGTATTGCTCATTGAGCAGAAAAGCGTCGGGAAAGATCTAAGCAAGGCTAAACAGCAAGCATTGGACTACTTTCCGGGTCTGAAGGAGCACGAGCTTCCGCGCTATATTCTCCTCAGCGATTTCCAGACCTTCGAATTGTATGACCTTGAGCAGGAGAATAAGCCTGCAAAATTTACGCTGAAGCAGTTTCCGGACTATGTCGAGCGGTTCGGATTTATCATGGGGGTCGAAAAAAGAGTTTTCAAGGATCAAGACCCGGTCAATATCAAAGCCTCCGAACTGATGGGGAAGCTCCACGATACGCTTAAGGCTTCAGGATATGTGGGGCATGACCTCGAACGGTTCCTTGTACGACTTGTCTTTTGCCTCTTTGCCGACCATACGGGCATTTTCGATACGAAAGGCGTTTTCTCGACGCTGATTGCAGAGCGGACAAACCCCGACGGCAGCGACACAGGGTTGTGGCTGAGCCAGCTTTTCGATGTTCTCAATATTCCCGCAAGCAAGCGTCAGAGAAACCTTGATGAGGACTTAGCGCAATTTCCATATGTCAATGGCGACTTGTTCGCAGAGCGTCTTCCATTTCCGTCTTTCGATTCAAACATGCGTACGTTGCTGCTCTCCGCATGTGAATTTAAGTGGGATGTAATCTCACCCGCCATCTTCGGATCGCTTTTTCAGTCGGTCATGCTCAAGAAAGAGCGACGCTCTCAAGGAGCCCATTACACCACTGAGAAGAACATCCTCAAGGTTATCGAGCCACTTTTCCTTGATGATTTACGGGCTGAATTCAAGCGTCTCAAGGAGCGGCGAGATACCGGCAGGACAAACGCCATAAAAGCGTTTCACGAAAAGCTTGCGACGCTCCGGTTTTTCGATCCGGCTTGCGGCTGCGGAAATTTCCTGATCATCTCCTATCGTGAACTGAGAATGCTTGAAATCGAGGTTTTGAAGGAACTGGTCACGAAAGGACAGCTGAACCTCAATATTGAAAATCTGAGCCTGATCGATGTTGATCAGTTCTACGGCATCGAACTGGCGGAGTTTCCGGCACGTATCGCAGAAGTGGCACTGTGGATGATGGATCACATCATGAACAATCTTCTCTCTGTCGAGTTCGGTGAGAATTATGTTCGCATCCCACTAAAGAAATCGCCTCATATCCTGCAAGCTGACGCGCTTGAGACTGACTGGGAAACCCTCATCCCCGCGGCAGAATGCTCGTTTGTGTATGGCAATCCTCCGTTCGTTGGAGCAAAGTACCAGACGGACAAGCAGCGAGCCCAAGTCCGGGAAATAGTGAAGCTCGGGGGCTCCGGGGGAACATTGGATATTGTCGCGGCGTGGTTCCTAAAAGCAGGCGAATATCTTAGACACTCACGGGCCTCCATTGGATTCGTCGCTACGAATTCCATCACGCAAGGCGAACAGGTGGCACAGCTCTGGCCGGTGTTATTTGACCGATACGGATTGGAAATAAGTTTTGCTCACCGCACATTTGCATGGGGAAGCGATGCACGGGGCATGGCGCATGTGCATGTGGTAATCATCGGCCTTACGCGCCGGGACATGGAGCCGGTTGAAAAGCGCCTTTTCAGCTACATTGATATCAAGGCAGATCCGACCGAGAGCCATCATGCGGCTTTGACTCCATACCTTTTCGATGCAGGCACCGTGATTAACCGGCATCTGGTAGTAGAAGAAACTAGCAGGCCGCTGTCTGACGTGCCGCAACTAGTCATTGGCTCAAAGCCGATTGATGGAGGAAACTATATTTTCACGGATGAAGAAAAGGACGACTTCCTTCGAATAGAGCCGGGTGCGGAAATCTATATGCACCCGTATATCGGCTCCGTGGAATTTATCAATGGCGAGCGGCGCTGGATATTGTTCCTCAAGGATGTCCCGCCTGATGCATTGCGGGCACTGTCACATGTAAGAGAGCGCATTGCGAAAGTGAAGGCGGTTCGCCTCAAGAGCACAAGCCCCGGAACACGCGCACTCGCCGACTGTCCGACGCGGTTCCATGTGACAGTGGTTCCCGACACGCCTTTTCTTGTAATACCGGAATCGAGTTCCGAGCGCCGGGACTACGTCCCTATAGGATGGCTCAACCCCCCGACGATTCCAAGTAATCTTGTACGGGTTTTGGTTCATGCGGATCTCTGGCATTTCGGTGTGCTGACGTCGCATATGCACATGGCGTGGCTGCGTCAGATAGGCGGACGACTCAAAAGCGATTACCGCTATTCTGTCGGGCTGGTATATAACGCTTTCCCCTGGCCGGAGGCCAGCGAACAGCAGAAAAGTAGAATTCGGACATTAGCTCAGGCAGTTCTTAGCGCAAGGCTCGAGCACCCAAATGCAACGCTGGCGGATCTCTATGATGCAGATATCATGCCACAGAAGTTACGGAAAGCGCACCGCGTTCTGGACGAGGCTGTGGACAGGCTTTATCGTCCTGCGGCGTTCCCAGGGGATCGCGATCGGGCAGAGCATCTGTTTAGTCTTTACGAAAGGCTGGTGACACCGCTCATCGCCGTGCCCCAGAAGAGGCGAAAATTCCTCAAATGACGACTGCAAAGATAAGCAAAATCCAGGTCCTTGCCGATAGAGAGACCGGACATCCCATTTTTTATTGCCACTCAGCCGACAGAGATCATGCCCCGGCTTTGTCTGTGGAAAAGGTTAACGAACAGGTATTATTGCGGGCACGGCAGACACTTTTCAAAATCAAGTTCAACCCCCAGACCAAGAATCGAATCGACATCTACATGTCCCTTGAGGAAGCGCGAGCACTTGGACAGGCACTTGTTGAGGTGGCCCAGAGTTCGCGCCCGTCTATATGGCGTGAATCCCATGCTAATCCGGGACGCGCTGCGAAAGGAAACATGCGCCTTCCGAACATCGTTTGGGCTAAATATGAGCGGTTCCTGAGAGTCGGGGCACGTTTCCAAACCGGAACACAGCTCCTTGCCTCTGGCGGATATATCAATGTCGATTTGGAATACCCGGATGATTCTCACATCAAGATGAAAAATCACGAGATTCACATTGGTATCCAGTTGGACCCGCCTACCGGTACGCACGATTCTGCGAAGGCTCAGCTCGTTCATGTCCCTGAAGAGGAATTACAGAGGGGCAGGAATGAGAAGAACCCATTACAGAAGACCCTTGGTGATGTGTATGTGGAGTTAGCTCCTGACGTTGCGGCAGGATTGGGCGAGCTGCTAGAGACCGTATTTAAACCTGATTAGCCTTGCCGAAGACGGGTGATCTTCGCATACTGCTCGGAACCGATCTCCATTGCCGCCGATTATGAAGGAAATCGCCTAATTACTCACCGGATCACAGACAGCACCGCTATGTGGCCTACCTTGGGCTGAGGCATGATTGATCGCAGGCAGGTAGCGCGATGCCGAAACATGTGGCAGCATTGCGCCGGAATAGGCGACTGATTTCGGTAATACCAGTAGTGCCATCAGGCAACCGCTCGCGAAGCGTGTACGCGTTCTACAGCCCACTGTCTAATCTCTGACTTTATCCAGGCAACGGCACGCGGCCCAAGCCGGACGGGTGCAGGAAAATTCTTTCCTCGAATTAGCTCATAGATGCTTGTTTTTGAGAGTCCGGTGACGGCTTTAACTTCGGGCAAGCGCAGGAAAATCACATCGTCAAGAGTGTCTGAAGTCTCCTTGAAATTCCCTCCAGAAAGACCTACTGACTGTGGGGGCTTCTTCGGCATGGATCGTCGCGCAGGACGTGTCTGAACTGGCTCTGAGCGCATTAGGACCTCACATATCACGCGGAGTGATTTAGGCTACACCCGTCGCCGGAATGCCGCCGACCGCGGACATTTGATAAGCAAGAGTGCTTCGCTCGCTCTTCGGAGTCCAATACTTCTCGCCAATACCACCCAAGGTTTTGCTTATGGCACGCCGAATGGTAAGAACTTGAGAGTTCCCGGCAACCCACGAGTATCCAGGTACAACGCTGTTCCTAATTGACAGTCGTTGTGCTCAGGAAAAACATGATTTATCCACAGCCCCTCCGGCGTGGATTGTGGGGTCGGCATCCAGCCAACGAAGTGTTGAGCCTATGTCAGATTCGGTGGAATTCCGTCATCTCGAATACCTCATCGCTATTCATGAGGGCAAGAACTTCACGAAGGCAGCCGAGCGTGTCTACCGTTCGCAGCCTGCAATCAGCCAGCAAATCCGCGCACTTGAGGATGACGTCGGTTTCCCTATTTTTGTCCGTGGCGGACGAGATGGAGTCTCGCCGACTCCTGCAGGTGAACTGGTGCTTGATTGGGCGCGGAATGTTCTGGCGGAACGTCGGCAAGTTTTCATCATGGCAAAGGCCATACATAAAGGAGAAGTCCCGCCTTTGAAGGTTGGATTTTCTCCTTTTGTGAACCCGGCACTCCTGCACATGCTCCAAGTGTCTTACACCGAACTCTTCCCTGGATGCCAAATCCAATTATCGGGCGGAAATCAGGAGCATATCCTACAGCGTCTTGACCAAGGAGGCTTGGATTGTGCAATTCTCCCAATGCCTCTCGAAAGAGAGCTACATAACGCCATTCAGATCGCACAATCGCAATTGGTAATTTGTATGCGTGCGGACGATCCTCTCGCCGCACAAACACAGATCAATCTTCATGATGTTGCCTCACGGATTACGATTTTCCGCGACCCTGAGTTACATCCCTCAGCTCATGCGCGCTTGTCCGAAATGTTTTCTGAGGCACGCATCAAACTCCAACTGGTAAATTCCGCAGCCACACCCACTGATATGCAGTGGATGGTCAAAGAGAAATATGGTCTTGCTCTCATCGACCAAACCACGCGCCTCGAATCGGGACTTGTCGCAAGGCCGATTGCCGGAACGAATTGGACTGAAGAAACAGCATTCGTGAGTAGTAAACGGAGTGCTCATATTGCCCTTCCAATCTTGGAAAAGTTCATTAAGCACGACGGTCTGAATCGTCATCGGAAGCAACCTCGCACCGAGCGAATCCGGCCCGAACAGCTCCGACTTATCAGTTGAACAACCAACTATAAGCCGAATCTTGGGTGATATAGATAGAACGTCTTGGACGCCGAGAAGAAGTCGGCCCAAGATCCGTGACATGGCATCACGACACACGCCATCAGGAGAATGCCGATGTCACTTCCTTTACACTTCCGCATCCAGAAACTCAATCAGAAACTTGCTCGAGTAGCGCACACTATGGCCCCGACATTTGTCGCGCTTGTGTTCGCGGGCATAAGCAGCGGTGTCGCTCACGCTCAGGGGACGATGGACTTCTCCGGCGCGACCACGCTGATGACCACGTTCAAGACCTTCGCCATCTATGCGGGTGCAGTCATTTGCTTCGGCGGCTTGATCTTCGCCGGAATCCGCATGATGTCAGGACGTTTCCAGGACGCCATTCCGGGACTTTTTGGCGCGCTGTTCGGTGCCGCCGTTCTCGGCTGGGGTGCTGGCTGGATTGGCTCGCTCACCGGGCAGACGATGCAGTAGGTGACGGCCATGACCAAACGAGGGGAACCGTTACCGATCAACCAGGCGCTAAACCGGCCAAGGGCCAAGCTGGGCCTCGACCTCGCAGCGTGGATGACGATCCTATTCGTCTGCGTAACGGTTTTCCTCGTCGGGTTCCGCATGGTCGCGCTTATCAGTTTTCCCATGATGATCGGCGCGGCATGGCTGATTGTCCACAAACACCCCAAGATGTTCGAGCTTTGGGGTCTGAGCCTCAGTCAGAAGAGTTACTATGACCCGCGCAAACACTGAACAACTCAAATATACCCCGTGGTTCGCCAAGGCCGGAGCCGCGTGCAGCATCGTTCCGATTGCACGCTTCGCCAGTGACCGGATTTTTGCCTTGAAAGGCGGCGGCTACGGTTGCCTCTTCTCCCTCGCCGGCATTGACGAGGAAGGCATGACCGACCAGGAGCTTGACGCACAGATGCGCGGGATTGAAGGCGCGCTGCGCGGCCTGCCTGAAGGATCGTGCCTGCACCAGTACACACGCGTCATATCCGGCTTCGATCTGCCACGGAAGGCTAGTTATACCAATCCGGTTACACAGGTTTTCGTGGACGACCGATTGGGCTTTCTCGCAAAGACGGCGGGCTTCAGGCGCATTGATCTTCATTGGTGCTTGACACTAGAGCCGCCAAAGCTGGCGGCCTTCGCAAGCAAGCCGAAGGAACACACCACCGACACCATGCGAATGCTGGCCGACCTTGAGAAAACGGCCACGCTGCTCGAAGGGCATCTCGGCGGTTCACTCGGGTTGAAGCTGCTCGACAAGAACGCCGTCTATCAATTCTTCAGCTACCTGTTCAATCTTGAAGAATGGGCCGCGCAAGACTACTTGTCTGCCGATGACGGTGTAGACCGGCAGATTGTAAAGAATCCGGTGGCGTGGCACAGCGATCACCTCACCATCGGTCGCCGCTACGTGCAGATGTTCTCGCTGAAGACGACGCCGGAGGCGTCGCGACCCTGCCTGTTTTCCAATCTCACGACGCTCGATTGCGACAGCATTCTCTGTACGACGTGGCGGCCAAAATCCACGGCCGCGGCGCGCAGCGAGATCGATGCCCAGGAAAAATTCATCTCGTTTTTCAAAGTTGGCGTCCTGACGCGCGTGATGAGCGGGCGGGACTTCGCTTCGCTCGAAATCGGGGCCGGAGCCCGCGCCGCCAACACCCAGGTCGATGACTTGGGCGAGGTCATCCGCTCGCTCGACAAGAAAGCGCAGGGCGAGTTCTCCCTCCGCTTCCTTGTGGCCGCGCGCAGCGCGGAGGAACTGCGTGGTGTCGCGCCCGCCGTGCATCGCGTCTTCGTCGAAGCGCGGGCGCAGGTCATGGAAGAAATGCTTGGCAATCTCTCCGCGTTTTATGCCATGTTCCCAGGCAATCACAAATTCAACGTCTTTCCAATGTGGCTGGCCGAAGACCACCATGCGAGGCTCACCTCGATTTTCGCGCCGAACCTGGGGCATCCCTACTCGGAAGACCTCGATAACGAATATCTGAACATCTTCGAGACGCGCACCCGGACACCGTTCTTTCAGGACGTGTATGTGGATGGAGTGCGCGTCATGCTGATCCTCGGGCCAACTGGTTCGGGCAAAAGTATGGTCGGCAATGCGACCGTTGCTCTTGAGCAGAAGTACGACGGATTCACGTATATCTTCGACATCGGCGGCAGCTACGAGAGCGTCGTCGAGCTATATGGTGGCCGTGTGGACCGCATCGGCAAAGACGGCCCGCGCGTCAATCCTTTCTCGCTCGAACCCACGGAGAGCAACATCGCTTTTCTCTATTCATTCGTCAAACTGCTCTTGACCAACGGCGGCGCGGAGCTTGAGCCGGAAGATGACGACGTGATCCACAGGGCGGTACGGGATATGTACCTGCTTGACTCTGAAAACCGCCGCCTGTCGAATCTCTTTCTTCCCAAGAAACTCGACCGTTACTTGTCGAAGTGGGTTGGCAAAGGCGTCTACAGTACCATCTTCGACAACGTGGAGGACAATCTGTCGCTCTCGCGTCTCCAGTGCTTTGACTTTCAGGGAGTCAACAACGAGCAGAATGCCGATCTGATCGAGCCATTGATGGTTTGGTTATTGCGGCGGATCAATGACGTTCTCTACAAGCCCGCCAATCTCGGCGTTCCCAAGCACATTTTGATCGAAGAGATTTTCTCTTCGATGAAGAATCGCCAGTTGCTTGAAGGCGCGCTTGCCTCAATCAAGACTGTGCGCAAGAACTTGGGCGGCGTAACTATGATCGGCCAGTCCGCCGAGGACCTGGGCGCGAATGCCGATTCGATTGTGAACTCCTGCACGTCGTTCCTGTTTCTAAAAGATTCCACTTTCAACCGGAAGCGGTACGCGGAACTCTTCAAGATGAACGAGCAACAGCTTGCTCTCTTCGAGAGCTTGCAAGACCGTGAAGCGCTATACATGCGCCGCGATGGACTGACGAAAGTTGTCCGGCTCAATCTCGATAGTCGCAGCTACGCAATCTTTTCGACCAAGCCGAAAGACCGTGTGCGCCGCTCGAAGCTAATCGCCAGGTACGGACTCGCAGAGGGCATTGATCGTTTCGCCCACGGAGAAACAGATTAACCAACAACTTGCCACAGAAAGGAAGTATGCACTATGAGACCCCCTCTTCTTGTCTCTATCGGCCTGGGCCTGATGCTCGCCTCCGGCTCGCTTCACGCCGCGACCGATCCCCACCCGCTCCAACCCAACGCGCCGCGCACGGTTGTCGTTTCGGAAGCGGCTACGCCGCCCGAGATACGCGCAGGTCTACTTCAGTCCACGCTCATCGTGCTTCCCGCCGAAGAGAAGGTCGCCAACGTGTTTGCCGGAGACACGGTGAACTGGATATTCGACGGCGGCCATGTCGCCTCACGTTTTATCAGCGTGAAACCCAGGACGGCAAATGCGGTGACGGATATTCATATCGTCTCCGATCACGGCAACGAATACACGCTTGAGTTGCGCGAGGTATCGAATGACCCCGACTCGCATTTTGATTCCAAGGTCTTTATCAACCCTGGCGACCAGGCTGCACAGGATCGTCTGGCGCAGTTCCCCATTTTTGTGCCGGCGGCGGAACTGGATAAAGCGAAGCAGGAAGCTACTGCCGCGAAGGCCGCTCAGGCCGCGGAACTCAAAGCCGAACAGACCAAGGCCGAGCAGTTCCGTTCGGAATATCCCGGCTCTCTGCATTTCGACTACACGTGGGACGAAAAAAAAGGCAAAGAACTCGGATTGCAACAAATCTGGCGGGATGACAAGTTCACCTACCTGCGCGGCCAATTCCAGGAGACACCCGCGCTCTATGAATTAAAGGACAAGAAAGGCTCACTCATCAATTTCGATTTCTCGAATGGCCTCTACACGGTTCCGAAGGAATTGGACAACGGCTACTTGGCTATCGGCAAACAGAAGGTCGAATTCCAGCGCACAGGAGGCGCGAAGTAGCCATGACCGAGCCGAATCAGAACACTCCCGCAACCGTCCCCGAGCAGCCGGAGGCAAGGCCCCCACTGCGTAAGGGGATGCCCGTGGTCATCGCTCTCGTGGCGATCCTCGCCTTACTTGGTATCGCCAATGTGACGAGTCTTTTGCGCGACAACAAAAAAGCAGCTCCAACGAGCGCGCTTCCCATGCGTCCGGTTTCACCCAACGCGCAGCAGGTATCGAGCTTCGAGACGCAGCAGCAGTTGCAGGCAAAGCAGGATGCCGAAGAACGGCAGCGCCAACAGCAGTTGGCGGTTGCCATGCAACAGCTTCAGGCCGCAGAGGGTGCGCCCGGTCCTGAGTACGGCAACGCCGTACCGATGACGGCGGCGCAACGCGACGCAATTTATGGCGGCGGCCCGAATGCGCCGCAGCATACCTCCAATGTTTCGGAAGCCCAGGCCGAAGCCAAGCAAAAAGCCTTGGCACGTGAAAAGCAGAAACAGGAAGCCATCAATAGCGGGACCGTCGCGATTGATTTTGCACACTCTGGTGAAGCTACCGTTTCTACCGCTGTGGCCCCAGCAGCGACGGCGGCGCAGCAGAGTACGGCTGCGGCTGACACAGCAGGTCAAACTGCTACCGCTCAGGCGAAAGCGCCCTCCAAGGCCGACCCGATGGGTCCGTATGACTTTGACCAATATCAAGGACGTCTCTATCGGATCTTCGAGGGCACGGTTTTTGAAGGCGTCGTCACCAACCACATCGACGGCGGTTTCAGCGGGCCAATTCTGGTCCTGCTGACCACTGACTATTACTCCCACGACCACCAGCAGCTTTTGATGCCGCAGGGTACGCGGCTCATCGGCACTGTGCAGAGCGTGGGCAACGCTGAACAGCGCAAGATGTTCGTCACCTTCCACCGTGCTGTTTGCCCGGACGGCTTCTCGCTCGATTTCGACAAATATATCGGCCTCGACCCGTTGGGAACAACGGGCCTCGCCACCAAGGTCAATCACGGCTATCTGAGGGTCTTCGGCGCGGCAGCGATGATTGGTGGTCTTGGCGGCCTGGCGCAAATTGGCAACAACAGCAGCATCCTCGATCCCTCGACGCAGATTCGCAATGGCATCTCCGAACAGTCAGCCGCAGAAGGCGAGCAAGTGTTGAATCACTTTCTCAACCGCCTGCCGGTTATCACGCTCAAGGAAGGGTCGCGGGCCCGCGTATACGTGGGCCGCGACATCCTCATTCCGTCTTATGCGGAACGCCGCATGGACCCCACGCTGTGAGAGGACAAGGCGATGGACGTACCAAGTGATCGCTACAGCCACTTGCTTAATAAGGCCAGGAACGCAAAACGCGGCGGTCGCAATGCCTGGGCTGTGAAATCCACCGGCGAGAAGGTCGCTGTCGCACTTGTGCTCAACCGTGCCGACTGGCTTGCAGAGTACGACTATACCCTCGCGGAAGCCATCGAGCGAGCCGGCTACGAGTGGGTTGCCATGATCCCGCAGGTTGCTCGCCAGCTTGCTAACGAGGAAGACGCATGATGCCGCGCTTAATGAATCGCCGCAGGCTCTTCGTCAAAGCCGGGTTGGTCGCACTGGCGCTTTTCATCCTCGCAATGCCAGCCACGCAAAACGTCCTCGCGTTTGCGTTGGATGAATTCGCTGAGATCACCGAAAGAGTGTTGCATTTTCCATGCACTCTTTTGGGCCACAGCCACTGTTTCACCCTGGACAGGTTCGATCCGACCTGCCCGCAATGCCTATGAACGCTCAACCGCAGGAGGCACTATGCAGCTCAAACTAAAGAAACCTCGCAAATGGCTGATTCTCGGCGCGGCTCTGCTTGCGACCGCAATGCCGGGCTTCGCCCTGTTCGGTCTCGGGGACATCGTTTTCGACCCGACCAGCTACGGGAGCCTGGTTCAGCAACTCACCACGCTCCAGATGCAGTACAACGCCATCAAGAACAATCTCACCCACTTCTCGGCCAAGCAGCAATGGCAGTCGGTATTGACTACGTTGAAAAACACCAACGTCAAAAATCTGTTTGGTGAGACCAACGGGATGACCACGGCGCTCAACACCAATTCGCCGTCCGCATCTTCAACGGCGTGGACGGCGGGGACCGTCGCGGTGCCGGGCAACACAACTACCTACTTGCAGGGGCAGACGCCGGGCAGCGCGCAACTCTCACAGCTCACCATGATCGAGGCGTCAGACTCCGTCTCGCCCGACTGCCTTACGGCTGTGGGTCAGTACCGGGCAGCGCGGACACAAAACGCCACGGCGGTGAGCACACTGGCCGCGAACGAACTGGACGGATCGAGTTCCACCAACAGCGAAGTCCAGCAGTTGAATCTGCTGAACGCAGCCGAGGTACAGAAGATGGCCGAGATACAGACGCAAGGCACCTTGCAATCGTGTCTTGCCGCGCAGATGGCCGTCGCCAACATGCAGCAGCGGAACGCAGCGGCGATTGACCTGAACACCGCGGCCTTTGTGCAGCAGCAACGGGCGTCGAACGATGCCAGCGCTGCCCGCGAAGGCAATACCTGGAAGACCTATCTTCCCTGAAGGACTACTCCCATGCTGAGACTCCTTCAAACGAAGATTCTGATTGCCATTCTTGCGGCGCTGGGCATTCTCGCCGGTGCCGCGATTTATCAACGCTACGAAGCGCACAAAGCGGCTGTCCAACTTGAGCAATTTCGCAGACAAGTTGAACAGAACAAGAAGCAGCACAACTCCGCCGCCAGCAACGAAGGCAATACCTGGCGGTCCTACGTTCCCTGATTTCCAGACGGGAGGCAGAGATAATGGTTTCCCCAGCTCTATTGACGCAGGCATCACCAAGTGCAAGCTCAGTCGTGGACTGGCTCTATCAGTTCACCAACAACTTGACGAATTTGACCACGCAAAACGGCGGCGCGTTGACGCAGCTTGGATTGACCGAGCTTAGTTGCATCGCCCTGTTCACGCTCATCAGCATGGTCGTGAATTGGAACACGTCGTGGATGACGCTGCGCTTTCACACCCATCCGGTCCGCGCGGGCGATCTAACGCACTTTCTCTTGCTGCTTATCATCTGCTGCCTGCTCATCAACTATTGGGTCAATCCGTTCCCCGGAGCGAGCTTTGGCATCAACCACTTCTTTTCGTATATCGCGCAGGCTATGGTTGCCGCGTTCGACCAGAATTCATTGGATAACTTGCTGCAGCTCCTGAAGACGGCGGGCGACAACACAGCCATGCCATCGCTCATGGCTCCCATGCAGATCCTCTGCTACTTCTACGTGCAGGGATTGCTCGGCATCGCGTCGGCAATTTTATTTCTCATCAACTGCTCTTCGTTCATCCTCTACGGCGTGACGGCACTGTTCGGTCCCGTCTTCATTCCATTGCTCATGACGCAGACGTTCAGGGCGAAGTTCTTTCACTTTCTCGACGTACTGATCGGCTTTGCCATGATCCGCGCCGTAGCCGCTGCTTTCATCTTCGTTTGGGGCGGCTTTATGAATGCCTTCATCCAGCAGACATTCAATGGGAATTATTCGATGGAGATGTGGCTTGCCAATCTCATCCCCTGCACGATGGTCTACGTCGCCTTCATCATCAACATGCTCTTCATCCCCAGCATGACGCAGATGATCTTCGGCGGCGCGGCAGGGCTGACTTCGGCAGCGACGAGGCTGGCTGGTGGTGTTGCCGCAACGGCGGCAATCCGGGCTTGAGGAGGAATGCGTATGTGGGAGTTTCTTCTTGGTTTTCTGTTTGCACGCGCGACCGGCATTTTGCGCTTTGTAAGAGTCGTTCTCGTACTTGTTGCAATCGGAGTCGTCATAGCCGGAGCCATCTATGCATCCGTCGTTTTCCGGGCAGTCCAGGAAAGGAGCCAGCATCCCCATGTCAACCCGCATAGCGCCCACTGAACTATCCCCCTTGTCCGAGCAATCATTGCTCGTTGACCGCATTGGCAACGAGGTCTACTCGTCCCACTATGCCGAGCGGAAGGCATACCGCTTCATCCTCGCCTGTGGAACGGTGCTGCTGCTCGGATCGATGGGCATGAACCTTGTCCTGGTCCACCGGCCGATTGCCAATCGCTACATCCGCATCGACGAGATGGGCCGCGCCCAGGCCATTCAATACTCAGACCTGAACTACAGTCCCCGCGAAGGCGAAGTCCGGACCTATCTGACGGATTGGGCGAACTATCGCTATACGGTGAACCGCGACGTAATCGCCAAGAAATACCCACTCAACTACTACTTTCTTTCGCAGGCTCTCGCCTCCAAGTTGATGGCCGACGACAACGCGAATCATCTCGTTTCCCAGGTCACGGCCGGCCAGATCGAATCGAGCGATGTCCAGGTTCAGAACGTGACCATTCGCTGAGTAGAAGTTGTCGCTTGAACTCTGATCGACCAGAGCACTGCACTTATGAGGTCGAAGAGGTTCCAAGCAGTTCGGCATCATCCGCAGTATTTTAGGGGTACAAGATGGGGTATCCAGAGAGTAAAATCAGCTAAGTTAAATCATGTCAACACGGATGGATGCCTGGGGGGGCAGCCAACACCGTACTTCCGCGTTGTATCCAATCTTTCCCGTACAGTAAAAATCATTCAAAAACGATTGAGCAGAGCTCTTTGTGCGTGGCAGTTCGTTTTGGCCTGTCCGCAGTTATGAAAAGAGCGGGGTATAGGCAAGGGTATGTCCTTCAGCGAGGTTATGCCATGGCTGTCAGGATACTCGCCGCTGTAAACAACTGTGCTGGAAGTGTGTCTGACCCGCTTGCGCAGGAGGGTATCTGTCTTATGGATCAATCACCTGCAGAACTCTTGTGTGCCGACTTAGCCTATTTCCGAATCTGTGCCGCCTGATGCCGCACAAGCTGCCAGCGGCCGTCGCGATGGACAAACACATTGGTAAACCGCAGATCGAATTGCCCCGTGTGTCCCTTGTAGCTACCTTCCAAATGCTCAATGCCGGTGACCATCGCGGTCTCACCATAGAGGTGAACATGCATCTCGCGGTCATCGATAACGGTCGGCTTCAAGTCCCCGGACGAGAACATGGCCAGGTCCTGGGCACGCGAAGACTCCCCTCCGTTCATAAGGCCGACTGTGAATTCTTCGGCATACAAGCTTTCGAGAAAACCCACGTCGGCATTCTTGCGTGCCTCTGCCCACCGATGTTGAAGGTCCAGAAAGGTCTGTTCGTTGGCTGCCGGCTGCTGAGCGAAGCACGGCTGCATTGCGAGAACTGCAACCAACACAAATGCGCCCAGGCAGCGCGACACCGCTGTGAAGGATCTCTTCATGGTTTTCTCCAAGTCGGAAACGGCGGGATAGGAAGCAACACCACTGTAGCGCGAATAAAGGGAAGAGGGTAGCTCTCATGTTTTGGGGTGTGGACCTTGATCCATCCCGCAGCCTCACCTGTTGCCCCGAGACCAAAACACGCATGGAGAACAATTTCCATAGCTTCTGCTTTGTTGCTGCAAGGTGAATTTCTGTGCCGCGTAGGATGAAATGGCTAGCTAGAAAGATTTTTATCTTTTAGAGGTCTGCAGGTGTTCGGCATGAGCGGAACTTATAATTCAAGTGTATTCGAATCATGATCTTAAATGTGACATAGTCATTCTTCTTCGGGAGGTTTATTGATGAAGACTCTGAAGAAAAACTGCTGGCGAGAGAATGTAGGACAAAGACTAAATCCATATAAGTCGTAGTACTTTCGTAACGTGCGTAAGCTCGTTTAAGTTGTCTGCTGGTCTCGCGCCACCGCATGACCAATCCGAAAGAGAACCTGACCGTCCTGCCTGCCTGTTTTGGCTTGTGCCAGAGGAGGAAGAGGCGGTGCTGCCTGTAAAGACGGAACAGGCTGTGACGGGTGCTGCATGATTTCTCTGCAAAAATTGATTCACCGGAACATACTCTGTGGGATAATAAGTCGCAATTGAACCAGAGCTGGAATATCGGAAAGTGAAGCCATCCGGCTTTGGCAGGTAGACGATCGGTGTACGGCATCGTCTATGCACAATGTGCTGGTTTTGGATACGCATCTGTGCGAGGGGCACAGTTCCTCTGTTCGATTAGAGCCCTCCGTAAGCTTCACCTGTACGAATTGTCTGCCAAGGAATTAGTTCTTGCTTTAGAGGTTTTTAAGGCAAGGGGATTATTCAGTGCGTGTTCGGCAGAGAAGTTTGCTGTCTGGTGTTGAGGTTTGTCTGTGGCACAGGAAGATTTGCCGAGAGTCGGTACACGAAAGGTCGCAACCGCACGGTGGTTGCGTGGACCTTACTTAACACAGGAATTGCGTTCGTCCCCCTAACTGATCTTAGGATTGGTGGGAGAAGATGTTTCTCTCAAGCTTTCGGACGCGTTGACCCCATATGTTGCACAGTTATAAGATTGAGGGCAGCGATTAGGAACCAACGCATTCATTCCAATACGCAATATTGCATCACGTGAGCGGTCTCAGTTAACAGAACAACTGGGAGGGCCAACGCTCAAGGATTGCTCTCGGCTCTCTCTTGCTCCTGTGCATTCTTCACCAGATGGATTTGCTTTTGCTCCCAGAGTTGAGGATATTGAGGAGGGATTTTTGAGCACGAATGAACTGCTTTCAGCGGATTTGGTTCTTGACGAAGCGCCTGTCGAAAGGTGCGGCGATGAGTGGAGTCCTCTTGAGGATGCCAACCGCGTGCAAGGCGGAGTTTTTACCGATGCTGACAGATTGAGTGCCTGGTCGCGATCTGCGTCCAAA
>Ga0207738_100082_pt1 | contig 22848 bp, 17 predicted proteins | sample LuqExpMetagenom9_FD_187767 | JGI IMG/M metagenome (GOLD analysis project Ga0207738, IMG submission 187767) | Tropical forest soil microbial communities from Luquillo Experimental Forest, Puerto Rico - Sample 9 (SPAdes) | ecosystem: Environmental > Terrestrial > Soil > Tropical forest ... | reverse complement strand
CCCCCCCCTGCCACTCTATCGCTCAGACTCCAGATTTGTCATCTGGAAATCGTATTGCGCCCGCTTGCTATCGGGCCCGCTGGTGATGGTGCTATCCAGATGAATGAGCTTGCCGGTTTTGTCGTACCGTGGCCACACCGGCAAGCCGGGGCCGTTGGGATCGCCGGTCTTGGCAAAGTTAGTCCAGTAGCGCATCATCTGCTCGCTCAGCTTGCGATCTTCCGGACGCCACTCCGCTCCGGGGCGTGTATCGAGCGAGCCAAAGACGTATTCAATGTCGTCGGAATGGAACGCAAACGAACCGGGGTGGAACTTGCTGGGCGGCGCGGCCCATTCAAAGTAGTAGCGGTAGACAGGCGACTGGCCCGTCTTGACATGCGCCTCCAGCCAACGCCAGGTGCCAAAGCCGATGAACATCTGCGCGCCATACTCGGTGGCCGACAGAGCTGCCTCTTCGTCCGTTGCCCCGGGAAAGGCCTTTAGGAAAGCCTCTGCCTGTACGCCGAAATGCTGCTCGGCAAACTGCTTCCAGGCGACAGCCGTCATGTTTTTGGCCATGGAAGGATTCTCATCGCGATTCCACCCGGCCAGCAGCGGTACATGGGCCTGCTTGCCCGCGGCAAATACAGCGGGAACCTGCTCGGTCAAAAAGTGGCCATCCACCACGGGAGCAAAGCGCGGCGTGCCTTTCTTGCCGACCTCTTCAATCAGCTTTTCGGCTGGAATCGCACGTAGCTCCGCAAGGTTTTTTGCGCCCAGTTGATCGGCCCACTTCTGGCCCGCGGTGGCATTCTCCTCCAGCGTGCCGGAACCCAGCAGCGTGCTGAAGGCGCCTCCACTTTCGCCAATGGCTTTGTGAAACAACCCGGCGGCCATCGGCGAAGCCATCAGTGTGCTTACGGCAAACGATCCCGCGCTCTCGCCGAAGATAGTCACATTGCCCGCATCGCCGCCAAACTGCGCGATGTTTGCCTTCACCCAGCGCAGCGCGGCCACCATGTCCATCAAGCCATAATTGCCGGCGTGGCCCTCGCCTTCCTTTACCAGATCCGTGGTATTCAAAAAGCCCAGTACGCCCAGCCGGTAATTGATGGTGACCAGCACCACTCCATGGGTGGGCAACGAGGCGCCATCGTGACGCGGCTCAGAGCCAGCACCGCCCGCATAACCGCCACCATGAATCCAGAACATGACCGGAAGCTTACTGCCGGCCTTGGCTTCAGCCGGCGTGTAGACGTTCAACACCAGACAGTCTTCGCTGGGTCCGGCATCGGGAAAAATCATGTCGGCAAATACGCGCCCCTGCACGCAGTGATGTCCAAACTCCGTGGCCTGACGTACGCCTTTCCAGGCACGCGGCGCCGCGGGGGCCTTCCAACGCAGCTCGCCCACCGGCGGCGCGGCATAGGGCAGCCCCAGGAAGGCGCGCACCTTGCCCTCGTGGAGGGTTTTACCCTGCACGCTTCCCTGTACGGTTTTGACCTTCAACACCGGCCCGTCCGCCGCAGCCAGCCAACCACTGCTCATCATCACAACTCCTGCCAAGGCACCTACAATCAAGCCGCGCATGAACAAATTCCTCCGCGCACCACAATAGCAGATCTGTTCAAAAGCTCCCGATCCGCCAGCAAGAGAGAATTGCGCTGCGGCAGGATGACTGACCGTCGTCCGCCCGAATCGCTTTCGCGCCTTCCCGCTCCGTTTGCCGGTAAACTTTCAGTATGGACAAGCCCATGGACCTCCGGCTGCTGGCAGCCACCACAAGTGCGGGCAAGTTGCGCGACTTCCGTACGGCGGCACAGGCCTACAACATCGCAATTGAGCCCTTACCGGGTCTCACGGACATTCCGGCTCCTGAAGAGGATGGCGCCACGTTCCTCGCCAATGCCACTCTGAAAGCGCTCTACTACTCCAAATTCGCTCCCGGCGAATTGGTTGTGGCCGATGACTCCGGCCTTGAGGTGGATGCGCTCCACGGCGCTCCCGGTGTGCGCTCGGCTCGTTTTGCCGCCGATCTTGGCCTGACAGATTCGCCGGATGCCAACGACAACTCCGACGTGTGGAACAACGTTGTCCTGCTGCAGCAGTTGGCCAAAGTTCCTGCCGAAGCACGCACGGCACGCTACCGCTGCGTTCTGGTTGCGGCGCGCAACGGTTATGCCGAACAGATCGCAGAAGGGACTGTGGAGGGCATCATCCTGGAAGCTCCGCGTGGAACTGGTGGCTTTGGCTACGACCCCCTGTTCTTTCTTCCCGAACTGGACCAAAGCATGGCCGAGATCTCTCTGGAAACCAAGCTTGGGTTGAGCCATCGCGGCCGCGCTCTGCGCGCCATGTTGGAGCAACTCCAACCTACGCGGTAGGCTCTCGGGATCTGTAGTGAGGCTGGAAAGATGCGGACTGATCGGCCTCTTGATTCAGCGCCGAAAGCAGCGCAAAATCAAGGGTACGCCGAGCTAGTCTCGGATTGTGGTGCGGCACGTGACAACTGTATGTGGAATTTGCTTTCCTATTGCCACGTGATATATGTCACCATTCCGCGACCAGTCGCGCTTGCGTAGCGTGATTTCGCGCACAGCATCTTCCCCATCCCCACTGTTTCCCGCAGGAGAGAACGCCGTGTCTGTGAATACCCTGACTGTGACTGACAATCGCACGAACCGCACCTACACACTGCCCATCGAAGACGGCACCGTGCGGGCCATGGACTTCCGCCAGATGAAGGAAGCCGACGATGACTTCGGATTGATGATGTACGATCCGGCCTTCATGAATACAGCCTCCTGCCGCAGCGCCATCACCTACATCGACGGCGACCGCGGGGTGCTGGAGTATCGTGGCTATCCCATCGAACAACTGGCGGAAAAGTGTACCTTCCTGGAGGTCGCCTACCTGCTCCTGTTCGGCGAGTTGCCGAATCCGGCGGAGCTGGATAGCTGGGTCTATGAAGTCACGCACCACACCATGCTGCACGAAACCACCAAGAAGTTCATGGAAGGATTCCGCTACGATGCGCATCCCATGTCGATGCTGATCTCAACCGTCGCGGCACTCTCCACCATCTACCCCAAGGCGCGCGAAGTGCACGATCCCGCCAACCGCCTGCTGCAGATCAAGCGCCTGATCGGCAAGATGCCTTCCCTGGCCGCCATGAGCTACCGCCACAACGTGGGCTTCCCTTACGTGTATCCGGACAACGATCTGAACTACACGGAAAACTTCATGAACATGCTTTGGAAGATGGTGGAGCCAAAGTATGCGGCCAATCCGGTTCTGGCGCGCGCACTGGATGTGTTGTTCATCCTGCATGCCGACCACGAGCAAAACTGCGGCACCAGCACCATGCGCACCGTGGGCAGCGCGCAAACCGATCCGTATTTGGCGGTGGCCTCAGCCGCCTCGGCGCTCTCCGGCCCGCTGCATGGCGGCGCCAACGAGGAAGTCATCCGCATGCTGGAGGAGATCGGCAGGCTCGAAAACGTTCCGGCGCATATTGCCAAGGTGAAGGAAGGGCGCGTCAAGCTGATGGGCTTTGGACACCGGGTCTACAAGAACTACGATCCCCGCGCCGCCATCATCAAGAAGATCGCCGATGAGGTCTTTGGCATGACCGGCCACAATCCCAAGCTGGAGATTGCGCTCGAACTCGAGCGGATCGCTCTCTCCGACGAATACTTCATCAAGCGCAAACTGTATCCGAATGTCGATTTCTACTCCGGACTGATCTACCAGGCCATCGGCTTCAAGCCGGAGATGTTTACTGTGCTGTTCGCCATTCCGCGCACCGTGGGCTGGCTGGCGCAATGGCAGGAACTGGTGGTCGATCCGGAACAGAAGATCTCGCGGCCCCGGCAGGTGTATACCGGAGCACGCGGCAAGCAGGTGGTTCCGATTGCCAGCCGGCCTCCGGCAGCCGAACTTGTCTAGAGCGGTTGCAGGATAGAAATACCCGATCCGATTGCTTCCGATGCCGCCCTCCTTTGGGTCGGGGCGACTGGGCAGCTTCACTTCGTGGGTACGGCAATCCTGAAACCGCTAGAACGCTCCAAGTCGGAGTTGGCGGCCGTTATGGCTCATTGTGATTGCCGCCTTGACTGTTGTTCCCTCCGGCCCGAATAATGCTGTTGAACCCCAACGGACTCAGCGGCCTCGCAAGGGCCGTCCTTCCCCGGTATCGATAGGAGCCAATACCGCATGGCAACAACGAACTCTTCCGCCGTCCCGACTGTTCAGAGCGGCGTGCCGTCTTTGCGTGCGGCCAAGGGCACCAGCTTTATCTGGCGCAAGCTGCACTCCCTGCTCGGCATTGTGCCTCTGGGCGCGTTCTTGCTGGAGCATCTGCTTTCCAATTTTGAGGCGCTCAAAGGCGCTGAGGCCTATGGCGCGCAGGTTCGCTTCCTGAATAGCCTGCCGATGGTGCGGGTGCTGGAATGGGTCTTTATCTTCCTGCCCATCCTCTACCACGCCTTCTACGGCCTCTACATCTGGATTCGCGGCAAGTCGAACATTGTGTACTACCCGTGGGCCGGAAACTGGATGTATGGCTTCCAGCGCTGCACCGGCGCCATTGCCTTCCTCTACATCGGCTACCATGTGGCCACCCAGCGCTTCCTGGGCGTCAGCCTGCCGGAAGAGCCCTTCAAGGCCTTCGCAAAGGTTCAGACCGAGCTGCACAATCCGGTGATTCTGGCGGTTTACGCGGTGGCGATGATTGCCATCTGCTGGCACTTTGCCTACGGCGTCTGGCTGTTCGCCGCAAAGTGGGGCATCACCCCCGGCAAAACCGCACGCAAGCGTTTCGGCTATGTCTGCGCCGCACTGGGCGCGGGTCTTGCAACACTCGGCCTGGCCGGTATTTGGGCGTTCGTACGCTAAGGGACTAGGGGAACAAGGGTACAAGGGACTAGGTACAAGGGACTAGGTGCTAGGGACTAGGTGCTAGGTTCTAGGTGCTAGGTGCTAGGTGCTAGGGACTAGACAACGCGCTTTCAGTTGAGCGCACACAGTTTTGGACGGTCACAGCATTTTCAGAGCTTGATGAAAGCCGAAATGCAGAAGATGCAAATAGACCAGTCCCCTTGCCCCTTAGCCCTTAGCCCCCTGCATTCAAGAAAGGATTTCGATTCATGGCAAGCCCCAGAATCATCGTGGTTGGCGGCGGACTGGCCGGTCTTGCGGCAGTCATCAAGATTGCCGAGGCAGGCGGGCAGGTGGATCTGTTCTCCATCGTTCCGGTCAAGCGTTCGCACTCGGTGTGCGCGCAGGGTGGCATCAATGCCGCCAAGAACCTGAAGGGCGAAGGCGACACCACTGCCCAGCACTTTGACGATACGATCTACGGCGGCGACTTTCTGGCCAACCAGACACCGGTGCGCGCCATGTGTGAAGCAGGACCGCAGATCATCGACCTGCTGGACCGCATGGGTGTGCCCTTCAACCGCACTCCGGAAGGCCTGCTAGACTTCCGCCGCTTTGGCGGCACGCTCTACCATCGCACCGCCTTTGCCGGCGCCACCACGGGCCAGCAGTTGCTCTACGCGCTCGACGAGCAGGTGCGCCGCTACGAGTCCGAAGGCAAGGTCAAGAAGTATGAGGGCTGGGAGTTCCTCTCCGCCATCCTCGACGGCCAGGGCGTCACTCGCGGCATCACCGCGATGAACCTGCGCACCATGGAATTGAAGGCCTTCCCGGCAGAAGCCGTGATCCTGGCCACCGGCGGCATCGGCGCCATCTTTGGCAAGAGCACCAACTCGGTAGTCTGCACTGGATCGGCGCAATCGGCCGTCTTCCAGCAGGGCGTTTACTACGCCAATCCCGAGTTCATTCAGGTACACCCCACTTCGATTCCCGGCGAAGACAAGCTGCGTTTGATGTCGGAGTCGGCACGTGGTGAAGGTGGCCGCGTGTGGGTTCCGCGCGATGTGAACGACAAGCGCGATCCGAAGTCGATCCCCGAGGGCGAGCGTCTCTACTTCCTTGAGGAGTGGTATCCGAAGTATGGCAACCTGGTGCCGCGCGATGTGGCCACCCGCGCCATTCACAAGGTGGTATATCAGCTCGGACTGGGCATCGAAGGCCAGCCAATGGTCTACCTGGACCTGACCCACATTGATCGCGCCACGCTGGATCGTAAGCTGGGCGGCATTCTGGAGATCTACGAAAAGTTTGTGGGTGTGGACCCGCACGATCATCCCATGAAGATCTTCCCGGGCATGCATTACACCATGGGCGGCCTGTGGGTGGACTTCAACCAGATGACCAACGTGCCCGGCCTGTTTGCTGCCGGCGAATGCGAGTACCAGTACCATGGCGCCAACCGCCTGGGCGCGAACTCGCTGCTGAGCTGCATCTATGGCGGCTTCCAGGCCGGCCCTAACGCGCTCAAGTATGCCAAGAGTCTGCCCGCGGCGGAAGGCGATGGCGGCGCAGCCGCCGAGTTGCTGCGCCAGCAGGAGATCAACGGCCGGTTGATGAAGTCCGAGGGCGGTGAGAACCCCTTCAAGATTTGGCGCGAGCTGGGCGACACCATGACCGAGCACGCCACCGTCACCCGCTACAACGCGGGCCTGAAGAAGGCCGACGAAAAGATCGTCGAACTGATGGAGCGCTACAACCGCATCAACCTGAGCGACCGTTCGCAATGGGCCAACACCAGCTTTGCCTTCACGCGGCAACTGGGCAACATGCTGGAACTGGCGCGCCCCGTCGTGCTTGGTGCCCTGCTCCGCGACGAGTCACGCGGCGCGCACTACAAGCCCGACTTCCCGGAACGCAACGACGAGAAGTTCCTGAAGACCACCCGCGCCACCTATACCGGCGGCATCGAGGGTCCGAAGATGGAACTTGAAGACGTGGATACGCAGTATATCAAGCCGCGGCCGCGCCGCTACGACGCCTCCAAGTAGGCATTGCATGCAGCGGATGCGCATCTGGACACGGAACAGGTTCAGCGCGCTTCCCTGCTGTGGCAAGGTTCGATGAAAAACGTTTTGAAGGGCGGCCAGACTTGGCCGCTACCTGGAGAAAAGGCCGATGGCAAACAAGACGGTTAAGTTTGAGATCAAACGCCAGGCAAATCCCGATGCGCCCGTGGTCTGGGAGAGTTTTGAACTGGAATGGCGTTCGGGCATGAACGTGATCTCGGCGCTGATGGAGATTTCCGGCAATCCGCACACCTGCGAAGGCAAGTGCACCACCCCGGTAGCCTACGATTCGAATTGCCTGGAAGAGATCTGCGGCTCCTGCGCCATGCGCATCAACGGCAAGGCCCGCATGGCCTGCTCGGCGCTGGTGGAGAATCTGGAGCAGCCCATCAAGGTGGAGCCGCTTTCGAAGTTCCCCTTGGTGCGCGATCTGCAGGTGGACCGCTCGGTTCTGTTTGAGAACCTCAAGGCAGTCAAAGCCTGGGTTCCCGTGGACGGCACCTACGACCTGGGCGCGGGACCACGCGTCTTCCCGCAACAGCAGGAGGCGAACTACCCGCTCTCCAACTGCATTAGCTGCACCTGCTGCATGGAGGTGTGCCCGCAGTTCAACGAGTCCACCGGCTTTGTGGGCGCAGCCACCATTGCACAGGTCAAGCTGTTCAACAACCATCCCACCGGCAAGGTCTTCAAGGAAGAACGCCTGCGCGCACTGGCCGGCGATGGCGGCATCCAGGAGTGCGGCTTTGCGCAGAACTGCGTGGAGGCCTGCCCCAAGCAGCTTCCGCTCACCGAGGCCATCAGCGATCTGGGCCGCGAAGTCGTGCTCCAAAAAGTGAAGGACTTTGTACGCAGATAGATTCCAGGTACAAGCATTTTGAATGCAAAAAACTCGGAGGCTTCGGCCTCCGAGTTTTTTGTTGGTGAGCGGAAGAGCAGCTTGCTTCGCTCTTCTCCACAGAGGGCGCGAAGCGGACTGCCGCACCGCAGGTGCCTACACCGTCTTCTGGTCGGCTGTGGCCAGCACGGTATCGGCCGCCGCACGGCTCCAGCCAATGCGCAGATCCTTCACATTGTTGAGTGCGAAAGCACCCTCGGCCGAGCGCGGCGCGGTGATGGCAAAAAAGTCAGCCCGCTCTATATCCTGCAGATGAAAGGCTGGGCGTGCATCCGCGGTGGCGTTGGCAATCTCCACGTGACTCATCTCCACATTCTTCATGTGGCGCATGAAGAATCCCGAGGCCGGCATCGGTCCAAACATCCCCGGATCGGGATACTTCTGCTCGAGCTCGGGAGGAACAATCTTGGCCATCTCTGCCGCTGCACCGCCCACGGTGTGAATGTAAATGTTCGAGAGCTTCACATCTTCAATCGCATAACCGGGAATGCCCGAAAGCACGGAACAATTCTTGAGCGGAGCGTTGTAGCAAACCAGATTGCTGATGGCGATGCGCCGCATGGTGCCAACCTTGGTTGTCTCCTTTGGCCCGCGCAAACGCGCTCCCAGGCGCATGAACAGCGGTCCGGAATAGATATCGCGCATGGTCGTATTCGAAATGGCAATATCTTCCAGCAAGGCGCCATCCACACTCTCCAGCGCATAACCATTGCAGCCTTCAAAGATGCAGTTGGTGATGGCGATATTGATGAAGCCGCCATTCGACTCCGTTCCGCATTTAATGCGGCCGGTATGAAAGACGCCACGCAGCCCTTCGGCAAACTTCTTGCGCGTGCCGTCCAGCACCGTGCCCAGCTCAAAGCAGCCGGTTACCCAGCAGGAGTCGATAGTGACATTGCGTGTGGGCCGCGCATAGCCGAGCGCAAAGCTCGACTTCGGGCAGATGCCATCGTCCCAGGGCGAGTTGACCGTACAGTTCGATACACGCACGTTCTGGCAGCAGTCGATGTCGAATCCGTCGCGATCCGTATCGACCGTGAGGTTGTCGCAGATCAGGTTGTCGACGCCGGTCAACAGGAAAGCAAAGTGTCCGCCTTTCAGCACCGAGAAGTCGCGGAACTGCACGTTGCGGCAGTTCTTGAGTGCGATGGCTTTATTGCCAACGCCCGCCTGCTCGGCCTTGTACACCGGATAGTCGCCGCGCTGACCAATCATTGCGCCGTAGCTGAGTCCCTTGCCGTAGATCAGGCCTGTGCCGGTGATGCCGAAGTCGTGAATGTCTTCTCCCCAGATCAGCGAGTTATGCCAGTGGTTATGGCCGTAATCCTGATAGGCCTCCCACTCCTGCTTCGGTTCGGCTGCGTCGTAAACACCGCCGTTGTAACCCGTGGTCTCACCGGGCAAAGGCGAAGCCGCTGCAAGAATCGTCGCGCCCTCCAGCAGATGCAGGTACACATGGCTCTTCAGATGAATCGAGAAGCTCAGGTACGTTCCGGCAGGAAAGATCACCATGCCGCCGCCCGCGGCTGCCGCGGCATCAATCGCTTTGTTGATGGCAGGCGAGTCGATGGTCTTGCCGTCGCCCAGAGCGCCAAAATTGCGCACATTGAAGACGCCCGCCGTGACAGGCGCAGTCTTACTGGTTTCCGCTGCGTGAGAGATTGCAGGCAGCGCGCTGGCTGCTGCGCCAAGGCTACCGACGCGCAGGAAGTCGCGCCGGAAAGAGTTAAAGCTGCTCATTGCCGATTCTCCGATACGGTTGAACGTTGCTTACGGGTGCGGGCTCGCACACCTGTTCCGCACAGGAGCGCGAGCCCGCAGAAGTTCCAGCGATGCGCAGCACACTGCCGCGCACAACACTTAGTCCAGATGGAAGACCTCAGCCAGAGGAATCATGCTCTCGTCGGCAGCCGCACCGGAAAGCGACTCGAAGAAGGGCGTCATCTCCTTCTGCCAGACAGCATTGATGGGTTCCAGTTGCATATCGTCGCAACACTTCTTGAAATTCTCGCATTCCAGATAGCCGACCATAAGGCCGTCCTTGCGCATGAACAGCGAGTAGTTCTTCCAGCCCGTGCGGCGGAGTGCATCCAGCATCTCAGGCCACACGGCAGCGTGGCGACGTTTGTACTCCTCCAGCATGTTTTCCCGGACTTTCAAAAGAAAGCAGACGCGCATTTTTCCTCTTTTCATGATTCGTTGAACTGAGTTGAACCTGGCGGATTGAGCCAGCTATTTGTTGGGCACAGCATCGACGCAGATTGAACTATCGAGCCACAAGCCATGCCTTCAGCGGCAGATGTGTTTCGAGAAGTGCATTCACCACCATGTGCGCATTCAGCTCGGCGCCCTCCGCACTGGTGTGTGTATGGTCAACAGGAAAGAGTTTGGCCGTTTGTTCTGGACCGATTGCTTCCAGCGCATCAGCCTCTTTTGATGCCATGTCGAGCAGCTCCACGTGCTCGGCCGCTGCAATCTGGCGCAGGAACTGGCCGTAGCCCATGTCGCGCTCAATATGCTGCTTGCCATCGGCGCCTGCACTCCAGATATTGCGTACCGTGAGCGTCAGCAGCACCGGAGTGGCGCCATGCGCGCGCGCATCGGCAATGTACTTGCGGATGTACCAGCCATAGGTGTGAACGGTTTCCTTGTCTCCGTTCGCCAGGATCACCTCGCGAGTCTCGTCGCCAATGCCTTTGAGCGTACCGCGCGGCTTGGATCCATCCAATTGGCCGCCGTCGTTGTGCCCCATCTGGATCAGCACCCAATCACCCTTCTTCATCTCGGCCAACGCACGATCCCACGCGCCTTCTTTGATGTAGGTCCGTGAGCTGCGGCCGGCAATGGCGCGATTGGCAATGTTCACCTGGGCACGATTGAAGTAGTGTGCAAAATGATCGCCCCAGCCCAGATCGGCCTGATTGCGGGCGGTGGAGTCGCCCACCACAAACACCGTAGGCAAGGCAGGATTCAACGGCACTTCCTGCGCCACGGTCAACTGTTTCGGTGTGATGGGAGGCTCCTGGGACGAAGCCGCGGGCTGCTGCGCGGCGAGCGAGAAGGCAGGCAAGAACATAGCAAAAATGGCGCACCGGACCGTGAGCCAGCAAGCGGAATCGCGCATGAAAATCATCCTTAATGCGGTACGGTTTCTCCAGCCAGGAGCGGTACCGCTCTATTCCAGTGATGAAGTATATTTCCTATCGAAATAGATTGGCTACCGAAATTTTCCGGTCGGTGTTACTTCTAGACGGACCCAACCTCAATTCCCTTCTTTCTACCGCGAGCCTGGTCTTGCCGCCTTCAACCTGGCAATAAGAGAAAGTAGCGTCTTCAGAATGCGGAATCCGCGTCCCACCGCCCTTCACCGCACATTTACATCCAATTTGCTCCCTTCAGAAGGCGAGCGCACTCCGCCAGCTTCGTCTCACTCTAAAATCCGTTGACAAAGGCTGCTCCGCTTCCTTAGCTTTACCGTTTAGAAAAGATTTCATTCGAGGAAGCAGCGCATTTTCCGTCCCTTATCGTCCGCGATTCGGAATAGGGGGCACGGAAGCGCGGCGGCCGCACGCCAACAAGCTTTTCAAGCCCTGCAAAAGGCACGCACAATAGTGGGGCTCAAACTTGAAGGAGTAATCATTCATGATCCATCGCTGCATTCGCAGGCTTGCCTTGGAACTTGTCTCCGCAGCTCTTCTCCTCACGGCCAACTCGGCATTCGCGGCTGGCCCCGTTCAGCTTAAGGTGGATAACCTTCCAGCGCCCCTCGGCCTTGATAACCCCGCGCCCTTCTTTTCCTGGCAGATTGCCAGCACGGAACCGGGCGCACGGCAATCGGCCTATCAGCTACAGGTGGGCAGCTCGGAAGCGTTGCTGCAAGCAGACAAGGCCGACGTCTGGACCAGCGGCCGCATCGCCGCTTCCACATCAATCGGCATCCGCTACCAGGGCCCTGCCCTGAAGCCCAGCACAATCTACTTCTGGCGCGTAAAGGCCTGGGACGCAGACGGCAAGCCCTATGCCACCAGTGCAATCTCCCATTGGGAGACCGGCCTGATGGATCAGGCCAACTGGAAGGCCGACTGGATCGGCTATCTTACGGCAGAGGAAACTACCGTTCGCCAAGCTCCTTCCGCGTGGATCAATAGCCCGTTCAGCGCCAAGTTGGCCGCGGAGAAACTCACGCAGGAGCGTTATGCCTTCCGCACCAGCATCAAGCTGACGCGCCCGGTACGCCACGCCGTGCTTTATGCCACCGGGCAGGACACGGTGGCCGCGTGGATCAACGGCGGTCAGGTGCTTGCCCAGCAACCTTTGATTGCCGCCAAGCAGATGCCGTGGAAGAAGTACGTGAAGGCGGATGTTACCGCCAAGCTGGCTGCCGGAACCAACAGCCTTGCCCTTGAAGTGCTGCACTATGTGGAGAACCCTAACGGCATGGCCACCGCCGATCCACCGGCCTTGATGGCCACGCTGGTGGTTGAGTACGACGACGGCTCATGGGCCAGCTTCTCCTCCAACGCCGCCTGGAAGACCTCCATTCATGCCCCGGAGGGTTGGACGGCGCGGAACTTTGACGATTCCTCCTGGGCATCTTCCATCCTGTTCCAGCAAAGTGCTGCCACGCTGACCGAACCGCTGGGCAAGCCCTGGCTGCCGCCCTCGGTCAAGCAACTGCATCGCCCCTTCAAGGTGGCCAACCCAGTCCGTTCGGCAAGAATTTACTCGACGGCGCTGGGAACGTACCAACTCTACTTGAATGGCAAGCGTGTGGGCTCCGACGTAATGGCCCCCGGCTGGACGGACTACCGGGAACGAGTTCCCTACCAGACCTACGACGTCACCAGCATGCTCACACCGGGAGCCAACAAGCTCTCCGCCTTGCTGGCTCCCGGCTGGTACGCCACGCCGCTGGAGTGGTTCCAGCAGCCCAACAACTACGGGCTAACGCCGCCTGCACTGCGCGCGCAACTCCGCATTGAATATGCCGACGGTAAGGTGGAGTGGGTTACCACCGATAGCTCCTGGACAGGCGCAACCAGTTGGATCACCAGTTCGGAGATCTACGACGGCGAAGCGCAGGACGGCAATCTGCGGGCCAGCGACTGGGCCGGCGTCAACACGGTAACTCCCGGCGCAGCCCCGGTCTCCATTGTGCATCCGGCCTCCATTCGCATTGTGGCCCAGAACTATGAGCCCATCCGCGTCACCCAAATGCTGGCGGCCAAAACACTGACCGAACCCAAGCCGGGCGTCTGGGTGTATGACTTTGCGCAGAATCTCTCCGGTGTGCCTGTTCTCCGCATCTCCGGCGCAAAAGGCACGGTGGTGCAGTTGCGCTTTGCGGAAGTGCTGAATCCCGATGGAACCATCTACACCGAAAATCTGCGCACGGCCAAGGCCACGGATACGTTCGTGCTCAGTGGCAAGGGCGAAGAGGAGTTCACGCCGCAGTTCACCTTCCACGGCTTCCGCTACGTGGAGTTGACGGGCGTCAACGCCAAGCCTGCACTTGCAGCGGTTCATGTGAACGTGCTGCATACGGATGCGCCTTTCGCCGTCAAGCTCTCCACCGGCAGTGCCATGATCAACCAGCTCTGGTCGAACATTCTGTGGGGACAGAGATCGAATTTTGTGGGTGTGCCCACAGATTGCCCGCAGCGCGATGAGCGCCTGGGCTGGACGGCCGATGCCCAGGTCTTCTGGCGCACCGCCAGCTACAACATGGACCTCTCTGCCTTCAGCCGCAAATATACCGGCGACATGCGCAGCACGCTGGCTGGCACGCCCTACTACGGCATCTTTGCTCCCGGCACCATGGTTTCTGCCACAGGTTTCGGAGCGGGATGGAGCGATGCCGGCGTCATTGTGCCCTGGACCTCCTGGCTGCAAACCGGCGACACCGCGATTATCGAAGAGAACTGGAAGGCCATGGAAGCCTATCTGGGCGCCATCGAGAAGACTAATCCCAGCTTCCTGTGGGAGAAGGAATCCGGCATTCCCTTCGGCGACTGGCTCTCCGTGGAAGGCAAGACCAATCAGGTGATCGTGGCCACGGCCTACTGGGCGTGGGACGTAACCCTGATGCGTCAGATGGCGCATGCCACCGGCCGCGCCGATGCCGAGAAGAAGTATGCGGCGCTGTTTGAGCAAATTCGCGCTGCCTTCCAGAAAAAGTTTGTCCACGAGGACGGCTTTATTCCCGGAGCGGACAACTCGCCTTCCATCTTCGGCGTCATCAACAATCCCAATGCCAAGGCTACCGGCGGCGACACGCAAACCAGCTACGTGCTGGCCCTGCACATGAATCTGATGCCAGAAAACCTGCGCGCTGCCGCCGCCAAGCGGCTGGTGGAGAAGATTCACGCCAACCACGACATGCTAGCTACCGGCTTTCTGGGCACACCCTATCTGCTGGAAGCACTGACCAGCACGGGCCATCAGGATCTCGCCTTCAAGCTCCTGCTGAACACCGGCTACCCCTCCTGGGGCTACATGGTGGATCACGGCGCAACCACCATGTGGGAGCGCTGGAACGGCGATCAGATGATCTCCGATCCCTCCATGAACTCCTTCAACCATTACTCCTATGGCGCGGTGGCCGACTGGATCTACCGCTCCGTGGCCGGCATCGACGCCACACCGGACGATCCCGGCTTCCGCACCATCGTGCTGCATCCGCATTTCGATGCGCGGCTGGGCAACATTGTCTTCGATTACCAGTCGCCCATGGGCCCCATCCACTCGGACTGGAAGGTCACAGGCAACAAAGCCGAATGGCATGTAACCCTGCCGGCCAATACCACCGGCTGGCTGCCGCTGAGCACGCCGGAAGCAGCGCACTACAAGATGGACGGCCTGCCGATCAACCAGAACCCGAAGGCCAAGTTTGGTAGCCGCGATGGAAAAACCGGCATCGAACTCCGCCCTGGGAGCTACAACTTCGAGGTTGAACTGAATCCGGTAGCAACGGCCAGCGCTTCATAGCTCGCCGGTCGAGTATCCTGCTTGAGCCTCTGGGGAATTTTTTTGGCCTTTCCCCAGCGGCTCAAGCCCAGGCCGTTCACTTGCCGGGCACGATGGCAGTCGTATCCGATCACAACACCTTGCTTCATTTGTTCTTTTGCCGCCGGTTTGTCCTGCAGGATGGTTCGCAGGTGCTCCATCGCTGAGCCAGGTTTTCTAGAATGCATTCAGCACCAAGGAAGAATCCGCAAGGAGCTTCCTCATTGAAAGGATCAAAATCATGAACGCAGTCACCGCCCCCAACCCGATGCTCGGCATCGTCATCTTCATGCTTGGCGGTCTGGCCGGCGCGTCTTTCTACCTGGCCTTTTCCAAGGTAAAAAAGTGGGCCTGGGAGACTTACTGGTTGATCTATGCGGTGGCTGGTTTGGTACTGGTGCCGTGGGCTCTGGCTTATGTCACTTCGCCCAACACCCTGGCTGTTCTGCAGGCTGCGCCCCGCAATGAAATCGTCTATTGCCTTATCTCCGGAGCGCTGTGGGGCTTTGGCGGACTCACCTTCGGCCTGATGGTTCGCTACCTCGGTGTGGGCCTGGGTCTGGCCATCGGCATCGGACTCACCTCTGCTACGGGCACGCTGATTCCGCCGCTGCTCAAAGGCAAGGAAGCTCTCAACGCCATGATCTCCACCCCCAGTGGACAGGTCTCCTTGCTGGCGGCCGGCGTCTCGCTGCTCGGCATCATCTGCGTAGGCATGGCGGGCCGCTCCAAGGAGTCGGAGCTGCCGGAAGAAGAGAAGAAAAAGGTAGTTGCTGAATTCGACTTCAAGAAGGGCGTCATCGCCGCCCTGTTCACTGGCTTGATGAGCTCGGCCATGAGCTTTGGTCTGCAAGGCGGCCCCGGCATTCAAAAGCTGGCTGGCACCATTGCCCCCATCACCTCGCCCACCTGGGCCGGCATGCCAGTTCTGGTCGTCGTTCTGCTGGGCGGTTTTATTGTGAACGGTGGATGGTGTCTGCTGCTGAACTTCAAGAACGGCACCATCAGCAATTACTTTGATCGCTCCACACCCATTGCCGGCAACCTTCTGTTTGCCGCGCTGGCCGGGGCCATCTGGTGCATGCAGTTTGTCTGCCTGAAAACCGGCGAGCCTTCCATGGGCAAAACAGCGTACATCGGCTGGGCGGTTCTAATGGCCGCTTCCATTCTGTTCAGCCAGTTGATCGGTATCTTCATGGGCGAATGGAAAGGAACCGGCAAGAAGACCCGCACCTTGCTGGCGGCAGGCCTCACGCTGCTCTTTGCTTCCTCGATTGTTGCCGGAGTGGCTGGCTCGCTTTAGTTCGTGCGCTTGCAGGCATCATGGCCCAGGAGATACCTCATCTCCTGGGCCATGATGTTTTTTCTGCCTTAAGCGCGGAAAAAGTTCTTCGCCAAAAACAGCACATTGGCGGGGCGCTCGGCCAAGCGCCGCATAAAGTACGGATACCATTCGGTTCCAAACGGCACGTACACCCGCACGTTATATCCCTCGGCCACCAACTGCCGTTGCAAATCTCGCCGCACACCGTAGAGCATCTGAAACTCAAAGCGATCAGGATCAATTCCCTGCTCGCGTGCATAGGTTTTGATCGCATCGATCATGGACTCGTCGTGGGTTGCCAGGCCATGGTAAATCGGACTCTGCAGCAGCCTCTTTGCCAGCGCCACATAGTTGGCATCCACATCCGCCTTGCTCGGAAAGGCCACTTCTGCTGGCTCCTTGTACGCGCCCTTGCACAACCGCACGCGAATGCCGTCCGCGATCAGATGGTCAATATCGGCTCCGGATCGATACAGATACGCCTGGATCACAACCCCAACCGCGCCTCGCAACTCCGGTTGATGATTCAGCCGGCGCACAATCTCCAATGTCTTCTCCGTCAGTCCCGAGTCTTCCATGTCGATGCGCACAAAACTGTCTACAGCCCGGGCATGATTGACTAGGCTAGCGGCTATCTCCTCGGCCAGAGCAGCGTCCAGTTCGAGCCCCATCTGAGTCAACTTCAAGCTAACGTTGGCATCCAATCGCAGGTCCGTCATCAGGTCCAACACGCGATGGTAAACATCCGCGGCACGCTGGGCCTCGGCTTCGGTGGTCACGCTTTCTCCCAGTGAATCGAGCGTGACCTTCATGCCTTGCCGGTTCAAGTTGGCAGCGGTATGAAGCGCGTCCTCAATGGTCATGCCGGCAATAAAGCGCGAGCTGATCTTCACGCCAAAGTGCGAGCGCTCCATGAATGTACGCAGGGAATGATTGTGAGAAAGCGCGAGAAAAGCAGAGCGAAGCACGTCCATCGGGGGGCTCCTTGCCGGGAGCATGAGCAGATGCCCCCGGGTGAACCCCAACAGTGTCGCACAGCCCCTCTAAAGATGGCGATGAAAGCTTTTCATCGCTTCTGCCCGTTGCTCTATCTTTGAACAAGATGCTTCCGGTACCGAAAATCCGCATCCTCTGCCGGGCGCTGCTCCTTGCGCCAGCTTTGCTGAGCCTCGCGCTGCAGGCGCAGACCGCTCAATCGATGCCCACAACCGCAGGCGAACGGCTTTCCGGCGGCAACATCCAGATTGTAAGCGCGCTCAGCGGCCAGCCAGCGATTCTAGTTGCTAGCTTCAGCCGCACATCCTCTGCCGCAGCCAACGAGTGGCTCCGCGCCCTGCACAACGACCCAGCCTTTGCCCGTTCTACCGTTTGGTATGTCGTCCAACTCCAGCGCGCGCCACGGCTCGTCCGTCCCCTTGTCCGCAATGCTCTGCGCGGCCAGATTCCAGCAAAATGGCAGGCCAACACCGTGCTGCTCACCGCCGACGAGATCGCCTGGCGCGACTGGTTTCATGCCGGCACGGAAACCGCTCCTTCCGTTGTGGCGCTGGACAGCAACGGCAATGCGATGTGGCGTGGCACGGGAAGCAGCCTTACGCTGTCAGCAAAGCTGAAGGCCGCCCTCCATTGAGAGCGGCCTTCGTGTCACCCGAGAGCAGGAAGCGTAATGCGTTGCTCCAGCCCGTCGGGTTTTGCTAGTCGAACTTGATCTGATACACCTGGCTGCCATGGGCGGGCAGTTGGACGGTGACCTCTTTGGATTCTTTCAGCGTCACGTCATCCCAAGCGCTCAGTGCGGCATGTTTAGCGCCATCCAACCCCAGCGCCTTCCAGGATGTCTTCACCGTTACCAGCTTGGAATCCAGGTTGAAGAAGCCAAAGAACTCCGTATAGCCACGCGAGCTCTGTTGGCCAACAGAAGCGCGCCACACACGCACATTCTCAAAGCCAGGGCCAAGCGTAGCTGTATCCACTGGACGGCTGTACGTAGAAGCCTGATTCATGAACAGAATCGTCTGATTCGTCACCAACGAACGGGTAAATTCATCCATCCGCGTCAGGTTGGCGCCCAGGATCAATGGCGAGCGGGCAATGGCCCAAAGAGCCAGCTCCGTGCGCTGTTCATCATGAGTCAAACGGCTCTCGCGTTCCTTCCCCCATCCCGGCTTGGGGCCCAGATGGCCAAAGGGCAGCATGTCTTCGTCGGGCCAGCTTCCCGGCCCGGTGTAGGTAAACCACTTGGCCAGCCGGTCAAAGGCATCGCGGGTGCCAAAGGGAAACTCTCCACTTGTACCGGGATGAATCTTGGCCGGATCGGTTTCATGCTGCTCGCTCCACACATCCCAGTGATCGTCCGAAATGCGCCACAGATCGGCATACTCCGCCACCTCCGCCGCATTCTTCAGGCTGGTGGGCCCAGGCGAAAGGCTCAGCACCATCCGGCGTCCGCTCTTCTTGATGGCCGCGGCAATCTGCCGGACCTCGCTGATGCGGTAAGGACGGTCGCTCACGCAATCCACCTTCACATAATCCAGGCCCCACTGGGCAAAGAGCTTGAACATGGAATCGTAATAGGCTTGCCCTGCAGCATTGTCCGCCACACCCCAGTTGCCATCGTCCCACGGACATGGGCTGGTTTTATCGGCTGCGTCGACCGCATGGAAGCTGGTGCCTGCAATGGGCAGGTTGGCATCCACCACCTGCTTGGGGATTCCGCGCACAATATGCACGCCAAACTTCAGCCCCTGCTTGTGCACCCAGTCGGAGAGAGGACGAAAGCCCGCGTCATTGGCTGCGGACGGAAAACGGCTGGCTGCTGGAATCAGCAACCCATTCTTGTCCCACACATACTGTCTGGCCACCAATCCGTTGCCCTCGGGATTGGTCATGTACCAGCCTTCGTCAATCACCGCATACTTCCAGCCGAAGGTCTGCAGACCCCGCAAGACCTCGGTGTTGGCACGAAAATCCGCTTCATCAATGGTGAGTCCGTAGGCATCCCAGCTATTCCAACCCATGGGCGGAGTAGGAGAGGCCTTCTGCGCACCGGCAAGGGAGACCAGGCAGAAGGCTGCCAAGGCAAAAAGAAAGGTGGAGAGAAGGTGGCGTACGTTCATGAGTAAACGTATACCACAACCCTCCCCCCACCGTGGAGGAGTTCTGTTACACCACAAACTGTTCCACTGCGTTGCGCACCCGGCCAACCATCGGAACCAGCTCGTCGATCTGCTCGGTTGTGGAACGCACCACGCCCAGACTCTGTTCGGTCATGGCCGCCACATGCGAAATGTTGCTGCCAATATCGTTCATCGCATCGGTCTGCTGGCTGGATGCCGTGGCAATCTCCGAGACCATCCGTACGGCACCGCCCATCAGGTCGTTAATGCCATTCAGGGCCTCGTGCGCCTCGCACACCAGCCCGAGCCCCTCGCCCACCTGGCTGGAACCCGTCCGCATGCCGCCAATGGCACGATCAGTATCCTGGCCAATCTTCACAATCAAGCCATCAATGTCCGCGGTTGCCTTGGTGGTGCGGTCAGCCAGCCGGCGCACCTCGTTGGCCACCACGGCAAACCCACGTCCTGCCTCACCGGCACGCGCAGCTTCAATCGATGCGTTCAGCGCCAGCAAGTTGGTCTGATCGGCAATTTCGCGGATGGTCGCGGCAATCTGTCCCACCTGCGCCGTACTCTCTCCCAACTGCTCCACCTCGCCGGCGGCGTTGCGGATGGCATTCTCCAGCGCATGAATCTCCTTGCGGGCGCGTTGCGAAACACTTGCCCCATCGGTGGCGCGCCGTCCACTCTCGCTCACCGTAGTTTCCGTGCTGTACAGATGCTGGCTCACCTCGCGGATGGTAAGCCCCAGTTCCGTGGTGGCCGCGGCAACCGATGCCGTAGCCTGAGTCTGCGATTGCGCCGCCTGTCCGATTTCGTGAATCGACGTGGAAACCACTAAGGCTGCCCGCTCCACATGGAGCACAGCATCTCCCACGCTCTGGATCGAAGACTGCATCCAGCCATTCAATAACCGCTGCTTGCGCCCAATCGCTCCAATCGCATCGTCGCGCTCTTCTTCGCAGCGCAAGCGCAGATTGCCGGTGCTCAGCACTTCATCCAGATAGCGGTTAGTTTCCTTTACATAGTTTCTGAGTTTGGGCAGGAAGTAGCCCAACATGTACAAACCATGCAAACCGCCAAGTCCCAGAACCGCAGCGGCCAGAATTCGGAAGGCCAACGGAATACCGGCAACGAGAGAAACCATTCCAACAGCCGCCGACGCCACCCCCAGCAAGGCAGCCTGCAGGATCTGGAAGTCATAGGCAAGCCCACGCTGCGCCAGGGCGGAGCGTACTCGCACCACTCTGCCTTCTTCCACCCTGATGCTCTTGTCACCACCCTGTATCCGTTTGTAGGCGGCCGATGCTGCCTCAACCTGCTGACGGCTGGGCCGGTGCCGGATCGATTGATACCCCACCACCTCGCCACCATCCCGTACCGGAGACACCATGGCCACCACCCAGTAGTAGCCACCATCCTTGCGCCGGTTCTTCACCACACCACGCCACGGACGACCCGCCTTCAGCGAGGTCCACATGTCCGCAAAAGCTTCCTTCGGCATGTCGGGATGCCGAACAAGGTTATGCGCCTTGCCCACCATCTCCTCGACGCGATACCCGCTCATATCTGCGAAGGCCTTGTTGGCGATGGTGATGCGCCCTTTGAGATCGGTCTGAGAATAAATGAATAAACCTTCTGGAACAGCCGTTTCGATATTCGTCACGTAGACGTCTGCTGACATGCACGAGCTCCTTCCAACATATGCCGCTGGAGCGACAAGACATTCATCGGCCCGTTGGACTTGATGTTGATTTTGCACAATGGAGGGGCACAGTTTGTCTTGGGGAAACCTGCGCCCACCGTTCCTGTATCGACTGCCCTTAGAATTCTTTAATCTAATTTGCCCTCATCGGTACAAAAGAGTCACTCGGTTATCCTGATTGAGAACAGCTTCGTTGGCCACCAGGAGAATTCCATGCACCTTACGCGCGCTATCTGGTTCTCATACCTAGCCCTTTTCGCCTTTCTCTCCTCGGGGCTGATTCCAGCCAACGCGCAGAAGAGTGCTCCGAGAGACGTTCAGGTGCTCCTGTTGAGCGACATCCATCTAGACCCGTTTCTGGACCCTGGCAAGGTTCCCCAGTTGGCCTCGGCGCCCGCTTCCCGCTGGCATGCGATCTTGGATGCGTCCGCTTCAGCCGACCAGGAGGCGCGCATGGCAATCCTGGAAAAGACCTGCCACACGCGCGGCCGCGACACCAGCCAGGAGCTGTTTGTCTCCACCCTGCGGCAACTGCGCACAGAAGCGGCGCACTCCCGGTTTGCTGTGATCTCCGGCGATCTGCTGGCCCACAGCTTCGATTGCAAGTTCAAGGCAACCATGCCGGGAGCTACAGAAGCGGCCTACCGCGCCTTCACCGTAAAAACCATGGACTACATCCTGCTGCAGGTGCGTGCTGCGCTGCCGGGTGTTCCCGTTTATCCGGTTCTGGGCAACAACGACTCTGGTTGTGGCGACTACCAGTTGGATCCGCACAGCGCCTTTCTGGCAGAAGCAGCACCGGCATTTGTCGCCGATCTTGCGCCCAACCAACGCTCCACGGCCAAAGATGCATTTGCCGCCTTCGGCAACTACTCCGTCGCATTGCCCGCTCCTTTCCAGCACATGCGTATCGTGGGCATCGACAACCTGTTCGAAGCCCGCAAATACGCCGGCTGCAACGGCCAGCCCAATCCAGCCGCGGCGCAGCAACAACTAGCCTGGCTCACGGCGCAGCTCAAGGCGGCACGCGCGCATGGCGACAAGCTTTGGATCGTCGGCCACCTGCCGCCCGGCATCGACCCGTATTCCACGGTCTTCCACCTGCGCAACGTTTGCGCTGGGCAGCCGCCCGATCCGTTTCTCTCCTCCAGCGCGTTGCCCAATACCCTTGCACCCTACGCCGAGCAGATTCCCCTGGCCATCTTTGCCCATACCCACATGGATGAGATGCGGCTGATCCCTGGCACCGGCAAGCAAGCTTCCATTGCCATCAAGCTGACGCCTTCCATTTCCCCCATCAATGGCAACCTGCCATCGTACATTCGCGCGCGTGTGGATCCCGCCAGCGGCACAATGGTGGACTACACCGTTGTGGCCAGCTCCGACACCAAAGGATCGGCCTGGACCCAGGCCTACACCTTCAGCGAGGCCTACCGGCAGCCAGCCTATACCGCCGCGACAGTCAGCCATCTGATCGCCGGCTTTGAAGCCGACAAATCCGCCAACAGCCCGGCAAGCCAGACCTACATCCACCACTATTACCTCAAGGGTGGAGCCCTGCTGATGAGCCTGTTCTGGCCGCAATATTCCTGTTCTCTCGACCATATGGAGGCCGAAGGATATCGCCGCTGCGTCTGTCAGGAACAGAAATAAAACGCCGAACGGCTATGTCGTCCAACAAAAAAACCGGGGCCTGAGCCCCGGTTTTCTGCTGAAGAACAAAGTACGGCGATGTTCTTTAATTCCTGAGAGCACCTACGGTGCGGCAAACGCATCTGGCACAGTCAAGCTAGGCTCCTCTCAAAGCCGCCACAATGTCGAAAGACCGCACCCGGCTAGTGGTACTTGCGCAATACGCCCAGAACGCGGCCTTGAAT
>Ga0207738_100081_pt1 | contig 23035 bp, 21 predicted proteins | sample LuqExpMetagenom9_FD_187767 | JGI IMG/M metagenome (GOLD analysis project Ga0207738, IMG submission 187767) | Tropical forest soil microbial communities from Luquillo Experimental Forest, Puerto Rico - Sample 9 (SPAdes) | ecosystem: Environmental > Terrestrial > Soil > Tropical forest ... | reverse complement strand
TCACGACGCGCTTGCCGATAGCTCCATTGTGCGCAAGACGGTCTATCGCTTCTTCAGCCACGGCAATTGGGTGGTGCTGGCTGTTCCAGAATAAATTTTCATCCGTCAACCTTGGATCGACGGGTAGAGTTCGCGCATCTTTTGTAAGGCGAAAGGCCGTATCGTTCTCATGCTCACGGAAGAGGCAATGTTGTTGTCCACGTGATGCAGCAAGCAGAAATGCACCGGGGCCCTGCCCCCACACGTTGTTGCCGCAATCAGGAGCAAGCAAATGGCGGAAGCAGTTTTGGTGAGCGCGGTACGCACTCCCGTAGGCCGTGCCCCCCAAGGAGCGCTCAGCACAGTGCGCCCCGACGATCTGGCTGCAATCGCACTCCGCCGCGTTCTGGAGCATGTCCCTGCCTTGCAGAAGGACGCAATCGACGACGTGATCATCGGCTGCGCGCAGCCCGAGGCCGAGCAGGGATGGAATGTGGCACGCTGGTCCGCGTTGCGCGCCGGACTGCCGGTGGAGGTCCCTGGCGTCACCGTCAATCGCTTCTGCGCTTCTGGGCTGGAGGCCATTGCCCTGGCCGCTGATCGCATTGCCGCAAGCCGGGCGCGAGCCGTCATCGCCGGTGGAACCGAGTCCATGAGCATGATCCCCATGGGGGGACTCAAGCCCAGCCCCAATCCGCATTTTGTCGAAAACTATCCGGAGGCTTACATGACCATGGGCCTCACCGCGGAGCGTGTGGCGCGGAAGTTCTCCATTCGCCGCGAGGAGCAGGATGCCTACGCCCTAGCCAGCCATCGCCGAGCCGTGAGCGCACAGGCCGCGGGAAAGTTCGATGAGGAGATCGCCTCAGTCCCGGTGCAGTCTACCCGGCATGCCGCCAAGCGCGGCCGCGTGGAGAGTGTGGAAGGTGTGGTGGATCGTGATGAAGGCCCCCGCGCCGACACCACGGCAGAGGCTTTGGCCCGCCTGCGTCCGGCCTTTCATGCCCAGGGAACCGTCACGGCCGGAAACGCTTCTCCTATCTCCGATGGCGCGGCTGCCTGCCTGCTGATGGAGTTGGGCTATGCGCGGGAGCTGGGCGCCACCCCGCTTGCCCGCATGGCCAGCTACGCGGTAACGGGATGTCTGCCGGAGGAGATGGGGCTGGGGCCGGTTACCGCTATTCCCAAAGCGCTCCGGCTGGCCGGACTTTCATTGGGAGAAATCGACCTGATTGAGTTGAATGAGGCCTTTGCTGCTCAGGCGCTGGCTGTGATGCGCGCGCTGGATCTGGATCCCGAGCGCACCAACGTGAATGGAGGCGCCATTGCACTGGGCCATCCGCTGGGGGCCACCGGTTCCAAGCTGACGGCCACGTTGCTGGCAGAGATGCGCCGTCGCCGGGTGCGCTACGGGCTGGTTGCCATGTGCGTGGGGTCGGGCATGGGCGCGGCCGCGGTCTTTGAGCGGCTGGCGTAGGCGCTGCAGACACAAACGCCCCGGCTTCGCGTGGAGCGGGCCGGGGCGCTGCGGAAAACGGTTGATGTGCTAGAGTGCGGTGTCGCCGCGCTCGTCGTTACGGATGCGGATGGCCTCGTCGATCTGGCTGACGAAGATCTTGCCGTCGCCGATGCGGCCCGTGCGGGCGGCGCCGATGATGGCCTGAATGGCCTTCTCCTTCATGTCGTCGTGAACAACCAGCTCGATCTTAACCTTGGGAAGAAGGTCGACCGTGTACTCCCGGCCACGGTAGAACTCCGTGTGGCCCTTCTGGCGGCCATGACCGCGCGCTTCGAGAATGGTCATTCCCTCGATGCCTGCCTCGAGCAGGGCATCCTTCACAGCGTCCAGCTTGGAAGGCTGGAGAACAGCTTCGATTTTGAGCATATGCCAAAAGCCTCGTTCGATAGCGTATCAGGTCTCCGCCCGGATTGACCGTGCTGGAGATAAAGTTTTTTCACTGCAGGGAACCGCATAGCGGGATTTGCTTGCCTATGCAGCCTGCATCCTGTGGAGCTGGGCGGCCATTTGCAGTACAGGCGCCTGCCGGGTACAGCAGGCGCCTGCGGGATTAGTTGTTGTAGTCGTAACCTTCTTCGCCGTGCTGGGAGAGATCCAGACCCTGCTGTTCCTGTTCCGGCGTAACGCGCAGGCCGATGGTCTTGTCGACCAGGAAGAGCAGCACCAGAGTGCCCACGATGGAGATGCCCCAGGCCAAGCCGATGCCGGCAAACTGGTTCACGAGCTGGCCCCAGTGGCCATCGATGCCGCCGGTCGGTGCATCGCCGAAGGCCGGGTTGATGGCCTTGACGGCGAAGATGCCGGTCAGGATGGCGCCCAGCGTACCGCCCGCGCCATGCACGCCGAAGGCGTCCAGCGAATCGTCGTATCCGAAGATGCTCTTCACCTTCAGAACCATGAAGGAGCAGAACAGGCCGGCCAGCAGGCCGATGGCCAGTGCCGCCATGGGCTGCACAAAACCGGAGGCCGGAGTAATCGCTACCAGACCTGCGACCGCGCCGGAGATGGCGCCCAGGGCCGTGGGCTTGCCATTATGCAACCACTCGTAGATGGTCCAGCCGAGCGCTGCGGTGGCAGTGGCAAAGTGGGTGTTGATAAAGGCCGAAGTGGCCAGCGTGCCAGCGCCCAGAGCTGAACCGGCATTGAAGCCGAACCAGCCCACCCACAGCAGGCAGGCGCCGATGAAGCTGAGCACCAGAGAGTGCGGAGCCATTTTGGCTTCCGGGAAGCCGATACGTTTGCCCAGGTAGAGAGCCGTCACCAGGGCCGAAACGCCCGAGGTGATGTGCACCACCGTGCCGCCGGCAAAGTCCAGCGAGGGAATCTTGCCGCCATTGGCGTTCAGCAGGCCGCCGACGCCCCACACCATGTGCGCCATCGGGCTGTAGACAATGATGGCCCACAGCGAGAGGAACACGGCCATGGCGCTGAACTTCATGCGTTCCGCAAAGGCGCCGCAGATCAGGGCCGGGGTGATGATGGCGAACATGAGCTGATAGACCATGAAGGTCTGTTCTGGAATGGTCTTGACGTAGAAGTTGGTGGCATCCACCACGTTCGATACGCCCTTCAGGAACATATGGTCGAAGCCGCCGATGAAGGCATTGCCGGAGCTGAAGGCTAGCGAGTAGCCCACAATGGCCCAGAGGATGGTGATCAGGCACATCATGGCGAAGCTCTGCATCATGGTGCCGAGAATGTTCTTCTTGCGGACCAGGCCGCCGTAGAACAGAGCCAGACCAGGACCGGTCATCAAGAGCACCAGAGCGGAGCTGACCAGCATCCAGCTATTGTCGCCAGCCGACTGCGCACTGGCCGAGGCGGCCTGCGCAGCGTCGAGCTTTTTCTCTAGGTCAGCAATGCGCTGATCGGCACTGGCTGCCACGGGAGCCGGTGCAGGAGTGGGCGCTTGTGCCATGGCCAGAGAGGCAATCCCCAGACAGGCCGACAAAACGAGCAGCTTGATTCCACGAAGAGACATAGACGATTCGACTCCCAGAAAGGTGGATGGACTTGAGAATCCAACCCGGAGGCGAGCAGGCCCCAGGCGAGCAATTCTTGCGGAAACCGTACCACGCAACACGCAACGGCATTGCTGGCCGGCGAATGCAACATCATTCGAAGGCTGGCGTGTACCTGCCTCTGAATTGGAATGGTGCAAGAATCTCATCCCTACCATAAGGAAGCCATGAGGAAGAAGGAGAAAGCCATAAGTAAACCATAGTAAGTAACTGGACTCCTGACGGATTGTATGTTTAGCCGGAAGGGCGTGTGTCTCCTTGATTGTCGCGTGGATTTCGCATGGCGCTGTGTGCGCGCCGGTAGAACAAGGCTCGATATTTCAAAACTTTGAGCCACTTGAAGGGAGGCATTTTCAGCAGGAAAGTGAAACGGGAGCTGTGGTAGGATGCGCTCACTGGCCTTTCCCCGGCCGGAATCCAAGGAGGTCGCAGATGGCAGACAAGGTGAGCGAACAGGGACTTTCACGACGGAATTTTCTGAAGACCGGCGTGGCTGCCGGCGCGCTGGCTGGCGTGGGCCAACTGGCTGAAGCCAAACCAACCAGACAGGCTACGGATAGCGTGGTGCTGGGACGCAGCGGCATCAAAGCTTCCCGGCTTGCCTTTGGCACCGGCTCTCATGGCGGACGCATTCAGCATGAGCTGGGGCAGGATGGCTTTAACAAGCTGGTGCGCCACGCTTACGACAGCGGCGTACGTTTTTTTGAAACGTCTGAAACCTATGGCATCTCGCCGCAGATGCTGGGTGAAGCTCTCAAGGGACTGCCGCGCGACAGCTACACCCTGATGAACAAGGTGACCACACGCGACAATCCCGAGGTGGACCCGCACGCCAAGTTGGAAGAGTTGCGTCGCCAGGCCCAGGCCGATTATTTCGACATCATGCTTCTGCACGTGCAGCACACTGCCACCTGGGTGGAAGACAGCAAGCGCTGGCAAGACGCCATCGACGAGGCTCAGCACAAGCAGATCATCCGCGCGCGCGGTGCTTCGATTCATGGCTTGCCTGCTCTGCGCCGCATGCCCTCGCACGACTGGATGCAGGTGGCGCTGGTGCGCACCAACCATACCGGACAGGTGATGGATGCGGAAAAATGGGATGCGCGCGTCTCCGATAACATGGACGATGTGGTGCGCCACATCCAGATGGCCAAGAAGGCAGGCATCGGTTTGATCGGCATGAAGCTGGTGGCCGAAGGCCTTTTTGAACGCGAAGATCGCCGCAAGGCCATTCGCTTTGCCTTTCAGACCACAGGCGTGGATGCGGTAACAATCGGCTTCAAGGCTCCGGAAGAGATTGATGAAGCCATCGAAAACATCAATCTCGCGCTGGCGTAAGTAAGCTACGCTTCTTCAGGACGTGCCAACGCCAGGCATGCGGATGTTTGTGCGTACGGTGTGCTTCATGTTTTGATCGGCGCGGCTGGAGTGGGCGCAAAGCACATTGATCGATGTAGGGCTTGGAAGAGAGAACGTCATGGCAAGGAACGCAGGATCTGTGGCGGATGTAAGTGTGCAAGAGTTTCTCGACGCTGTGGATGCTGCGCTGCTGCCGTTGGCGGACGCGAAGCGGGCTGCAGAGATGAAGGCCTACATGCGCGGGCAGTTTGATTACCTGGGCATCGGTACGCCGGATCGCCGGGGCGCGCTCAAGCCTTTGCATGCCGTGTATAAGCCCGGTACTGCGGCGGAGGTGCGCCGTGCCGCCAAGGCACTGTGGGCGCGCAAGGAACGAGAATACCAGTACGCTGCAATTGGTTTGCTGGGCCGCCAGGCCGAGTTGCTGGAACTGGCGGATGTGGAGTGGCTGCTCGATCTGGTGCAGCAAAAAAGCTGGTGGGACACCGTGGACGCGCTGGCCAAGGTGGTGGGGTCTGTCGTGCGTCGTTCCGGGGTACGCGGCCAGCGCCGCATGGATCAGGCGCTGGAGCATTCCTGCTTCTGGGTGCGGCGCATCGCTCTATTGCACCAGTTGGGCTGGCGGGAAGCGACAGATACGGAGCGGCTCTTTCGTTATGCTCTGCAGCTCTCCGCAGAGAAGGAGTTCTTCATCCGGAAAGCCATTGGCTGGGCCTTACGCGACTACGCCTGGCACAACTGGCAGGCCGTGGAAGAGTTTATCCATTCGCACGGCACCAACCTTGCGCCGCTCAGTGTGCGCGAGGCTACAAAAAACCTGGACAAGTTGCGACGCGGCGGCAAACGTAGCGGCTGAGCTTTTCTAGAGGACGCTCGTAACGGGTTCAGTTGCGGGCAAAGAATTTTTCAATCTGATAGCGAAGGAAAGAGGGCAGCGCCTCAAGGAGCGCGCGCCGCTTCATCTCGCGATAGCCAATGCGGCCCACGCCGTAGTCACACAGTAATTGGCGGGCAACCGGGCTGCGCTGGGCAAAGCGCACCACGCTGTCCATCAGACGTGGCTCGCTCATTAGCCGTTCCTGCAACTGGACAGATTTGCGCAGCTCATATCCAAGCTCTGCTTCGCAGGCGCGATCATAGCGGCGCAAACTGCGGGCCGATACATCGCCCGTCAGCAAGGCCGCGCGCGCGGCTTTGCCGGCCAGTTCTCCACTCACCATGGCGTAGTAAATGCCTTCGGCCGTAAAGCCATTCACGAAGCCCGCGGCATCGCCGGCAAGCAGCACACGATCGGTGGAGATCTTGTCGAGCGGTCCACCCACGGGTAGCACCCAGGGATGAAAGTTCTCTTTCTGCGATGCGCCTTTGACTACGCCACGCTGCTGCAGCATGGTCAGGAATTCATCGTGCAGTTCGGCAGGTTTCTCCGCGATGTGGGCACGCATGTAGTCCAGCCGGTATCCGATGCCGAAGTTGGCGTGCGTTGCCTTCGGGAAGAGATACCCATAGCCATACGCGCCGCCGCGCCCGTAGTAGACGTACATCGTATCCTGCTCAAGCTGCAATGCAGTTTGCGGGCTCTCTTCGGTGCCATCCATGGCCAGCTTGTGCGGAGGCCATGGGCCGCGCAGGCCGGACTGTACGGCGATCAGACTATTCACTCCATCCGCGCCAATCGCCATCTTGGCGGTGAAAACTTCGCCTGCGGTGCTGGTGATACGTACGCCATCGGTGTGGACTTCCAGCTTGGATACCGTTACGTTCTCACGCAACGTCACGCCGCTTTCCACCACGTGCTTGATCAATGCGTGATCGAACTCGATGCGGCGGATCATGGCGTAGAGCGGTTCATCGGAATGGAATTCCACGCTCTCCCCAGATGGTGCTTCAAAGACCAGCCGGTGGATGTAGTTGACCGGCACGCTGCGCATCACATCGGCCAGATAAGGCAGACGCGTGAAAGCGCGGCAACTGATGCCGCCTCCGCAAGGCTTCAGGCGAGGGAAACATGCGCGATCCAGGATGCACACCTGCAGTCCTGCATCCATCAGATTGGCCGCGGCTACTGCCCCGGAAGGGCCACCGCCCACAATCAATACGTCATACTGCATAGTTCACAGGACCGCCAGGGAAAGAATCGTTTCGAAGATGAGTATATCGGTTTGCGTGTTGCGCCGTGCGGGCTTACTCGTTGGTCTTCTGAGGCGGGAAGATGCGTACTCGCTCCACGCGGCGATCCGTGGATTCCACAACCTCGATCCGCAAACCGGCCTTGTCGAGAATCACAACTTCGCCGGCCAGCGGGATGCGGCCCTCGGTTTCGCTGACCAGACCGCTCAGAGTGGTCGCTTCGAATTCTTCGCCCAAATCAAGGGGCTCGCCAAAAAGGTCAGCGAGGCGGTCGATGGAGAAATTTCCCGGAGCCAGCCAGGAGCCGGCGGCCTCGCGCACAGGAGCCTCTTCTGCGGTCTCTTCATCGTGCTCGTCTTCAATTTCGCCTACGATCTGCTCCAATAAGTCTTCAATGGTGACCACACCAGCCACGCCGCCATACTCGTCGATCACCACGCGCATGTGCTGTTTTTCGCGCTGCATCTCACGCAACAGCTCATAGCCGCGTTTGGTTTCGGGCACGAATTCCGCCGGACGCTGAATGCTGGCCACGGTGCGGGTGGTGGCTTCATCGTCGGAGATTTGCAGCAGATCATGCGCAAAAGCGATGCCGGTTATCTGATCCAGTACGCCTGCATGGACGGGAACCCGCGAGTAGCTGTGCTCTTTGAGCAGCTCCAGAAATTCTTCCAGCGTGGCGCTGGCTTCAACGGCAAACACTTCAGGCCGTGGGGTCATCACTTCACGCACCAGCATGTCGCCAAACTCAACCGCGCCGCGTACCAGATCGCTGTCGCCGGCCTCAAGAATGCCTTCTTCTTCGCCGGCCTCAATCAGGTCTTCCACATCCGCAGAACTCTCTTCCTGTTCGCCGGCGGGCTCTTCGGCCAACGAGGCGACTCCTAGAAAAATGCGCACCAGAACGCTGAATGGAGTGACGGACCAGACCAGCAGGCGAATGGGCCAGAGCAATGTGCCTGCCCATTGTCCGCTGGTGCGGCGGAAGAGCATGGAGGGCAGCAACTGGCCACAGAACACAATGGCCAGCAGAACGCCGAGCAACGCCTGCAGTATGTCGGCCAAGGAAGGCCGGCTCATCTCCGCGCCGCGATCGAAAAGTACGGCGGCAAAGACCAGCGCCATGACGCCCAGCGCTAGTTGTTCCAACAGCGCGGCGCACAACATGGCATGTTCGCGGCTTAAGCCGAGGCGTGGCTCCACCAACTCTTCCCACGCGCCCAGATTGTCCTGCTCCTCGCGAGGAAGAATTTTGCCAAAGTCGCGATAGACACGGCGCATGTAAGCGCCCAGAGTTGCCACCATGGCCAGCAGCGCGACCAAGATCAGCGTACCGGCTGTCATCGCGGAGCCTTCCGCGAGGGGGCAGTCTTACGGGGTTTGCTTTTTGTGACGACGGACTTGGCTGCAGCGGGCTTTCTGGCTGAAGTCCCAGCGCTTGGCTTGTCCTGAGCGCGTTCGATCAGGCCGAGCGGAAGGCGGAGTTTCTGGCGCAGGGTACGTTCGCGGCGCGCCATCTGTCCCTCGTCTACTTCGTGATCGTAGCCCGCCAAATGCAGCAGGCCGTGCAGCAGCAGAATCTTCAGCTCGCAGGTGAGCGCATGGCCTTGTTCGCGAGCCTGCTTGAGGGCCGTTTCCGCGCTGATGGCCAGATCGCCGGCGATCAACTCCCCCACAAAGCCCGCTTCAGCCGGGAAGCTGAGCACGTCGGTGGCTTTGTTCTTACCGCGGAAATCACGGTTCAAGCGGCGGATGCTTTTGTCCGTGGTGAGCAGTATGCTCACCTGGCCGCGCAGCCGTACTGCTTTCTGCGCCTCGGCCACAAACTTCTCAAGAGTACGCGCAGTGGGAATTCGTTCCGCCCACGGAGCACGCACGCCAGCGGCTGCCGTTGAGGCAGTGGCGGTGCGGGCCTGAAGATCGGGATCAACCTGGATCATCGTATGGCAAAGCCTGCCTTCCCACGGCTTCGCGCTGGCTTCATTCTAGCCGAATCCCGATTGAGCCGGGCTGAAATCTGGTCTCGCGACAAGCCGCGCGGTATTCTCACAAGCCAAAACTGATTTTGACCGCGCCCTGGCAGAGTGGCTGCGTGCGCGGTTTTCTGCAGGGAGAGGCTTCACCAAGCGGGACGCTGCAGTTTCCTCCGGACGTGCTGGTGACTCGGGTCACAGGGGCGTCCCGGCTGGTTTGACTAAGCTCAAGCATGGAGCTTTGCGCTCTGCATGCGCAGAGGGCGTAAGTTCAGCCGCTCGCGGCCACAGCAATCGTGCTTGCCGGAACGAGCGCCAGAAGAACATCGCGCGACGCACTTGCCGTCCGCCCCCAGCAACCCATTCGGCAGTCCGTGCGGGCCGCAAGGCGCGTGCGCGGGTGTGTCGAAGGAGAAGAACGCGCCTTATGATTGCTCGCAAAATTACACCCGATATTCTTTCGCTTGTTGCCATTGATTGGAATCGCCGCATCTTTGATGAGCTCATGCCGCTGCATGAAGGCACCACGTACAACTCCTACGTGATTCGTGGCAGCAAGAAGACGGCGCTGGTGGAAACCGTGTATGCGCCGTTCACCGCGGACTATCTGGCGGCGCTGGAAAAGGCTGGTGTCACGCACGTTGACTACGTGATTGCGAACCACGGCGAGCAGGATCACTCCGGTTCGATTCCGGCCGTGCTCGAGCGCTATCCGGAAGCCATGCTGGTGACCAATGCACGCTGCCGCGATCTGCTGCGGGAGGCCCTGCCGATTGCCGCCGAGCGCGTGTTGGAAGTGAAGGAAGGCGATACGCTCTCGCTCGGCAACAAGACGCTGAGCTTCCACCTGATGCCCTGGGTGCACTGGCCTGACACCATGGTCAGCTATCTGGTGGAAGACGGCATCCTGTTCAGTTGCGATTTCTTCGGCTCGCATCTGGCGTCCAGCGATTTGCTCGCCGTGGATGAGCCGCGCGTGACCACCGCCGCTAAGCGCTACTATGCCGAGATCATGATGCCGTTTGCCTTGCACATTCGCAAGCATCTGGCCAAGCTGGAAAACTTCAAGATCAACATGATTGCTCCCGGCCACGGTCCGGTCTACGACCGTCCGGAATTCATCCTGGATCTGTATCGCACCTGGGCCAGCGAGGTTCCCCGGCCTGAAGTGATTGTGCCGTACGTCTCGATGTACGACAGCACTACGCAGATGGTGAACTACCTGATTGATCGGCTTATGGAGCGTGGACTCAGTGTGCGTCCGCACAATCTGGTGGGAGCTGACATGAGCATGGTGGCCGAGTCGTTGGTGGATGCTTCCACCGTGGTCTTCGCAACCCCTGCTGTGCTGGCTGGACCGCACCCCGATGTGGTTTCAACTGCCTATCTGGCCAATGCCCTGCGACCCAAGATGAAGTTTGCCGGCATTATCGGCTCCTACGGATGGGGCGGTGCAACCGTGACCCATCGTCTGGTGGAGTTGCTCAGTGGGCTCAAGAACCAGGTAACGTTTTTCGAGCCGGTGCTCACCAAGGGCATGCCGGACGCAACCGACTACGCGCAGCTTGATCGCCTGGTTGAGGAGATTGCCACGGCCAATCAGCAGTACATGATGCCCGAGGTTGTGACCGCTGGTTAGCATGCCGGCAACAGAAACGAAATCCCCCTCGGCGCGTAACCGCAGAGGGGGATTTTTTATTTCTGGCGTGTGCTGTCCGTGGCGGGCACGCAGGCTACCGCGCGGCCGGTCTTACCGGTTCGGTACGGCAATGGTGCGGCCAACGGCAACTTCGCCCACCAGCCACTCCAGCCGTTCCTGCATGCGCGCGCCTACGTTGATGTAGCGCAGCCCCACAACCTGCGGGTATTCGCATACCTGCACCACTGCGGCCAAGCGCAACGGCAGGCCATCGCCGATGAACTGCACTTCAACATGCAGGCCCTGCTTGAGTTCATGCGGAGCGTTGAAGAAGAGACGGCATCCACCCAGGCTGATGTCGATCATGGTGCAATCCAGGCGGCGGCCTTCGTCGACCAGCGTCAGGCGGACATAAGCTTCCACCTCGTAACGCGGATGGGCGCGGCGTTCGATGCCATCCGGTGGATCCTCATGCCGGATGCGCCTGCCGTCGGGTATCTTTTCGACGACTTCGTTCGCGGGGGCTACGGCTTCTTCTTGCTCAGGCTCAACCTCAGGCGGCGGGGTGCCGTTCAGCAGACCAGCGGATTGCAGTTTCCAGTCCAGACCTTGAATGGTTTTGCGCGACACGGTGTCAAAGTCCATGTGGAAATTATGGTCGGACAGGCCGGGCACGGCCGAACCTGCCAGGGTGTAGCGCGTGGCCTCAAAGCGGAACGAGATTTCGATATAGACGTTTTTGCACAGGTAGAACTTGCTGTCCGGCATAAGGACGGCATGCGTTCTGCTCATGTCCACAACCTGACCGCGCATGGTGAGATCCAGTTCGTCGACGGCGATCAGAACCGGGCGTCGCGCCATCTGCGCCAAGGCAGGATGATCGGAGCCAACGAGCCACACCGGTATGAGCATGTTTGGGGCTGCTTGTGGCTCCGGTAAAGGCATCGTATCTTTTGCACTCCTTAACGTTTATGGTCGGAATATCTTGGACTTTATCGGCACAATTTCAGCATTCCTTCATGCGGAAATTGCACCCGCACCGGAGAGCTCGCGCTGCTCGTCCTATGCAAATTTCATGTCCTCGGGGATGCATTTGATTGCCCCGGCTTTCCACGCGATAGTGTGATGGCCCGTCGAATGCTGTGTCCCGCACAACCCCCATCCTCCTCAAGAGGTGGAGGACTACAGTTTTCTACCACGCGGGCAACATCGGAAGAATAGACGCTGGAGTCAAGTGCGTCAAGAACTGCCGCATAGGCTTCAACTCTTTGGTGTAGTGCGGACCGGCTGCACAGGTTAGAGCTGCTGAAAGCAGGGAGGTGGCGTGCTGGGGGCGGGAAGGGCAGGTCCACGGCAACCGCGCGGGAACTACGCGCGAGCCTGGAAACAGGCTTACAAGAACGAAATAGGAGCAATGCAGCCCGGCAGACAGTCCGCATACAGTTTGCTCTCTGCGGAAATACCGGGCTTTGCGCGGAGGTTTCCGGCAAAGCCCGGCGGAGAGGAATCTACTGCGGTTTGCCGGCCCGCGTGGCTTTGTTCGGATTGCGCTCCCGACGCGCCTCCTCGCCCACCTCGATGGCCTCGCCCAAACCCAGTGGCAACTCGGGCTGTTGCGCTTTCCGGCTTTCATAGGCGCGAACAATGCGTTGCACTAGCTGATGGCGCACCACATCGCCTTCTTCAAAGTGGCAGAAATGGATGCCTTCCACCCCATCCAGCACGTTGATCGCGTCCACCAGACCGGACTTGCTCGGGTTGGGCAGATCGATCTGCGTAATATCGCCGGTGATGACCGCCTTGGAGTTGTTGCCCAAACGCGTCAGGAACATCTTCATCTGCTCGACGGTGGTGTTCTGCGCCTCATCCATGATGATGAACGCGTCGTTCAGCGTGCGTCCGCGCATGAAGGCCAGCGGAGCCACCTCGATCACGTTCTTCTCGAGCATTTTGTCTACGCGCTCCGGCTCCACCAGGTCGTACAGCGCGTCGTAGAGCGGACGCAGGTAGGGATCCACCTTTTCCTGCAGCGTACCGGGCAGAAAGCCCAGCCGTTCGCCGGCTTCCACCGCGGGGCGGACCAGAATGATGCGGCTGATCTTCTTGGCGTTCATGGCGCTCACTGCCATGGCGACGGCCAGATAGGTTTTGCCGGTGCCGGCTGGACCCACGCCAAAGACCATGTCGTTCTGTTCGATCGCTTCAAGGTACTTGCGCTGGTTGATGGAGCGCGGCTGCACCACCCGTTTGATCCCGGTGGAGCGTTGTTTGCCGCTGTCGGCCAGCCCCTTCAGCGACGAGGCGGGATCGGTGACCACCAGCCGCAGCATGCCGTTCAGCTCCGTACTTTGCAGGTGAATCCCTGTCCGGCGTAACGCTTCAAAATCCTCGAAAATGTGGCGCACGCGTTCCACGCCCTGCTGGGGGCCCTCGACGTGCACGGCATCGGAGCGCAAATCGATGCGCACGCCCAGCGCGTCTTCCATCAGTTGCAGGTTCTCGTCGCGAGTCCCGAACAGGGGCTCCAGGTGGGGGGTAATCTCCAGCGCAGTTTTCAATGTCTTCCTTTGCCTCCGGGTGGATGGGAGCTGGGTACGGTCGAGCGCAGGCAGCCGAACGGTGGCTGGCCGCGTCGCTGAAACCACATCGAACAAGGGGCAGCGGAGAGTCTTTTCCGCCGTTGGGGAAGCTGAGTTTTGGGGGAAGTTGAGCCCGCAATCCCGGTCCGCAAGCTGGCGCTGGCTTCACTGGAGCAGGCAATCGGGTTGGCAGAGATAACCAAATCCGGGTTCTGGGGTGAGAGTAGCGCGGACCGGCGCCCACGTCAATTCCGATGAGGAGAAATTAATGCGGGCTCGCTGTTTTAACCAGAAAAAACGTTATCTTGACCTGCCGGTTAACTGCGGTGTACAACTCTTTCAATCGCCTGAATAGATGTCAACTGCCCGGAAAATCACGACGTTACTGGCCGTGCCCTGTCTGGCGCTGGCTTACGGTTTCTTCGTGGATCCAGAGACGGGCCGGCATGGGATTCCCTGCCTGTGGAAGACGCTGTTCGGCATTACCTGTCCTGGATGCGGGCTGACCCGCGCCTGGGCCATGCTGTTGCGCGGCAGATGGCATGAAGCCGCCGGAATGAACTGGTTGATCTACCCGGTTGTGGGGGTCTACGCAGCACATCTGGTTCGTGCCCTGTTTCGAACGGCGAAGTACGATTGCCTTGCTCGAAAAGGAGAGAACCATGCCTGAACTGGGGATTGCCGAACTGGCCCAGATGACGCACGATCTGGACGACAACAAGAAGATGATTTTCAACCAGCAGTATCAGTCGGAGAAGAAGGACTCGGGCATTACCCTGATTCTGGCCCTGTTCAGCTTTGACCGCTTCTGGCTGGGCGATATTGGCCTGGGCGTTCTGAAGTATCTGACCATGGGCGGTTGCGGCATCTGGTGGCTGATCGACCTGTTTACGGCCAAGAATCGGACGGACGACTATAACCGGCAAAAGGCCATGGAAATCCTGACCGTCGTACGCATGATGTAGTTCCGGGCGAGTCTGCAAGTGATTGACTGCGCGGGGCAATCTGCCCCGCCGCGGTTGGCTGCGGCCCTGTCTCGATTGACCCGGCCCCCATTTTCCCCTAAACTAGAAGACTGCGAGGGATGCGGCTCGAGTTGCATTCCAACTCCGCATCACTTTCCCTGAAAACAGGGCAGATTGAAGGAAGAATCATGGCAAACCATGTATCGGCGCTCAAGCGCGCCCGCCAGACCGTTACCCGCACCGAGGTGAACCGCGCCAATCGCAGCCGGATGCGCACCAGCCTGCGCGCCATGCGTGAGGCCCTGGCCTCCGGAGACACCTCCGCCGCCCAGACCCAGTACCGCGTCACCGTTTCCGTGCTCGACAAGAGCGTCCAGAAGGGCATTCTGCACGACAACACCGCTTCGCGTTACAAGAGCCGCCTGAACGCCCGCCTGAAGGCTCTGGCCGTCAAGTAAGCTCGCTCGCTAAAAATTAGTACAACGCCCCACGGCCGGGATCGCTCCCGGCCGCGCGTGTGTTTGTGGCCGCATTTACGAGGCGCGCTCCAGCCGCCCGGCCACGCCCTGCCGCAACTCCCGCTCCGCGCGCTCCCAATCCTCGTGATCGTGCCCATGCTTGCATCCCCGCTCCTGCCAGTAGCGATAGGCTAGCTGGGCCACCTGGCCGTAAGGGATTGCTGCGTCTGGCTTTGTCCCGGCTTTGGCGGGGCCTTTCTTGCCGGCTCTGGGAGCTGCAGGCTGCTTGGAGGTTTGGGCGGCCTTAGCCGCTACAGGTCGAGCCGCTTTGGGCTTGCGCGCCGCCGTGGCTGCCACGGGCTTGCCGGTTGTGGAGTTCTCTGCCGCAGTTTTGGCGGTACGCCGTACCGCTCCTGGCTTGCTCGCGCTTTCTGCCATCGGATCATCCTCCCGGTAAGATAGGGGCAGGAGGCTAGCAGCCCCGTATCTTGAAGGTAACTGATAGCGGCTGGCGAGTGCTTTGTTGTCCAACTGCCCCGCATCCGATTGCTAACTGCCTGCCCGATAACTCCTAGCTGGCAGCTAGCTCGGTGCCAGGTGACTTCCGCCGCACAGTAAGCATCCTGCTTCCAGGTCTGCGTTCGCGTAGCTGGCTGTAAAGTTATGCTTCGAGTTGCTTTACGTTTCCTGTTGTGCGTGGCTGCGCTATTCTGTTCGCGCATCTTCCCGCTCGAGAGGTTCAACCATGCTGCGTCGTTTTGCTTTTGTGCTTTGTGTCCTGCTTGTTGCCGCCACCACGCTTCACGCGCAGGATCAGCGTACGGTGACGGAGCCGCGTGTGCCTGCGGCGTGTACAACGTTGAAGGCACAACTGGTAGCGTCGGGCCGCTCCCTGGCGGCAGAGGATGAGCAGAAGCTCGACACGGAGCGGATACAAAAGGCCATGGACCATTGCGGCCAGGGGCAGGCGGTGGTGCTCGAAGCGGCGGGCGCGCGGAATGCGTTTCTTTCCGGACCTCTGGAACTGAGAACCGGCGTGACGCTGGTGATTGCGCGGGGTGCGACGCTTTTTGCCTCGCGCGATGCGGCGCTCTATGCGACGGGGCCGAACACCTGTGGCCTGGTGCTCGAAAAGAATCTGCATGGCTGCAGACCGCTGATTCGTGTGGACCATGCCAACAATGCCGGGGTGATGGGCGAGGGCACGATTGATGGGCGCGGCGGTGAGAAACTGCTGGGCCGTGATGTGTCCTGGTGGGATCTGGCCGAGCAGGCGCGCGCCGGGGGCTCGCAACAGGCGTTCCGGCTGGTGGTGGCGGATAACTCGGATAACTTAACCCTCTATGGCACGACTTACAAAAACTCGCCGAACTTTCACATAACTTATAGCCACGGTACGGGATTCACGGCGTGGGCCGTGAAGATCGATACGCCCAAGCGGCTGGCGCGCAACACGGATGGCATCGATCCGGGCAACGGCGCTCGCAATGTGACTATTGCGCATTGCTCGATCCGCACCGGCGACGACAATGTGGCCATCAAGGGCGGCGTGGGCGCGATCCGGGTGGAGAATCTGACGCTGGACGGGCCGGACAACGGAATTCGCATCAAGAGCAACGGGTCGCGGGGCGGGCTGACGGGGGATGTGATGTACACGCATGTGTGCATCCGCAACTCGCCTAACCCGATCATGCTGGATACGGCGTATACGGCCAATGGCGCGCTGCGCGGCGAGAAGAAGCCGACGATGCGCGGGATTGTGCTGCGCGATGTGCGCGTGGCCGGCGGCGGCAAGATCACCTTCAACGGCTACGACGCCGAGCATCGCATTGCCGCGCAACTGGACGGCGTGCAACTGACCGACGAGGCGGCCTACAAGTACGTACTCACGCATAGCGATCTAACGCTGGGGCCGGAAGCCACGAATCTGCAACTGCCCGCAGGCGACGACGCGACGGTGAAGGGCAAAGCGACAACGGCAAAGACGGCAAGTTGCGATGCTCAGTTTGTGCCGTTGGGAGACTAGGCAAGCTAGAGAGTTAGTAAGTTCGCGAGTCAGCGAGTCAGCGGACGCTGCGCAAGAGTACAGAGAGACCGAACGGATGTGAGGAGAGCGGCGCGGAACGGAAAAGATCTGTGCCCCATTCATCCACGGTCTTTTCGTGGATGAGTGGGAGCGCGTTCCGCCCGCTCATCGCAAAAAATGCGCGATGAACGGGGCACAGCTTCTCCTGAATGCACAACTTCACAGCACTTTCCTGGGCCACCTGCCTCCTAGTCGAAGTGGGATAGTTGTTCGAACGCTCAGTCACAACGCTCATGATCCTATGTTCGTTAGGGTAGAATGTTCACCTTACACTAGATTCGTGCTATCCAAGAGGTTATCCGTGCGCGTTTTACTTGACAACAGCATCCCGGGACACAGCCAACTCTGCGATTGGGCGATGGGTCCCCAAGGACCGCTTGTCGGCCCATACAACCAGGACGATAGGGTCTTAGGGATCACGCGGAAGAGACCTCACAATGACATGGCCTTTCAGGCGCAGGTCGATTTACTCTTTACTGTGGGTCGCTTAATTCGAGAAAAGCATATTGAAGCGTTTACCTACAGTGAGTTCCTCTGTGAAAGTATGGAGCAATTCAGCGGCGACCCAATGCTAGATGCGCTCGCAGAATGTGATATCCGTACCTGTCCACCTGCGATCGATAGATCTCGATTTCAGCGAGGAGACTACTTCGAGTTCGCGAGGAAGGGCGGAAAAAAGGACCGGAAGCGTGGGATAGAATCCAGTCTAAGCCAGATTGCGTTTATGCAGATGCTCTGCGAACTGACGGATGAACTCTCCGCACAATTGATAACTTTCAAAGGTCTTCTGGGATTGACGGACTTTGAGATCGAAAGTCTCAAGAATCTCAAGTGTTATCAGCAACTTTGCAGAATTAGCAACAGTATCGAGAACTACCCTGACATGTTTCATCTCTGGACGGCACACCGGAACCGCATAGATGCCCTTCTTACGCTAGATAATAAATTCGTAAATATCGCAAATAAGCTCTGCAACTCTCGAGGAGCTCTGGTTGAGTTTCCAACTATGGTTCTGAGACCATCGGAGTTATTGAGCTTTCTGGGAATTAAAGAGCCTGACACTATTCCTATTCAATATGGCCGCTTCTATACGTTGGTCGAGCTATGGAGAGATGCGCCGACTGAAAAATTCGCATTGTTCCGTGTCCGTCAACGCTAAATGTAAAGCCTCTTTGCAATCATTGCTGAATCGTCAATGTACTCATGTTCAGGGAGTTTCCGTTGTTTCAAGCTCAACTGTTGATTTCAGCCTAACTATTGCACTCATGAAGCAAGAAGCGCATGGCGCGAGCCAGACAGATGCGGGACGTGCGATAGAGCTCCAGCCGAAAAGAAAAACTAAATCATTTCGAGGGCGAGTTTCCATTTGGGGGCGGGGAACTCGATGTCGAGAATGGCGCAGTCGTCGGCGTCCAGTTCGAGGGCTTCGGCGCGGGCATTTTCCTCAACGTGCGCGAGGGTACTGGCTTTGGGAATGGCCAGCACACCCGGTTGCCGCAGGCACCATGCCAGCGCCACTTGCGCGGGCTTCACGTTATAGCGGCGAGCGATGGCGGCCAGAGTGCGGGAGCGGAAGAGCTCGCCTGCCTGACCCAGTGGCGAGTAGGCCATTACCGCCATGCCACTATCGCGGCACCAGTTCAGCAAATCGAATTCAATGCCGCGATGCTCGGGGTTATAGAGAACCTGGTTGGCGCTGCAGCGGGAACCACCGGAGACGGCGGCGAGTTCTTCAAGATCGTCCACGTCGAAATTGGATACGCCCCATTGGCCGATCTTGCCTTGCGCGACAAGGTTTTCGAAGGCTTCCACGGTTTCCGCCAGCGGATAGCGACCGCGCCAGTGGAGCAGATAGAGATCGATGTGGTCGGTGCCGAGGCGGCGCAGGCTGGCCTCGCAGGCGCGCTGCGTGCCCGTGCGGGAGGCGTTGGAGGGCAGAACCTTGCTGACCAGAAAAACCTGCTCGCGGAGGCTGTGGATGGCTTCGCCCACAACGCGTTCGGCGCGACCGTCGCCGTACATTTCCGCAGTATCAATCAGCGTCATGCCGAGCTCGACGCCACGGCGGAGCGCGGCGATTTCAGCGGCGCGCCGGGCTGGCTCATCGCCCACAAACCATGTTCCCTGGCCAAGGCGGGGGACTTCGAGTGCGCCGATTGCAACGGTCTTCATCTTCCTCTTATGGTGCCATACCGATGCTTGCGGTGCGGCGCTTCCCGTTCGGTTTCTCAGGATGTGGCAGGGCCGGGATGTGCTCAGGCCGTGGTGTGTTTGCGACGGTTCGCCTGATAGAGAACCACCACAATCGCAAGCGCCGTGAGCACGCTCAGAAGCGCAAAGAGAAAGACGCTGGGGTAACCGAAGGCGCCGATGATGGCGCCGGCAACGGGGCCAACCAGGAAGAACGAGACGTCGGAGAAGGCGGTATAGACGCCGAGTGCGGTGCCGCGATTGTTCTCCGAGACGCGCTCCACGGCTTCCACGCCGATGGCAGGAAAAACCAGAGAGAAGCCAAAGCCAGCCATGGCCGCTCCGGACAGCGCCGTCCAGGGCGAGTGGGCCTGCCACAACAGAGCCATACCAGCCGATTCCACGGTCAAGCAGACCATCGCCATCTGAAAGCCGCCGTAGCGGTTAATGGTGGGAATAAACAGCAGGCGGGCCAGGATGAAGGCCGCGCCAAAGGCGGTGAGGCACAGTGCTGCGCCGTTCCAGTGGCGGCTGGCATAAAACAAGGTGATGAACGAAGCCAGCACGGAGTAACAGACGCCGCCCAGGGCCAGCCCCATACCGTGGGGAAAGACGCGTCCCATCACGTCCATGAACGGCATGTGCTCGCCGTGCATAACCGGCACCGGATCTTTGCGCGCGGCAATCACCAGGCTCACAGCGCCAATCACAATGGTGAAGGCTCCCAGCGTCCACATGCCGAACATCTGGTCGAGCACCACGCCGAGCGGGGCGGCAATGGCCATGGCGCCATACGTGCTGATGCCGTTAAAGCCGATTACGCGAGCCATGTTCTCATTGCCGGCCGCGGTAATTCCCCAGAGCGTGGAGCCGGTGGAGCCCAGGCTTTCTCCTACGCCCAGAGCCAGACGGCTCAAGATGAGAATGGAGAAGCTGAGCAAGTGACTGTGACCGAGCAGCGCGGCTGCTACCAGCAGCACGCCTGAAGCCGTGCAGCCGGCCATGCCCCACAGAACTGACACCTTGGCGCCCATGCGGTCGCTGATGCGTCCCGCCCAGGGGCGGCTGGCCAGGGTGGCAATGTATTGAATGGAAATGGCCAGACCAGCGAGGGTGGTGCTATAGCCCATTTTCAGATGCACGAAAGGCGGCAGGACCGCCAGCGGCAAACCGATGGACATGTAGCAGATGAACGTGAAGTAGACAAAGCTCAGAATTTGCCAGGTGCTGGTATGTTCCGCAGTCTCTGGCGCCTCGATGGGGCTCATTCTGGCAGGTTCAGGCATCGTCTCGCTTGGGTGCAGCTAGGATAGTGGTCAGTCCACAGTATACCGGAGATGAGTCTTGATCATTCTAAGTAAATCGATTCAACGGGTTTACTTCCAACCTGCGGAACTACACTGGGAATGTGGCGGATTTTTACATTGAGAACTTTGGTTGCCGTGCCGCACGAGCCGATGGCGAAGCGGTAGCGGCCCAGTTACGCTCTGCCGGGCATTGCGCGCAGCAGGCCACGGATGCAGACGTTGTGGTGGTGAATACCTGCAGCGTGACGGCGGAAGCAGATCGCGCCGCGCGGGCCTTTATCCGTCGCACGCATCGCCGCAATCCGCAGGCGCGCATTGTGGTTACAGGATGCTATGCGCAGCGCGCGCCGGAGGAACTGACGGCTCTGCCCGGGGTGGCCGCGGTTGTCGGCAACAGCCACAAGGCGCTGGCTCCAGAGTTGGTGTGCAGCTTGCTGGACCCCGCGCAACCGGTGCACTCGCCGGAACTGGTGCAGATTGCTCTGGCGGCCAAGGCTGGCTCACTGCAGGAAGCGCAAGCTACTCTCGTGCAGTTGGCCCCACCGCAGGTGGTGGTGGACGACAGCTTTGCGCATTCGTTTCTGGAAGAAGAGCAGGTGCGGCCCGGCGCGCAAACCCGGCCCAACCTGAAGATCCAGGAAGGATGTTCGAATCGCTGCTCCTTTTGCGTGATTCCCGCAACCCGGGGACCGTCCAAGAGTCTGCCGTATGCCGCTGTGATCAAACAGGTGGCGGGCTTTCTGGCCGCGGATGGTAAGGAACTGGTTTTGAGCGGGATCAATCTGGGCCGCTGGGGCCGCGACTTGGCGGAACCCACCACCCTGGCGGCTCTGGTTCGCCATCTGTTGACGAATACAGCGTTGCCACGGCTGCGGTTGAGCTCCATTGAACCAATGGACTGGGATGCCGATTTGCTGGCGCTGGTGCGGGAGTTTGGCGGCAGTCGGCTGGCGCGGCATGCGCATCTGCCGCTGCAATCTGGCTCCGACGCCGTGCTGCGGCGGATGTATCGCCGCTACCGGCCTTGGCACTATATGGCAAAGGTGGAGGCGCTGCTGGCGGCGGCAGGGCCGGAGCTTACTTTGGGCGCGGACGTGATGGTGGGCTTTCCCGGAGAAACCGACGCCGAGTTCGAAGAGACAGTGGCCATGATCCGCGCGCTGCCCTTTGGCTATCTGCATCTGTTTCCGTTTTCGCCGCGTCCCGGAACGGTGGCCGTACGGCGTGAAGCAGAGCAGGTTGCGCGAGAGCTGGTGGAGGAGCGCATGGAACGGTTGCGTGCTCTGGCCGCAGAGAAAACCGCTGCCCATCGTCGCCAGTTTGTGGGCCGGATATTGCCGGCCATTACGCTCAACACGCCGGCGGATCTGGCCGCGCAAGGCCGCAGCGCCGCGCTGACGGAAAACTTTCTGCCGGTGGAGCTGGCCGGTGCGCATGAGGCCAATCGGATGGTCAGCGTGCGTGTGACGGGGCAAACGCCGTCGGGCGAGCTTGCTGCCGAGGCTGTATAGCTCCGGTTGGCTCAGGATGCTGGGAAGAAACGCCTAATCCTTGTTGGGGGCGGCCTGCGGTTTGCCCAGCAACACGTGGTAGGTGACGATGTCCCAGGCATTATGAATGCCGGAGAAGAGCAGCAGCAGAGCGGCTGCGGCCACGGCAAAGGCCGATTCTCGCTGGCCGCGGGCCAGCAATCCGCCTGACGTTCCAATGCCGATGTAACCGAGCAAAGGCAGCAGAAAGTAATAGATCCAGTCGGAAACCTGGGCTTTGTAGGCGGTCAGGCTGCTCAGGCAGCGGGCAATCAGCAGGGAATAGAGCGTTCCGATTGTGCCCAGCGCGCCCCACACGACAGCCAGAGGCAGGAGTCCCGGGATGGGAGCGACCATGGCGCCGGAGAGCAGAAGCACGGCGCCAAAGTGGACAATGGTTGGTGTGGTAAAGGTCTCTAATGCAGTGGCTTCCACGCCATTCTGGATGCGCTCGGCCACCAGCGTGAGCACCACGAACTGCAGTCCTACCAGTGCGCCAGCCGAGGAGCCGACAATCACATAGAAGTTTTCCCAACCTGCTAACGGAGCCATATGCTTCCCATGATGGCCGGGGCTGGGGCGGGATGCAAGCCCGATTCGTCCGGCGAGGGCTCCTTGAGGGGTCGATCTGGCCCATTTTGGCTGATTTTGTTGGCCTTCTTGACACTTCAGGCTGCTCAGGCGCACCGGCCCAATGCTATACTCAGGGTGCATTGACGGGCCTGATGGGGTGTCGGATGGGCATAAGCCGCAGAACGCGAGCCGTGAGCCTTCCACCCCGCCCGCAAGCTTCTGGAGGAGCACCATCGCACTCGACAAACGTTCGGCCAAGTCTTTTATTCGCATCAATGACCGCATTCGCGCACGCGAAATCCGCGTAATCGACGAAAACGGCGAGCAGATGGGCATTCTGCCCCCCTTTGAGGCGCTCCGCATCGCGCGCGAGCGAGGTCTTGATCTGGTTGAGGTGTCGCCCAATGCCATACCTCCCGTCTGCCGCATTCAGGACTACGGTCGCTATCTGTACGAGAAGGAAAAGAGCGACCGCGCCGCCAAGAAGAAGCAGAAGGTGATTACGGTCAAGGAAGTGAAGTTCTCGGTCACGGTGGACGAGCACGACTACCAGACCAAGAAGAATCAGGCCGTCCGTTTCCTGACCGAAGGCGACAAGGTGAAGGCCAGCCTCCGCTTCCGTGGCCGCCAGATGGCGCACCGCGACTTGGGCTATAACATCATCAACCGCCTGATTCAGGACATTGGCGAGGCGGGTGTGGTGGAGTTCATGCCCCGCATGGAAGGCA
>Ga0207738_100080_pt1 | contig 23199 bp, 16 predicted proteins | sample LuqExpMetagenom9_FD_187767 | JGI IMG/M metagenome (GOLD analysis project Ga0207738, IMG submission 187767) | Tropical forest soil microbial communities from Luquillo Experimental Forest, Puerto Rico - Sample 9 (SPAdes) | ecosystem: Environmental > Terrestrial > Soil > Tropical forest ... | reverse complement strand
GCGCGCCGCAACCAGAGCGGCATAGCGGCTGAACTGGATGGTGTCGCCCAGGCCCTGCTCGGTGTGTAGCAGAACGCCCTGGCCGCGCAGAGACTGCCCCTCCCAGCGAGGCTGCTTGAAGATGCGCGGTTCGCGGTGAACCTGGCGAAAGCGCCAGCGGGATTCATACTCCTTCCAGCCGAGCGCCCACTGCCCCATGCGCAGCCGAGTGAGCGCCAGGTTGTACTGCGCGCCGGCACTCTCCGGGTCCCGTTCGGCGGCGATGCGGTGCGCCTCCAGAGCCTCTTCGGCCAGGCCCAAGTCCAGCAAGGCGTTGCCGCGATTGGAGGCGGCGGCCATGTGACCCTGCTCCTCCGCGGTGCGGAAGGCCTCAACGGCCTCGGCATAACGCTGTTCCTGGTGATGCAGGATGCCGATGGTGTTCCAGGCCTCCTGATGTTTTGGATCGCGCAGGAGCGCTCCGCGCAGCCAGGCCCAGGCGCCGGCTATATCGTTTTCGCCCAGCCGGAATTGCGCCCAGGCTACATGCGTGTCGGCTTCGTCGGGGCGCAGGCTGAGAGCTTTGCGCAGGTATTCTTCCGCTTTTTCCGGGTGTTTGCGGTCGCGTTCGATCAGCCCCAGGTTGACCCAGGCGTTGGCCAGATCGGGGCGCAGTTCGACGGCGCGCAGCAAGGCGGCTTCGGCGTACAGATCCCTGCCCATCTCCCGTTCCAGGCAGCCCAGATTGAGCCAGGCCGCGGCAAAGTCGGGGCGCAGGCTGATGGCGCGGCGATAGCGCAACTCCGCATCGCTCTGCCGGCCCAGGCGCATCAGAGCATAACCGGCGGCAAATTCCGCTTCAGGCAGCTTCGGTGAGGTGGACAAAGCCAGTTCATACTCGGCCAGCGCCTCGGCATGCATCCCTTGCAGGGCAAAGGCATTGCCCATGCCAACGTGGGCCGCGGCCAACGCGGGCTGGCGTTTGAGTGCCAGACCGAATTCCGCCATGGCGTCCTGGGAGCGATCCTGCGCCATGCGCAGCTCTCCCAGCCCCATGCGGGCCAGTACGTCCATGCCATCCATGCGGATGGCTTCCATATAAGCGGCTTCGGCTTCGACTAACCGGTTGCTGGCTCGCAGGGTCTGACCCAGGGTGACCCAAGCCGGTCCCATGCCGGGTGCAACCGCCACGCCAGCCTGCGCCATGCGTACGGCTTGCTCGGTTTGCCCGGAGGCCAATGCAACCAGACCCATTCCCAGCAGTGCCTCGGCGTTTTGCGGATCGCGCTCGAGCATCTGCTGATAGGTAAGCGCGGCTTCGGTCAAACGGCCCGTTAACGGCTGATCCTGGTTGGCGGGATTCTGGCTGGCTTGGTGCTGGTTCAGGTTGAGCAATTGAGCTGCAACAAATTCCATGGTTCAGGTCTCCGCCGTGGCAAGTGAAGGAACGGCACGCACGTAACAGAGCGCGTGGCCTGCCTCGACCGTAGCTGGAAGATGTGAGTTTTCTCAATCAAAACCAGCGCAGAATGAGATTGGAGCGGGGGATTCTTTCCCGTTTCTAATGGATGTTCCGTTTTGGGGCAGGACTATGATCTTGGTATGCAAGCATCTACGCGGCTGGGCGATATCCTGGCCAATGCAATTACGCATGGTGCGGGGCTGATCCTGGCCGTGCTCGGAGGGGTCTGGCTGATTGTGGCCTCCACGCGCGGAACAGCCTGGCATGTGGTGGCCTGCTCCATTTTTGCGTCGACTTTGATGCTGGTGTACCTGTGTTCCACGCTCTACCACTCTCTGGTGCTCACCCGGGCGCGTCAGGTTTTCCAGATCCTGGATCATGCGGCCATCTACCTGCTAATTGCCGGAACCTATACGCCGTTCCTGCTAGTGCTGCTGCGAGGGCCGCTGGGCTGGACAATCTTTGCGGTGGAATGGGGGCTGGCGGTGGCTGGGATCATTTTCAAGTCAGTGGCGCCGGCGGCATTTACCCACCCCAAACTGGAGCTGGTCTCGGCCTTGCTTTATCTACTGCAGGGCTGGCTGGCTGTGTTCGCGCTACGGCCGCTGGCCCATGCTCTGGGAGTGCCAGGGCTGATGTGGCTAGGGGCCGGTGGAATGGCCTATACCCTTGGCATTGTGTTCTTTGCGCTCGATGGGCGAAGGTTCTTCCACGCCGCGTGGCATCTGTTTGTGTTGGCCGGCAGCGCCTGTCATTACGTGGCGATCTTGTTCTACATTGTGCCTGCGCGCTAGGCCCCTAGCCTCTTGAAACTAGCACTTAGTCCCTAATCCCTCTAGTCCCTAGCAACTAGCACCTAGAAACTAGCACCTAATCCCTCATCCCCTCGTCCCTTGATTCTGCCAATTGGTCTGCCGTTCGCGGCGGATGAGGCCTTTGGTCTGATTCCAGGCAACCACCCATGGAACAGAGGTGGAGAAGGCGAGCCGGGCAAGAATGGCCTTGGGGCCAAAGCGGCGGAGGTGTTGCCAATCCTTGCCAAAGGCATACCAGCTCTCGATGGCGAGTACGACGAGCAGTGGAGCCACGGTCCATTGCAAGCTGAACAGGGCGGCCAGTTCCAGCAGACAGCGAGCCCCATTGCGTCCCAGCCGCGCTCCACGCACACGGGCCATGCCGTCGCTCACCGCGTAGCGGGCCATCTGGCGGCAGGCGGTGCGATAGGTATTAAGCGGACGGTAAATGGCCTTGGCATTGGAAACAAACGCCACTTTGCCCTGCCGGCGAGCTTCGAAGTCAAACAAGGTATCTTCGCCGACCAGAACTGCTTCCGGGAAGTGGCCGGCGCGCTCCCAAAGGGCGCGGGTAAAGGCCATGGAGCGGGCAGTGCAGCTTTTGGTGGGCTCTTCGGGATCGAGTTTGACGCTGAAGAAGGGAGCGGAAGCTACATCCCATGGGGTGGCTCCGGCGGCGTCCAGCAGCGATCCGCCCAAGGTATATTCGGCGCTGCCTTCCTGGAGCGGAGTGGTGAGGTTGCCGAGCCAGTCCGGGGCGTAGGTACAACCGGCGTCGGCGGTGGCAATGAGCCAGCTTGAAGCGGCTTCGATAGCCACGTTGCGGCCTTTGGAGACGGGCCCGTCGGAGTATTTGAGGCTGCAGGTTTCGTCGCGGATAGCTTTCAGGCGGGGTTCGACGGCGGCTTTGGCCTCCAGCCATTCCCAGGTGCCGTCGGTGGAGCCGCCGTCCACCACGACGACCTCGGCGGCAGCGGGCTCCTGAGCCAGCAGGCTCTCCACGGCGCGCGCGATCTCGGCGGCCTCATTCAGTTCGGTCAGAACCACGCTGACGGGTTGCATGGCTTGAGTATATCCACCACCTGCGGTGGGGCCAATCGCCTTTGGCACCTCCGTGGCAGGCCTGTTGAAGCTCTCTGGGTGAGCTTGCGGTTCTGGTTGGGGCGAGAGTGGGGAAATGCCAGATCTCCGAAACAAGCGTAGGTGAAATAAGGGAAATCTTATGAGCGGTAAAGTCTGCCTGCAACCGTTGAGGATTCAATCCGGAAGCGGGAAAGCCAGGTTCCATGCGGGTTTCGGGTCGCATCCATTCTGGAACTCGGCACAATCCAGCTCCAGACAAGGGTTGCCGCACTCCTGTACACTGTTAAGTCACATACTGCCATGAAAAACAAACTTCCGATCGGTATCCTAGGTGCGACCGGCATGGTCGGCCAACGCTACATTCAGTTGCTTGAGAACCATCCGTGGTTTGAGATCGTCTGGCTTGCCGCCAGCGACCGTTCCAGTGGTAAGCCATATGGCGAGGCCGCTAAATGGCGTCTGGACACTCCTTTGCCGGAGCGAATCGCCAAGATGGTGGTTTCTCCGGCTGATCCTCAAGGCGCACCGAAGGTGATCTTTGCCTCGATTGACGCGGCCTACGCGCGTGAGCTGGAGCCGAAGTTTGCTGCGGCGGGTTGCGCGGTGCTGTCGAACTCCTCAGCCTTCCGCATGACGCCGAACGTGCCCTTGGTGATTCCCGAGGTGAACGCGGAGCATCTGCATTTGATTGAGGAGCAGCCCTGGCGCAAAGAGGCTGGCGGTTACATGGTCACCAATCCCAACTGCTCCACGATTGGTTTGGTGATGGCGCTGAAGCCTCTCGAAGAGCGCTTCGGGATTGAGCAGATTTTTGTGAGCACCATGCAGGCCATCTCCGGTGCGGGCTATCCGGGCGTGGCGTCGATGGATATTCTCGACAACGTTGTGCCGTACATCGGCGGCGAAGAAGAGAAGGTGGAAGCCGAAACGCTGAAGCTGCTGGGCAAGCTGCAGGGCGATACCGTGGCTCCTCTGGCCGCTGGCATTACCGCGCACTGCAACCGCGTGGCGGTGGTGGACGGGCATACGGAGTGCGTTTCTCTCAAGCTGCGCAAGAAGGCTACGCAGGAAGAGATTCTGGCGGCGTGGGCGGAGTTTCAGCCGCTCAAGGGCCGCGCTCTGCCCACCGCTCCGGCCATCCCGGTGCAGTGGACTCCGCAGTCTGATCGTCCGCAGCCGCGTCTGGATCGCAATCGCGATGCCGGCATGGCGGTAACGGTAGGCCGCTTGCGTCCCTGCAATCTGCTGGACTGGAAGTTTGTGCTGCTGAGCCACAACACGGTGCGTGGCGCTGCCGGCGCAACCATTCTGAATGCCGAGTTGCTGGCCAGTTTGGGCAAGATCTAGAGAATGGCTTTTCGCGGTTCGCAGCCGCTTCTCAGCTTTTGACTCTGTATGCGAAGCTCTTTCCGCCTGGCGGAGAGAGCTTTGCTGCAACCGCTGAAAGCTAAGATGCTGGCAGATGAATACAAGAAGCTGGTAGCTGGCAGCTAGAAGCTGCTCTTAGGACGATTCCTATGAAACTGGTAGTGATGAAGTTTGGCGGCACGTCGGTGGAGGATCCGGCGGCTATCGGGCGTACAGCGGCGATTGTTGCCGGACGCGTGGCCAATGGCAAGAGCCCGGTTGTTGTGGTGAGCGCCATGGCCAAGGTGACCGACCAGTTGCTGCGTGCAGCGGCCGCGGCTTCGGAAGGCGACCGCACGGGCGCACTGGCCATCAGCTCCAGGTTGCGTGCGCGCCATCGCGACACGGCGGCGGCGCTGGTGAGCGATCAGGCTGTTCTGGCCGAACTGCAGAACACCATGGACAGCGAGCTGGACGCGCTGGACGAAGTGCTGCGAGGCGTGGCCGCGATTCACGAGCTGACGCCGCGCATCTCCGACCTGATTGTGAGCTACGGCGAGCGGCTTTCCAGTCGCATTGTGGCCGCAGCCTTCAGCGAAAAGGGCATGAACGCCGCGCACGTGGATGCGCGCGAGGTGGTTCTGACCGATTCGCAGTTTATGAAGGCGACGCCACTCGACGATCTGATCGAGAAGAAGGCCGAGCAGAAGCTGCGTCCGCTGGTGAATGCCGGCAAGGTGCCGGTGATGGGCGGCTTTATCGGTTCGAACGAAAAGGGCTTGACCACCACGCTGGGCCGTGGCGGCTCCGACTTCACCGGGGCTCTGATTGGCGGCGCGTTGACGGCCGAAGCCATCGAAATCTGGACCGATGTGGACGGCATCATGACGGCTGATCCGCGCGTGTGTCCCGATGCCCTGCGGGTCAAGACGATCAGCTTTGAAGAGGCTGCCGAGCTGGCTTACTTCGGCGCCAAGGTTCTGCATCCGGCCACTATCCTGCCGGCGGTGAAGAAGAACATTCCCGTGCTGGTGCTGAACAGCCGCAATGCCGGTTGCGATGGTACGCGTATTATTTCGCTTGCGCCGCACTGCAGAAGCCCCTTCAAATCCATCGCGGTAAAAAAGAAACTGGCGATCATTGATGTGGTGGCCAGCCGCATGCTGATGACGCATGGCTATCTGAAGTCCATCTTCGACATCTTCGACAAACACCAGTGCGCGGTGGATATGGTTTCCACCTCCGAGGTGAGTGTCTCGCTTACGGTGGATTCCAACGACAAGCTGCCGGCGATTGCCGCGGACCTTTCGCAACTGGCCGATGTGAAGTACGAAGGCCAGAAGGCGCTGGTGTGCATGGTGGGCGAAGACATTCGCGGCCAGCAGGGCATTGCGGCACAGGTGTTCAACGCCGTGAAGCATGTGAACGTGCGCATGATCTCGCAGGGCGCCAGCGAAATCAACATGAGCTTCATGATTGAAGAAGCTGATGCCGAAGAGGCCGTACGCTCACTGCACTACACCTTCTTCCAGGACCCGGATCCCACCGTGTTCGATGTGGAAGCGCGGAAGAAAGCGTAGCTTGCTGCTCGATGTGCTAGGGATCAGGTTCTAGCTGCTAGGTGCTAAGTGCTAGGTGCCTGGGACTGATGGAACAAACGGAAGAGACCTGCGGAGATGTTGGACGGTTGATTCGGGTGTTGATGGAGGCGCTGCATGCGTAGCGTTCATCCGCCGTCCCTTCATCCCTGGTCTCTTCAAAAGCAAGAAGGTCATTCATGAAGATTCTGGTACTGGGCAAGGGCAAGACCGGTTCGCTGGTGGCGGAGATTGCGCATGATCGCGGACACTCGGTTCAGGCTGTGGATGTGAACGACAACCAGAACGGTGCGGCGTTGACGGCGGAGCGGCTGGCGGGTGTGGATGCGGTGATCGACTTCACCGCGCCCGAAGCGGCGGTGGCCAATATTACGGCGGTGCTGAAGGCGGGTGGTCGTATCGTGGTTGGCACCACGGGCTGGTATCAAAATCTGCCTGCGCTGCGCGAACTGGTCAAGGAAAAGGGCGCGCTGCTCTATGGCACCAACTTCTCCATCGGCGTGCAAAAGCTTTTCAAGTTGACCGCCGCATTGGCGCAATTGGAAGGCTACCAATTCTCGATTGACGAGACGCACCACGTGACCAAGCTGGACGCGCCCTCAGGCACGGCGCTGACCTTGAAGGAAATCATTCTGCAGAGTCGGCCCGACGCTGTGGTGGAAGTGACCTCGCACCGGATTGCCGATGCCAAGGGCGAGCACCGTGTGACCGCCAAGAGCGATGTGGATGTGCTAGAGGTGCGCCACGATGCCAATTCGCGTCGTGGATTTGCGCTGGGTGCGGTGCGCGGCGCCGAGTGGGTGGCCGGTAAGCAGGGCTGCTGGGAGTTCCGCGAGATTTTTGACGAGCTGTAGCAGGGACGCGCGGATTGGTGTTGCTGCACCATTGGCGAAGGGTACCTTTGCGTGCTATGGTCCTATTGGCCTCGGGCAGCGGCAAAACGTCGCAGCTAAACCGAATTAGCCCAGGCAGAGGCAGGATCCTGATGCGCATCTGGCAGTTGATTGGAAAGGTTTTCGTGCTGGCAATGGCCGCTACGGCGATTGCGCAAGGAGAAGTGAAAATGGCAGTTTTCGGACATACCAAGGATGGCGTGGCGGTTCCGATCTACACGCTGAAAACGGCGGAGATCGAAGTGCGCGTGACCGCCTATGGCGCGCGTCTGGTGAGCGTGAAGAGCGCTGACAAAAATGGCAAGATGGCCGACGTGATTACCGGCTATGACACGCTGGAAGGCTACTTGGCCGATACGCCGCACTTTGGCAGCGTCGTGGGCCGTTTTGGCAACCGCATCGCCTTTGGCAAGTTCTCGATCGATGGCAAGCAGTACCAGGTGCCGATCAACAATGGCGCGAATGCCCTGCACGGTGGCCCGGAAGGTTTTGACCGTAAGATCTGGCAGGCAGCCGAGGTGGAGCATGGCGTGGAGTTCACGCTGGTGAGCCCGGACGGCGACATGGGCTTCCCCGGCACGTTGACGGCCAAGGCCAAGTACACGGTGAGCGGTCATACGCTGCGCATTGACTACTCCGCTTCGACCGACAAGGCGACCGTGGTGAACCTGACCAACCATTCCTACTTCAATCTGCATGGCGACGATCAGGGCAACATTCTGGACCACGTGGTGCAGATCGATGCCGATAAGTACACGCCTACCGATGCGGGTCTGATTCCGACCGGCGCCATCGATCCGGTTGCCGGTACGCCGATGGACTTCCGCAAGCCCACCGCGGTTGGTGCGCGCATCGATGAAAACTTTGAAGCGCTCAAGCTGGGCGGCGGCTACGATCATAACTGGGTTTTGAACGGTGAAGCCGGCAAGCTGCATCTGGCGGCCATTGTCACCGAACCGGTGAGCGGCCGCAAGCTGACGGTGGAGACCACCGAGCCGGGCGTGCAGTTCTATGCCGGCAACTTCCTGGATGGCACCATCACCGGCCGCCACGGCGTGAAGTACCAGAAGCGCTCGGGCCTGTGCCTGGAGACGCAGCACTTCCCGGATGCGCCGAATCACGCGAACTTCCCGAGCACGTTGCTCAAGCCGGGCATTACCCGTCACTCCACCACGACCTTCTCGTTTACTGTGCAGAAGTAAGCTGGGAGCGGAAACAGAAAGGGCTGGTCTCTGCGGAGGCCGGCCCTTTTTATTGCTTTGTGGAGCACGCTACTGGCCTAGCAAAAAAGCCAGATGCGATTTGCACTCCGCCGCGTGGGTGGAGTCGCCGGCCATCTCGTAGAGGGTGGCCGCGGCCTGCAAGAGCAGAGCCAGCTCATCGTGGTGGACGGCGCTCTCCTGTATGCGGGCCAGCATATGCAGGGCGCGGGCGCGAGCCAAAGCCGCACCGTCCTCCGCCTTTTGCGTAACGGCCAGCAGTTCGTCACAGACCCGTGCCGCGTCGCCGGTTCGTTCCTGGCTCAGATAGGTTCCGGCCAGTTCGATCAGGGCCTCTGCTTGCAGTGCGGGTTCGGCGTTGTGCGCGGCCACCAGCGCGGCTTCATGGTAGCAATCGGCGGCTGTGGCGGGATGGCGCAAACTGCATTCGATTTGGCCAAGCGCCATCAGCGCCTCAACCAGCAATAACGGATTGTGCAGAAAGCGCGCCTCGGCGACGGCCTGTGCAAACAGGTCGCAGGCCTCTTCCGGCCGCCGGGAGCGGGCAAATTCCCGGCCGCGATCCAGCAATGTTTTTGGGTCGAACACTTGGGGTAGCCTATCACAGCAGAAGTGAGCTGGGTATGAGGTTGGCAGGCGGCGGCCGCAGATTCCCTCCAGACGATTGCATCCGGCCGGGTCCCCGGCTACGATACACAGCATGGCCTGCTTTTTGTTCAAGACGGAACCCGGCGTTTACAGCTTTGACGATTTTCTCCGCGACCAGGAAACCATCTGGGACGGAGTGACCAACCCCACTGCCGTCAAGTATCTGCGCGAGATGAAGGCGGGAACGAAGTGGATCTTCTACCACACGGGCGAGGAGCGTACGGCCGTCGGCACCGGCACGGTGACCAGCGTAGACCCCGCTGACCCCAAAGTGCCGGTGGTGCGCGTCAAGGTTGGCAAACGGTTGAAGACCCCGAAGACGCTGACGATGATCAAGACTGAGCCTCTGTTTGCCGATTCCGCGCTGGTTCGCATTGGCCGCCTCAGTGTGGTGCCGCTGACCAGCGAACAGTGGGACTGGTTTCTCGGCTAAAGGCGCATCCTACGAAAAGGAACGACTCGGCAGGCTTTGAAATTCCTGCCGTTGTCTACGTATGGTTCCCGGTGTGGCAGAGTTGCGAGCAGCTTTTCCGGCATGCCTCCTGCGCGGCTTGCGGCGCACAGGCCCATCAGCAAGGCGCGATAGCGCGCGTCGTGCATGCAATGGGCCGTACGATGTTTCTGCCAGCAAGATCAGTACACATCGCGATGATATCGATGGTTTGATTTCAGGTTGTCAATGAACTCATTCGCCGACTCCGTGTCCATCTTCCCTTGTTCCATCACCACTTGGCGAAGTGCCGCATCGACGTCGCGGGCCATATGCTTTGCATCGCCGCAGACGTAGAGGCTGGCTCCATCTTCGATCCAATTCCACAACGTCGGCGCGCATTCCAGCATGCGATGCTGCACGTAGACCTTATCCTGCTGATCGCGTGAAAAAGCTGTGTCCAAGCGGGTGAGACACTTGTCGGCCAACATGGCTTCCAGTTCTTCGCGATAGAGAAAATCGGTGGCCAGACTGCGTTCGCCGAAGAAGAGCCAGTTCTTTCCTTTATGCCCCAGGGCGCGTCGTTCATGAAGAAATCCACGGAAGGGGGCAATGCCGGTTCCTGGGCCGATCATGATCATCGGTGTATCGGGATCTTTGGGGATACGGAACTTCTTGTTGGGTTGAATGTAGATGGGCAGGCGGTCTTCGAGCATGGTCCGGTCTTCAAAGAGTGTAGAGCAAACGCCGCCGCGCTCGCGGCTGTGGGCGGTGAACCGGACGACGGCCACGGTGGCATGAATCTGGTCGCGATGGGCCGCAGGGCTTGAAGAGATGGAATAGAGGCGCGGGCTCAGAGAGGGAAGCATCGTCACCAGTTCGTTTGCGTCGAGTGAGTCGGTGGGATGTTCCAGCAGTAGATCGATCACGCCGCGTCCGTGAAGATAATTCTCCAACTGCTCTTTGCGTTCTGGCTGCAGCAATTCGCTGAGAAAGGCGTTCTGAGAACGGGCCGCGAATTCACCGACTGTCTTTTTGGTCAGTCGAGTGATCTGAAGATGGCGGAGAAGAACGTCATGGAGCGTGGTGGAGCCGGTCTTTGCGTGCTCCACGGTTTCATTGCCATTGCATTTGATCTGTTGAAGAATTTCTGCCACCAGATTTTCATCGTTGCGGGGCATGACGGCGCAGGCATCGCCTGCATCGTAGGTGAGGCCGGTTCCTGCCGTGGAGAAGGCCATGTGCAGAGTTGTTTTGGATGTGCTCGCGGGGTTCAGAACGCGCTTGTCGACCACCGGAGCCAGCAGGGGATTCTCACGGTTGAATTGCGTAACGGTCGGTGGCCGCTCTGAAGCCATGGGTTCCACAACGGCGACGGCTGGCGCTCCGGAAGGCGCGCTCAGACGATGTGCCGGATCCGCGAGCCGTGCCAGGACTGCTTCCTTCCACTCTGCGAAGGGCGAATCGGTGTCGACGTCGCACTCCACGCGCGGATGGATGCAGTTGGCTCCGAGGGCCTTGAGCTTGGCATCCAGATCGCGTCCGAATTTGCAGAAGTGTTCGTAGTTGCTGTCGCCCAGTGCGAGCAAGGAGTAGGAAAGCCTTTCAAGCTTGGGAAAGTGTTCCAAGCATAATTGCTCGTAGAAGGGATGGACGCCATCGGGTGCTTCGCCGTCGCCATAGGTGCTGGCCACAATCAGCGCGTGCTCTTCCTGCGCCAGCGCGGAGCAGGTGTAACCGGCGAGCGTTGCAAGGGCTGGAACATATCCTTGCGCTTTCAGTTCCTTCGCGAGTTTCTTGGCCAGACCTTCCGCGGTGCCGGATTGCGATGCGTACAAGACAGCCACGCGGAGTGGAGACTTGGCTTCCATCGCAGGTTCCACCTTTTGTTCAGAGAAGATACCTGCCAGAAAACCATTGAGCCATGCGCGCTGCTCAGCGGTGAATGGAGCGTTGTCCGGAATGCAGGGAATGAAATTGCTCATGGGGCGAATCCTTTCTGGGCTGCGCAAAGATGCGGGTTAACACGATTCATGCGTCAGCCAGGCGCGCATTTCTTCAATGGAGTGACGGCGGCAGAAAGCGAGCAGCGACTCCTCCTCCGTGTGGCGCTTCTGCTCGTAAGCGAGGAAAAATTTTTCCAGCGTGGCCGGCAGATCGGCAAAGGGAATGGCGGCGATCAATTCGCGCGCCAGGCCAGAGTCCGTATCCGAGCCGCCGCCTATTACCACCTGATAACCTTCTTCGCCATGAACGGTGGTGCCGCGCAGACCGATGTCGCCGACGTAGTGTTGCGCGCACGAGTGCGGGCAGCCTGTCAGGTGCAGGTTGACAGGCTGAAGAATGCGGAAGCGTTCATCGAGGAAGTTGGCCAACTGCACAGCGTGCGACTTTGTGTCGGCTGCCGCATAGCGACAGCCTTGGCTGCCGGTGCAGGCGACAGTGCCGCGCAGAATGGTTCCCGCTTCATAGCGGAGGCCGTTGGCGCGAAGAGCCGCCAGCGCGGCATCGAGATGCACGTCCGCGACATTCGGAATCAGCAGGTTCTGCCACACCGTCAGGCGGACTTCACCGGAGCCATATTGGCGGGCAACGTCAGCAACGGCGCGCATGTGCGCTGCCGAAAAGCGTCCCACGGGAATCGAGAGACCGATGTAGTTCAAGCCTTGCTGCTTCTGGGGATAGACTCCGATGTGGGCGGCGCGATCAACCGGTGTGCGCGGCTCACAGTCTGTGGCTGCGAAGCGCGGCAAGGGAAAAGACAGGCGCTTCTCAGTTTCTTCAAGGAAGCGCTCAACGCCCCACTTGTCGACCAGATATTTGAGCCGCGCTTTCTTGCGATTGGTGCGATCGCCGTTTGCTTGAAAGACGCGCATCATGGCTGCAGCGACGGGCACTGTCTGTTCCGGCGTCAACAGGATGCCGCAGTCGGCGGCAAGCTGTTGATGGCCTGTGATGCCACAGAGAAGAACTCGGAAATAGACGCCAGGCGGAAGAGATTTGCCTTCGGAAACCCGAACGGCAGTGAATCCGATATCGTTGGTGTCGGCAACCACACTGATTGTCCCTCCACTATCGAAGGCGACATTGAACTTGCGCGGCAGGTCGTAGAGATCCGGAGAGTTGAGAATGTAGTAGTGCAAGGCGTCGGCGAGTGGTCTCACATCGATCAGCTCTGTAGGGTCGACGCCGGTGGTGGGAGATGCTGTGATGTTGCGAACGTTGTCGGCGCCAGCTCCGCGCGCAGTGAGTCCGAGGGCTTGAACCTTATTCAAGAGGCGCACGATAGTACGCGGAGCAAACTCGCGGATCTGCAGGTTGGCGCGGGTGGTAATGTCGGAACTGCCTGAACCCCAGTCCTCGGCAATTTCGGCAAGCCCTTCCAACTGGTGACTCTTGAGAATGCCGCCGGGCATTCGCAGCCGGATCATGAAGGAATCCTGCGCAGGAGCAACGTAGAACAGGCCATGAAATTTGAAGCGGAAGAGGTCGTCAGGCTGCGGCGGCTGATCCTGATCGGCACAGGCGAGTAGCTTATCCCAGACGGCAAGCGGATTCTGCTCGTATTTCCAGAGCTCCTCGCGGCACAGCTCGGAGACCGGAGTGCCGTGAACCTGAGGCTCATCTTCTGCTGCCAGATTTTTTGCGCCTGTGGCGGGATCGCTGGTCAGAAGCCCTTGCGCGTCAACCCCCACATACGGACGCTGCACTCGTTGCATGGCGCCGGCAAAGAAGCCATGCAGATATTCTTTTTGCGTGGTGGTGAAAGAGGAGCTGAGATCGTTCGGAGCGGTTCTCATCGAGGCAATCCTTCCATGATGAAGCGCGCAGCGGAAATCTGCGCGGATACGAAGTTGATCTCTGCCTGGTAGGCAAAGCGATCAAGCTCATCATGGAGCAAGGAATGTACGTGAAAACCGCCGGCACAGCCTGGTGCAGGCGCTCAAAGGCTGGTTCCAGAAGGAACAACCTTACTGCAAAGGTAGCTGAGCGCCTGCTGGAGCTCAAGAAAAATCTCACGAATCCTTATGCGTCTTTATGGGAAATCGCACCGGATGGGGGCGCGGATGGCCCGAGACGATTTTTGCGCAGATCGTCATTCAGGAGAATAGCCTCGGCAATTTCGCGCATGGACTTGCGGCGTTGGCGGCTTTCGCGCTGCATGGCGTGGTAAGCAGCCTCCTCGTCCAGTCCGAGATCTCTTTGCAGCACACCTTTGGCGCGCTCAATCTGCTTGCGCGATTCAAGGCGTTCGGAAAGCTCGGTATTTTCGGATTCCAGGCGAGCCCGTTCCAATTCCGCGCCAACCACAAAGCCAATCGCTGCCAGCAGGCGCACCTCATCCTGCGTGTGCTGATAGGGGGTGCGATGCTGCAGATTGATGACCCCGACCAGACGGCCGCGGGAGAGGATGGGAACGGAGAGAAACGCCTCAAAAGCGTCTTCGGGGAGCGCTGGAAAGCGCTGGAAACGCGGATCCTGAAGAGCTTTTTCCGCAATGGCGACGGGCTCGCGGTGCCAGCCCACCCAGCCGGTGATGCCTTGCCCGAGCCAGATGCCCAGTTTCCCCACCAGATCATCATGCGAGTTCTTTGAGGCGCGCAATACGAGCCGATCATTTTCAAGTACATACACAAAACAGGAGTCACACCGCACAACGGAGCATGCAATATCCACGATGCGCTGCAGAACTCCGCGGAGCGATCCGGTGGAGGCGAATCTGCTGCTGATATCGTGCAGCAGGTCGACTGCGGAAAGCTGGGATGCATCAGCTCCGCAGGGATTGGGCTTGTTGCTCAGCAAGGGGCTGCTGGGGAGATCAGCGGAAGCAACCAGATGGGCGGAGGCCGCGGCACGCTTGGCATCCAGCAAACGCTGCGCATGGAGAGCCATTTCATTCACCAGGAATCCCATCTTGGGGGTTGCTGGTTCGTAATCCGGCGTCAGGTTAAAGAGCGACAACCCTTCCGTGGTGCTGGGGCCGATGGAGCCAATCAGCGTCGTACGCAGGCCTTCATACAGATCGTCGACATAGCCCATGCGTTCAGCAACCAGAAATAGATGGGAGACTTGGCCAATATTCATGAACAGGACAATATCGACATGGCCGTGCGCAAGCGCCAGAACCGCTTCACGGAGTGGCTGAATATTTTCTGGCAGTTCCCAACGATAGACGATCAGGCGGGTCAGCGATACGTTGCGCTCAGAGAGCGCGGTGAGCAGTTCTGGATTGGAAGCGCCGTATTCCTGAATGGCGATATTCATGCCGTTCAACTGGTCGCCCAGCTCCGCTTCGAGATGCGAGAGCATCGCGCGCCAGGTGAAAGGCTCGGGAGAAACATAGGTGATGGGAATGCCGAGCTCGCGCAGTGCCGAGGAAGATTTGGGGCCGCGGGCTGCGATACGTACTTTACGGAGAGCTGCAAGAAATTCCTCGCGGTCGTAGCGCTCCGAGACGGCCTTGATCAGCGTGCGGACTCCAACTCCGGTGGTAAAGACAATCAGGTCATAAAGACCACGCAGAAGTGCATCGGCAAAATCGAAGATGGCCGCATTGGTCTCAACCGGAACTTCGCGCATGGCGGGCGCGCTCAACGGCTCGCCCCCGTAAGTGGCAATCAGCTTGGCCAACTCGTTGGAACGTCTCGATTCCAAGCTGAGGACGCGCAGTCCGCCGAGGCTTGTTGCAGGCATAAGTCGTCTCCAAAGGGCAGCGGAGCAAATTGGCGCATGGCTACGGAGAACGGCAGGCGGCCAGTTGCTTGCCCCTATCGTAGCATCGATGACGCGCAGCCCTGCGAAGGAGCGCGCGAACGGAAGGTGAGGTGGGTCGTTCCATCGGTGGCGTGATCGCAACTGTGCGCAGGGCGCTCCGATGGATGGCTTTAACAACCGGAACGCAACCGTTCCTCCGATCTTCCAGAGGCTGACCCTGCTCGGCAAGTGTGCGAGTAAAACTGGAAGGGGATCGCCAAAAAGAGAATTTCTTTATGCATTCCATATTGTGTTCTGGGCGGATTCCGTCTAGTCTAGGACGCAATCGCTCCCAACGTGGCCGAGTCAGGCCGCGTTTGAGTTTGGCTCCGTTTGCCGAACGCATTCCCCTGCCGGGGCGACAATTTCCAAAGGCTCCGCGAAGAGCCAGGCAGAAAACAGATCCGCCTGTTGGCGCGCATACGTGCGCCTCAGAACTCTTCGCAATCTGGCGCGACCGCGCATTGGAGCCTGCATGCAACTACCCATTCTGGAACGAACCTTCGCACTCGCCGGCGTAACCAAGGACGCGTTGACTGCGCCCATCGATGTGCCGCTGGCTTCGCTGTGCGGCTCGGGGACGGATGCTCGCGTGCCGGCTCTCCCTGAGGCTGGCGAGCAGTACCGGTTCCACTTCGATATGGCCAAATGCATCGGCTGCAAATGCTGTGTGGTGGCCTGCAACGAACAGAATGGCAATCCGGCGGATATTTTGTGGCGGAGGGTGGGGGAGATCGAAGGCGGCACGTATCCGAACACGCGGCGCTATTACCTGTCGATGGGCTGTAATCATTGCCTGGAACCTACGTGCCTGAAAGGCTGCCCCGTCGATGCCTACAACAAGGACAGCGTGACCGGAATTGTGCGTCACAACGCGGAAGCTTGCATTGGCTGCCAGTACTGCACATGGAATTGCTCCTACGGGGTTCCGCAATACAACGCCGAGCGCGGCGTGGTGGGCAAGTGCGACATGTGCTATGGGCGGCTGACGATGGGACAGGCGCCGGCCTGCGTTGCCGCTTGTCCTGAAGAGGCAATTCGCATTGAGGTTGTGAAAACCGAGCAATGGCGGAGCGCCTATCGCACGGAAGCGAATGCGCCGGGCATGCCCTCTGCGGAAGATTCCGTTTCCTCGACGCGAATCACGCTTCCGGAACATATGCCAGCAGGGATCGGCAAAGTGACACTCGATTGGCTCAAGCCGGAGCATGCTCATTGGCCCCTGGTATTCATGACTGTTTTAACCCAGCTCTCCGTGGGCGCTTTCACAACCATTGCCGTGCTACAGGCTTTCTTGGGCACCGCGCATCGTGTGGCCGCATGGATGGCACTCGCGGTTGCTGCGGTAGCTCTAATGGCATCGACCCTGCACCTGGGCCGTCCGATCCATGCGATTCGCGCGCTACGGATGTGGCGGCGTTCGTGGCTGAGCCGGGAGGTGTTGGCCTTCACTGTGTTTGCGCATTGCGCCGCAGCGTTCTCTGCGTGGGACTGGTTTATCTTGCCCCACGCAACAGCACTGGGCATGCTCACCGCTATTGTTGGTATGTGCGGCGTGTTGGCCAGCGCGCGTTTGTATCTTGCGCCAGGCAGGCCGGCGTGGAACTCGCCTTTCACCATTGCGGAGTTTCTGTGCGCCACCGCGGTGCTGGGCGCGGCGGGGGCGAATGTGCTCACCATGGCTGCGGGGCCGGCAGTGAAGACGTTGCTTGCTGCGGTTGCCGTGGAGCTTGCTGTCGGGATCGGCAAACTGATTTGGCTGTTACGTTCCCGTCGCCATGAATTGCGGGGAGCCGCGCATTTGCTGCTAACCGATCTAGAGAATCTTCTGTTCTTGCGCTGGGCGGCAACACTTGCAGGAGCGGCTCTGCTGCTGATCGCTCCCTCGCGCACTGCGGCAATTGTGAGCGCGGTGCTGCTGATCTGTTCCGAGTTCGTAGGACGGTACCTCTTCTTTGTTTCGGTGGTTCCATCCAACATGGCAACCGAATACCTGCACACGGAGGCCGCATGAAATATCTTTCGACCATCGCTCGCAAACTTGGTTTGGATACGCTGCGCAGCCGCTATCAGTACGCGGTCGATCCGGTGCTGGGCTACACCTCGACACAAAAACACGCCGAGAAATGGATCAAGACCACGTGCGGATATTGTTCGGTGGGTTGCGGCATGCAGCTGGGTGTTCGCGATGGCAAGGTGGTTAGCGTGCGGGGAGATGCAGATCATCCGGTCAACCTGGGCAAGTTGTGCCCCAAAGGATTATCGGAGCATTACATCCTGACCGCGCCGGACCGGTTGCAGTATCCGCTGATGAAGCGGAATGGAAAACTTGAGCGCGTGGCATGGACGGAGGCGCTTGAGACCATGGGGGAACGCCTGCGTCAGGTGCAGGCCAAGCACGGACGCGAGGCGGTGGGCGTCATCAGCACGGGGCAGTTGGTGACGGAAGAATTCTACGCACTAGGAAAACTCGTTCAGCTCGGGATTGGCACACGCAATTACGATGGCAACACGACGCTCTGCATGTCGACCGCCGTGTCTGGCTACAAGCGTTCCTTTGGCAGCGATGGACCGCCCGGCGCATATGCCGATCTGGAAAGCGCAGACCTGATCCTGCTGATCGGAGCCAACCTGGCCGATAACCATCCGATTCTGTGCACGCGCTTGGAGCAGAACCAAGACAAGACTCTGATCGTTGTCGATCCGCGTGTTACCAAGACAGCGATGATGGCAGACATTCATCTCCCCATCAAACCGCGCTCGGATTTGGCGCTGCTGAATGCCATGTTGCGGGTCATCCTCGATGAATGCCTCTATGACCATGCTTTTGTGGAGGCGCACACTGAGGGCTTTGAGGAACTTCGCAGTTCGCTGCAGGCATGCTCTTTGGAAGAAGCCGAACGCATTACCGGAATTGCAGCCGATGAAATTCGTCAGGTGGCGCGGCGCTATGCGCAGGCCAAGGCAGCGTTCATTGCGTGGACGATGGGCGTGAACCACAGCACCAAGGGCACGGAAACCGTCAACGCGATCAACAATCTTGCACTGCTCACAGGGAACATTGGTCGTGCCGGCGCGGCGCCGTTTTCCATCACCGGCCAGTGCAATGCCATGGGCACGCGCGAGAGCGGATTTACTTCGGGGTTGCCCGGCTATCGCAAGTTCGAGTCGGAGGCGGATCGCAGGGAACTCGCCGGGCTGTGGAACATTGCGGCCGAGCGCATTCCGACGCAGCGCGGTCTTGCCTATCCGGACATCATCGAGGCGGTGTTGGCAGGCAAGATCAAGGCCTTGTGGATCATCGGCACAAATCCGCTGGTTTCGTTTCCGAACGTTGAGCTGTTGCAACAAGCGCTTGGTCAGCTTGAGTTTTTGGTGGTGCAGGATGGTTTTCATCCCACCCCTACGACGGAGCTGGCTGACTTGGTGCTGCCCGCTGCCATCTGGGGAGAAAAGGAAGGAACCTACACCAACTCAGAGCGCCGCGTGAGTAAAGCCAATGCAGCCGTGGCGCCGCCAGGCGAGGCCAGAAGCGATTTTTCCATCTTTCTGGATGTGGCCGAAACGCTGGGCTGTCGTCACGAGATTTTTCCCGGCTGGAGCACACCCCGCGATGCATTCGATGAGTGGCGGCGCGTCTCGTCTGGAAGGCTGTGCGACTACTCTGCGATGACGTATGAAGCTTTGGAAGAGCATGGCGGTTTGCAGTGGCCCTATCGCCAACAGGACGCAGAACATCCGCGCGCTGTAAGGAGACTGTATGCGGATGGCGTCTTCAGCACGCCTAATGGGCGCGCGCAACTGCTCCCCACCACATGGGAACCTTTTCCGGAACAGCCCAATGCCGAGTTTCCGCTGATTCTCAACACCGGCCGCACAGTGGAACATTGGCATACGCGCACCAAGACGGGTGGCATTGCCATCTTGGAGCGGCTGGCCCCGCGCGCATGGCTGGAGATGCATCCGCAGGATGCGCGAAGCCTGTCGTTGCGCCCGCATGATCGCGTGGATATTGTGTCGCGGCGAGGGCGCGTGGGCGGAGTGGAGTTGCGCGTAACCGAGATCGTTGCGCCTGGGCAGGTGTTCCTTCCCTTTCACTTTGCCGAGTCGAATGCCAACCTGTTGACGCAGAGCGCCTACGACCCCATCTCCCGCGAACCCAACTTCAAACAGAGTTCGGTGCGGGTGGAGAAATCCGTTCGTGCGGCTCGCTAGATTCCAACCAAACGTAGGACGGCTTTTCATGGAATGGAGACCTTTCTGATGACCAAGAAATCTTTTCTCGCCAGCGGCCACTTTCCAACCTTGCTTTCTGCCTTTCTCTACTTCGATGTGAGCTTCATGGTGTGGGTTCTGTTTGGACCGTTGACTCCGTTTCTCTCCGAGCAACTGCATCTTTCGGCCACGCAGAAGGGCTTGCTCACAGCCATTCCCTTGTTGGGCGGATCTTTCTTTCGTCCGATTCTTGGTTTGTTAGGCGACCGCATCGGTGGCCGTCGCGCCGGGCTGATCAGCCTCTGCATCACGCTGGTCCCGCTGCTGCTTGGCTGGCGGGTGGCCAGTGAACTGTGGCAGTTCTATTGCACCGGCTTCCTCTTGGGAATAGCAGGAGCAAGCTTTGCGGTAGCGCTGCCTCTGGCAGGCCGCTGGTATCCAGCGGAACATCAGGGCTTGGCGATGGGGATTGCCGGGGCGGGCAACTCAGGAACGCTGCTGGCAACATTCCTTGGGCCTCGGCTGGCGCAGAGTTATGGCTGGCACACTGTGTTTGCCGTTGCCATGCTGCCTGTGCTGGCGGTGCTGACGTTCTTCTTTCTGGCGGCAAAAGACAGTCCCAGCAAGCCCGCGCCCAAGCCGTGGTCGCAATATGCAGGTCTGCTGGCCCAGGCCGATACCTGGAAGTTTTGTTTCCTCTACAGTCTGACCTTCGGCGGCTTTGTGGGGATGGCCAGTTTCCTGAGCGTGTTCTTCCACGATCAATATCATCTGTCCAAGGTGCAGGCTGGAGATTTTACGACCATCGTTGTGCTGGCAGGCAGTTTCTTGCGGCCCGTAGGAGGCTGGCTCTCGGATCGAGTGGGTGGGTTCCGTCTGCTGGTGGGGCTGTTCGCAGCCATCGGGATGTGCCTTGTGGGCATGAGCACACTGCCTTCACTGGGATTTGCCGTGGTGCTGCTGTTTCTCTCCATGGGGATGCTGGGCATGGGGAACGGCGCAATCTTTCAACTTGCGCCACAGCGCTTTCCTGCCGATATTGAGCTGCTCACCGGCATTGTGGGCGCGGCCGGAGGCTTGGGCGGATTCTTCCTGCCCTCAATTTTTGGAGCTTTGATGGATCGTACCGGAAGTTATGGAACGGGCTTGGCCTGCTTTGCGGGGCTGCTTCTTGTCAGCGTTCTCTTGCTGCTGGAGTTCGGGGTGCGCTGGTCGTTGCAATGGGATCCGCATGCGGTACAGCGAGCGCGGCTTTTCCGCTATCGGCGCAGAGAGCGGAAAGCAATCGCAACGGTTCCAGTTGTCGAATTCAGCAACTCCGCGGACTAGAGCGCAGCCTTGAACGGCATCGAATGGGTTTTCTGCGCTTGTTCCGCGAAGATCATAGCTTGCTTGAGGGGCTCTGCTAGAGAATGCGCCCATCCCTCGCCTTCAAGCGAAGGATCGCATCTCCGTCCTCTGCGCGTCCGCAAAATAGCGTGCATGCCTTGGTGATGCGCTTGCTCATCGAGAAAGCACGCCTTGCCCCTTCCAGGACGCAGGCTCCTCGTCTATGATGAGGGGGCGGGGTTGAGAGCTACTTCATCCTCAAGCACCGGGCAGAAATATCACGGGTTATTTTCTGCTTTGTGTTTTTGGGTGAGATGGACGCAGTGGTTCATGGTGTTCATGTTGTCTCACCGCTGTTTTCCGGGGTGCTATGATCACCTCATCTGGATCTGAGATCGCCATGCGGTTACCAGGTTGGATTCCAGTAGAGTCTTGTAGAGTTAAGTTATTGATTTTTAAAGGGCGGGAGTAGTTCAGTGGTAGAACGTCAGCTTCCCAAGCTGAATGTCGCCGGTTCGATCCCGGTCTCCCGCTCCATCGGTTTCCTCTCATTTTTCCCCCTGTCTTTAGAGAACTCCCAAGCGCAAGCGCTGCTAATGGCGAGTGACTTGCATAGAGAGTGGAAGACGTGTCTTGATCGGCGTCGATTGATCTGGAGGAAAGCAGATGAGTACGATTGCAGGCGTGTTGGACGGAGCAAATTCGATCTACACAACCTCGAGCGCAGCGAGCAGCCAGAGCAGCACAGGAAAGTTTTCCGACTACATGGAAGCTGCAACCGCAGAGGATCAGCCGAGCACCCGGACGGATACCGGTAGCCAGGCAGTGAAGGATTTTCTGGCCTACGCGAATATGACGCCGGCGGAACGGATGTTTGCGGCTTGGTTGCACAGCCACAAGATGACCCAGGAACAGTTCAATGCTCTGCCGGCCTCCGAACAGGAGCAGATCCGCAAGGATTTCGAGGTGGCGATGCGGCAGAAGATGGGAACGGAGAATAGCGGCACAGAGAATAGCGGGACGGCGGCGGCGAGCACGCCCTCAGCCTAGTTGCCGGAAGCAGGAAGGCCGCGACGGGAGTCGCGGCCTCGCTCCTATGCGGACTCGGCGAGCTCGATTTTCATCACAAAACAACTGATGCTCTGTTCGTCGTGGATGAGCATCTGGTGGGGAACGCCAGCGGGCACGTGGGCCACGTCGCCCGCGCGGAGTTGCTGGGTCTGGCCACCTTCAAGGGCCGTGCCGCGGATTTCGCCGGGCTCGATCTCCCGTCCATTTTCCACCTTGCCGCCGGTGACAAGCGTCGCCGCGCCGGCCAGAACCACAAAGACGTCCGCGTGGCGGCTGTGGATTTCTGCTTCGCCAGACCGGCTGCGGAAGAGCATCATGGCCTGATGGCCGGGAAATTCACGCACGGTTTCGCTGGCAACTCCCGAGGAAAAGCGCGCCATCTCCTTCAGGTAGGCGGCACGCTCCATCATGACGGCGCGAGGCCAGTGGCTGGCTGGGGTGGTCCGTTTGCGGCGGGGTTCCAAGTTGTCCAGGGCTGCATCCTGCAGCAGAGCGCGCTGTATCTCCCGTTCCAGATCCATGGTCTTCCTCGTCGTATGCCTGCCAGAGCAGCTGCTACCGGCGTAAAGGCTGGGCGGCCTACCGGGCCGGTATCGCCACCGGCCGTCTGTGTGCGATGCTCTCATTGTAGTTGGCTGCATGCTCCGGCCTGTCTTCCCCCTTACAATGAATGCAGAGAGCCTGACACTCCCCAATGGCAGACGAAGAACAGAACAAAGCAAAGAAGTCAGCGCGCAAGTCTGACGACGACCCCTCCGGCAAGGTCTACGATGGCCGGCTGATGCGTCGTCTAGGTGCGTATCTGCGCAACTATTGGCTGCAGGCCGTAATTGCCTCCATCGCTGTTTCCATTAAAGCGATCTGCGATGTGACCGGCCCGTATCTGGTGAAGGTGGCGGTGGACCGCTATCTGCTGGCGGGGCCGCACATCACCACCGACTGGATTGCGCGCCATCTGCCGGTCGACCCGCTGGCCGGGCTCAACGTCCTGGCTCTCATCTATATCGTTAGCCTGGTGGCCAGTTACGGCTTCGCCTTTATCCAGACCTACCTGATGCAGTGGACCGGCCAGAAGATCATGTACGATCTGCGCCGCGACCTGTTCCGCCATATGCAGCAGATGCATGTGGGATTTTTCGACACCAATGCCGTGGGACGGCTGGTGACGAGGCTGACCTCGGACGTGGATGCGGTGAACGACATGTTTACCGACGGCATTCTGTCCATTGTCAACGACTTCTTCATGCTGGCCATCATGGCGGCCATCATGTTGCGCATGAACTGGTGGTTGGCGCTGCTGGCCTTTCTGGTGCTGCCCCTCATCCTGATTGTGACGCGCATCTTCCGCGATTCGGTGCGGGCCAGCTATCGGCGGG
>Ga0207738_100079_pt1 | contig 23234 bp, 23 predicted proteins | sample LuqExpMetagenom9_FD_187767 | JGI IMG/M metagenome (GOLD analysis project Ga0207738, IMG submission 187767) | Tropical forest soil microbial communities from Luquillo Experimental Forest, Puerto Rico - Sample 9 (SPAdes) | ecosystem: Environmental > Terrestrial > Soil > Tropical forest ... | reverse complement strand
CGGCAAGGACAAAAGCGGCAAGAGCAATTCGGATCTGCATAGGAGTTTCTCCTCCTCCCCATGAACGCAGAACCAGAGAAAACTTGCAAGAATATTTGCTGTTTTTTAGCGTTGTTGCGGCGTGCGGAAGAGCATCTGTAGAAAATTTATGGTGTTGCCCCAAACCTCCGCATGGAAGCAGGAGCTTCCACGTGGAGGTTTGTCTTTTGCTGAAAAATTTTAGTGTTTGGTGGCGTAACGCGTGCCGAATTGACGAAGTTTGGCGAGCGTGGCCGCAGCTTCGCCACCATCAATGGCCTCCGCGCCCATCTGCACGCCCTGCTTCAGGTCGTTGGCTAATCCTGCAGCCACCAGAGCGGCAGCGGCATTCAACAGCACAATGTCGCGCCGCGCACCGGGGATGCCGGTGAGCACGTCGTAGAGCAGAGACGCGTTGGTAGCCACATCGCCACCGGTAAACTCTTCCAGTTTGCGGCGCTCCAGGCCCGCCATCTCTGGAGTAATGCGCGCGGCCTTCAGCTCCGGCTTGGGACTTCCCGGAACCTCCACAATGCGCGCCACCACGCTTTCACCGGTGGTGGTCAGCTCGTCGATGCCATCCGATCCGTGCACGACAAAAGCACGTTTGGCGCCCAACTCCGCCAGCGTGCGGCCCACCAGCAGAACCTTGCTGGGAGCCAGTACACCAATCACCTGCGTCCGCGCACCAGCCGGATTGGTCAAGGGGCCGCACAGATTGAAGATGGTGCGGAAACCCAGCGCACGGCGCAATGGACCTACCGCCTTCATCGCGGGATGATAGCGCGGAGCAAACAGGAACATGAAGCCCGTCTCGCGCAGACATTCCACCGCCTGCTCGGGCTCCAGATCGATGGGTACACCCAGAGCCTCCAGCACATCGGCTGTGCCGCACTGAGACGTAACCGCGCGGTTGCCATGCTTGGCCACCCGAGCGCCAGCCGCCGCCGCCACCAGCGCCGCGCCGGTAGAGATGTTGAAGGTAAGCGGGCCGCCACCGCCGGTTCCCACTACATCCACGAGCGTGTCGCGCTCATCGTCTTCCAGTGGCATGGGCGTTACGTGCTTACGCATCACGTCCACAAAGCCAGCCAGCTCGGTAGCCTGCTCGCCACGGGTGGCCAATACGGCCAGGAGAGCGGCCGTCTCCACCTCGGGCACACCGCCGGCCAGAATCTCTTCCAGAACCTCAGCCGCCTGTTCGCGCGTCAATGCTCCGCCATCTTCGGCGAGCAGACGCAGTTGCTCTCGCAAAGAACTCATCCTTCTATCGTAATGCCTGCCGGGCTGCGACTTGGCAGCAAACCATCCTGCCCGCATTTTCAGGCAAGTCTCACAACCTGCAATCGGCTTGCTCTGCAGGAAGCACCGATAGCACATGGCCGAATCGAATTCTGCATCCCGATGCGCTACAGGGCCATCCAAGCAGGCATGGAATACCGTCTGCTGGGAGGCTCAGGCCTCAAGGTTCCAGTTTTGAGTTTTGGTGCAGGGACGCTCGGCGGGGGCAGCGTCTTCTTTGATGGCTGGGGCGCATCCGATGACGCAGCCCGGGCCAATCGCATTGTGTCCATCTGCCTGGAGGCCGGGGTCACGCTCTTCGATACCGCCGATGTCTACTCCGATGGCAGTTCGGAGCAAGTGCTAGGCAAGGCGCTCGAAGGCCGCCGCGATCAGGCTCTGATCTCCACCAAAGCCACCTTCCGATTGGGCACCGGGCCGAACGACGTTGGCAGTTCGCGCTGGCACCTGCGCCGCTCGCTGGAGGCCAGTCTGCGCCGTCTGGGCACAGACTACGTGGACATCTATCACCTGCACGGCTTCGATGCGCAAACGCCCATTGAAGAGGTGCAGCAGACTCTCGACCAGTTCGTGCGCGAAGGCAAGGTGCGCTATACGGCGTGTTCGAATTTCTCCGGATGGCACTTGATGAAGTCGCTCAGCGTGGCAGACCGCTACGGCTGGACACGCTTTAGCGCCCAGCAGGTGTACTACTCGCTGGTAGGCCGCGACTACGAGTGGGAACTGATGCCGCTCGCCAAGGAAGAAAAAGTTGGCGCGATGATCTGGAGCCCTCTGGGCTGGGGACGGCTCACCGGCAAGATCAGCCGCTCCACGCCGAAGCCCGCAATCAGCCGCCTGAATTCCAAGCCTTCTGCCGACAACGGCCCGCAGGTCCCTGAAGAACACCTGTACAACGTGGTGGACGCGCTCCAGGCCGTTGCGGAAGAGGTCGGCAAGACCGTCCCACAGGTAGCTCTGAATTGGCTGCTCACACGGCCCACGGTCAGTTCGCTCATTTTGGGTGCACGCGATGAGGCCCAGCTCCGCCAGAATCTTGGCGCGGTGGGATGGACGCTGACCACCGAACAGATTGCGCGACTCGATGCTGCCAGTACCGTTCCGTTGCCCTACCCCTACTGGCATCAGCGCCAGTTCACCGAACGTAATCCCGCGCCCGTATAGAGCCGGAAGCGGCTCACGGGCCACCGTCTAACCGCCGAAAACAAGGAGCAGGAGCGCATCAGCAGTTTCCTTGCTGCGAGCGCTCCCGCTACGCAGGACAACCGTGGAGCCGCGCTAGGCGCGTCGCTCCTGGGATGATAGTGCGGCGCGGAATGCTTCTGGACTCAGATTCCAAATCGCTTGTAAAAAATTGACGCGGCCTTGCACGCGCATGATGTGCGATCATAGGGCAAGCGTTGGCAGCTTCTGCGCCGGCTTCCCACTTCCCTGTACGATTCTTTCCGGCCACCAGACCTGCCCAGCACGAGATCTCATTATGGCAATCCAGGAATGGCAGATTCGCTTCCTGCGGAGGGGCGTGCCCGCGATTCTGATAGCCGGCGTCATGCTCTTGGCAGGATGCCGACTACAGAAGACCGAGCAACCGTCGATCCGCATCACCCGGCTCCCCGCAGCCGATGCTGGCGGTCCGGACAAAACGGGCTACATTGAAGGCGAAGTCGCCGGCGCGCGACCGGAAGATCGGGTTGTGCTGTATGCCCACAGCGGCGTCTGGTGGGTCCAGCCATTTGCCGCAGAGCCACTGACAACAATTCTTGCGGATCGAACCTGGAAGAACTCCACGCATCTGGGAACGGATTATGCGGCGCTTCTGGTGGATGCAAACTATCACCCGCAAGCGCGCGCGGTCGAGCTGCCTGGCGTTGGCAACGGTGTGCGGGCTATCGCCATCCTGCCTGGACGGCCAGCCGCTCCTATCCCTGCCAAGACACTGCATTTCAGCGGTTTTGATTGGAAGGTACGCGCTGCTTCCAGCGACCGCGGTGGTGAGTCCAATGCCTACAGCACAGACAATGCCTGGACCGACGAACGTGGCGCTCTGCACCTGCGCATGATGGAAAAGGATGGCAAGCGAGCCTGTGCCGAGATTGGACTCACGCGCAGCCTGGGCTACGGAACCTATCGCTTTGTGGTGGAAGACAGCGCGCATCTGGGCCCCTCCGCGGTGGTGGGCATGTTCACATGGGACGACATCCGCTCCCAGGAATTCCGCAATGAGTTGGATATTGAACTCAGCCGCTGGGGCAATGCGCAGTCGGACAATGCGCAGTACGTGGTTCAGCCGTTTTACGTCCCGGAAAATGTTGCCCGATTCGCAGTGCCTCCAGGAGTGATGACACACACCATCCGCTGGGAACCGAATCGCGTCACCTTCAGCAGCTATCGCGGAACCGATACGGGATACGGCGTCAAGCCGCTCAGTGAGCATACGTTCACCTCCGGCATCCCCAGTCCTGCCAGCGAAACTGTGCACATCAATCTCTATGAATTCCATCCGTCCCGCAACCAGTCGCACCCGCTTTCCGAGGTGGTGATTCTGCGCTTTGACTATCTTCCCTAATGTTTTGCAACAATGGCGACGGATGGCGCGATGGATGGCGCACGCCGGGTGCTGGATGGCGTTGGCCACCGCAGCCATGGCGCTTGAACCGGACAAAACACTCGATCAATACGTTTATTGGCACTGGGGAACAGCAGAAGGATTCGTAGGCGGCAACATCTACTCGATCGCACAGTCCGCGGATGGCTTTTTGTGGATTGGCACTGATCGCGGCCTGGTACGGTTTGACGGCCGCTCCTTCACCCTGATTCAGCGCCCCCTTTCCAGCCGTCCCCCGCTGGGCCGTGTGCGGGAGTTAAGAGCAGACAGCAGCGGCCAGCTCTGGATACGCGCCGAAGGCATTCATCTTCTCCTCTACAAAGACGGCGAGTTTCACGATCCTTTCTCCGCCTTCCATTTGGAGGATGCGGCTTTTACAGCAGCAGCACTGGATCAGAAGGGCAGGTTGCTGCTGACCGGGCTGGGCAGGTCCACCCTGCGTTTTGAGAAAGGCGGCTTCAAAGTTCTTGCCGACTCCATGGAGATTCCCGGCACCATCATGGCGCTGGCTGAATCGCGTGACGAAAGAGTATGGATGGGAACGCGCGACGGTGGCCTGTACCGGCTGGATCGGGACCGCATCCTGCCAGGCTCCAATCTGCTGGGAAACGCAAAAATCAACGCCCTGTTGAGTGCGCACAATGGCGGCCTCTGGATTGGTACCGATCATGGCGTACAGATGTTAACGGCCGGCGGCATGTTGCGCACCCTGCAACAGGGTCCCGCCGCGAAGAGTCAGATTCTCACCTTGGCGCACGACAACAATGGAAGCATCTGGGCAGGTTCGAGCTTGGGCTTGATCCGGATCACACCCGCGGAACAGCAAAGCCTGCGCGCCGGCAGTGGCCCGTCGCACCGCGTGGCGGCGGTCTTCGAAGATGGCGACGGAAATCTCTGGTTCGGCGGCGAAGGCGGTCTGGAATGCTTACGCGACGGGGTTTTTAGCAATTTCCTGGAAGACCGGAAGCTGCATCCCGCGCGTACCGGCCCACTCTATGCCGATGCGAAAGGCCGCATCTGGTTTGCCCCGGTAAGCGGCGGTTTGATGCTTCTGGAAAATGGCACGATCCGTCCTGTTCATCTGCCCGGACTGAACAACGATGTGATCTATTCCATCGATGGCAGACAAAATGAAATCTGGCTGGGAAGACAGAAGGGCGGCCTGACGCGTATCACACTGGCAGATGGAGAGCCTTCCGCAACCACTTTCACACGCGCTGACGGGTTGGCGCAAAACAGCGTTTACTCCGTGCATGTAGGCAAAGACGGCAGGGTGTGGGCAGGCACGCTCAACGGCGGGCTCTCGATATTGCGCAATGGAGCCCTGCGCACCTTCAACTCACAGAATGGGCTCAGCTCCAACACAGTGAACTCCATCGTGGAGGACCACGAGGGAGCCATTTGGGTGGCGACTCCGCTGGGGCTCGATGAATATCGCATGGAACGCTGGCGGACATGGGGCGTTGCCGAAGGTCTGCCTTCTTCCGATGTGCGCTTGTGTTTTGCGGACGCTGGCGGCGCGCTCTGGATTGCCACTGCCGACGGCCTAGCCGTGCTGCAGAATGGGCATGTAGAAGTTCCACGCGCGTTACCGGATGTGCTGCAGGAGCAGATCCTGGGCATCGTCGCAGACCGCTTCGGCTTTCTCTGGTTCTCCACGGCAGACCATCTTCTCCGTGCGCCACAGGCGGCCTTGCGCAACGGCACATTGCATGAAGCTGACCTTCAGCTTTACGCCGCCGCTGAGGGCATTCTTGAAACTGGAGGCATCCGTCGCGAGCGCTCCATGGCCAGCGACGAGCAAGGACGAATCTGGATTTCCGTAAACGGTGGAGTGGCGGTGGCTGACCCGGCGCCGAAATATCGTGACTCGCTCGCTATCCCGGTGCGGATTGAGTCGTTGTTCAGCAGCGGTGTGGTCTATTCTCCGCTGAGTTCGCCACGGATTCCCGCTGGCAGTCGCGACGTCACGATTCACTACGAAGCAGGCATGCTGACCGCACAAGACCGGGTTCGCTACCGCTATAAACTGGATCGAGTGGACAAGGACTGGAGCCAGCCCATCGCAGCACGGGAAATCCGTTACGGCAATCTGGCACCGGGGAAATACAGCTTCCAGATCGCCGCCTCCCGAGATGGCATTCTCTGGAACTCCCCTGCAACCACCGTCACCTTCACCATCGACCGCGCCTTCTGGCAAACCTGGTGGTTCCGCATCGCCGCGCTCTCCGCGCTGGCGCTCTTTGCCCTCGCTGTTCTGCGTTTGCGCACCATCGCGCTCGCGCGGCAATTGCACGCGCGTTTTCAGGAACGGTTGAATGAACGGGCCAGAATTGCCCAGGAGTTGCACGACACGCTGCTGCAGAGTTTTCAAGGATTGATGCTGCGTTTCCAAACTGTGGGCATGCTATTGCCCGACCGCCCAGCCGCTGCACAGGCGGAGTTGGATGAAGCATTGAACCGCGCCGATCAGGCCCTGCGCGAAGGCCGCGAGGCGATTGAGGGAATCCGCGAACCCTCGGAACAGGAACTGGACTTGGTGGCTTCCTTGAACACGATGCTGGTGGAGTTATCAGGCGATCATGCGCAGCCATCCGGCAGCAGGCCTGAATCATCTGTCATCGTAGAAGGCACACCGCGCAAAATCTCTCCACTTTCCCTCTGCGACATCGAACGGATTGCCCGCGAAGCTATCCACAACTGCTTCCAGCACAGCAAGGCAAAACGCATTGAAGTGGAGATTGCATTCAGCAAGTCGCATTTGCGGATCTGCGTACGCGACGACGGCATCGGCATCGACCCGGCGGTTCTGCAGCGTGGATCGCGCGCAGGCCACTGGGGGTTAATCGGCATGAAAGAGCGCGCCAAACGGCTGCGCGCGCGCGTGAGCATCTGGAGCCGGCCGGGAGCTGGCACCGAACTGGAATTGAAGGTCCCCGCCGAGGTCGCTTATGGCCACGAGCCTTCTCCACGCACCCGCAAAGCAACTGAACCTATCTGGAGGTAACTGGAATGCAAGGCGCTGAACCAATTCGCATCCTGACCGTGGACGATCATCCTCTACTGCGCGAGGGGATTGCCTCGCTGATCGGCAGCCAGACGGACATGGCCATTGTGGATGAGGCCGCGGGCGGACGCCAGGCTGTCGAACTCTTCCGCCGCCACCGCCCCGATGTGACCCTGATGGATCTGCGCATGGCGGACATGGACGGCATTGAAACCATGACGCAGATCATCGCGGAGTTTCCCCAAGCAAGAATCATCGTTCTCACCACCTACGACGGCGACGTACAGATTCTGAAGGCGCTTAAAGCTGGCGCGCAGGGCTACCTGCTCAAGGGTTCGCTGCGCAAGGAGTTGATCGATGCCATCCGCGCCGTGCACGCGGGACGCAAGCGCATGTCGCCGGAGGTCGCCAGCCAAGTGGCCAACTATGCCGGCGACAGCGCGCTCACACTACGCGAGATTGAAGTCCTGGAATTGGTTGCCGCCGGCAACGCCAACAAGATTGTTGCCGGAAAACTGTCCATCACGGAAGACACGGTAAAGGCCCATGTGCGCAGCATTCTCTCCAAGCTGGGAGCCAACGACCGGACGCACGCCGTCACCATTGCACTACGACGCGGGATCATCAATATTTAGCCGCGACAGAAATCTCCGAATTTACTCGAAAGAGGGATGCAGATGCAGTCACATCGCGTTAACGTGGCAGCAAGGCGAAAGGAGCCAATCTGCAGCGCCTTTTTTCCATGTTTCCGAACGGATGGCCAGGGCGAGGGCTGCTGCTTCTCAGAGCCGGGACCGGGCTGCTGCTTGTACGCGACGGCATCTACGTCCTCGCATCTCCCCTGCATCAACCTGCCGACGGGTTGACCATGGTAGCCAGTCTGACCGGATTGTTTCTTCTCCTTGGACTTTGGACGCCTATTGCCGGAATGCTGCTGGCCGGCCTCTCCCTGACCTTGTTGGTCTTCCAGCACGAAGATCCGCGCATCCTTTTCCTCCATGCCATGATCGGAGTCGCACTCGCACTGCTGGGACCCGGTGTATGGTCCATCGATGCGGCCATGTTTGGAAGAAAGCGCATCGATTTGCCCGAGGATTAACGCGCAGCACGCTTGCACCAGCCTAGGCTATACTCACCTGGATTTTTGCCTGGGCCCGACCTGCACCAACTACTCGAAGGAGGTAGTTGCCTTTCGCTCCAGAGTGGGTAGCGGCAAGACAACGCTTCATCAAGAATGGAGACGCACTCGTTTGTTGCGCGGTTGTTCCCCTGTAAGTGCAGCAACGTAGAAAGGCTGCTTCCCATGCACGACCTGCGCAGACGCAAGATTCTTGAGCATGGCGCTTTGGCTGTGTTGGTTCCCGCGCTTGATCGTCCACTCTCACACTTCCCACAAACCTTTATCCACATCGCAAACAGATCCAACAAGGAGGTCGCATTATGCCAACAATTACCACCAAGGACGGGACACAGATTTTCTACAAGGACTGGGGCAGTGGTCAGCCGGTGGTCTTCCACCACGGCTGGCCCCTCAGCTCTGATGACTGGGACAACCAAATGCTGTTCTTCCAGCTCCATGGTTACCGCGTGATTGCGCATGACCGCCGTGGTCACGGGCGTTCCACGCAGACCGACACCGGCAACGAAATGGACACCTACGCCGCAGATGTGGCCGAACTGGTCACCGCGCTCGACTTGAAGAATGCCATCCACGTGGGCCACTCGACAGGTGGCGGCGAGGTTGCGCGTTACGTGGCGCGTGCCGAACCCGGTCGCGTTGCCAAGGCTGTTCTGATTGGAGCGGTGCCCCCCATCATGCTCAAAACCGTCAAGAACCCCGGTGGCCTTCCGATAGAGGTCTTCGATGGTTTTCGCGCGGCCTTGCTGGCCAACCGGGCGCAGTTTTATCGCGATGTTCCCGCGGGCCCCTTCTTCGGGTTCAACCGCCCAGACGCAAAGGTCTCCGAGGGCGTTATTAACAACTGGTGGCGGCAAGGCATGATTGGCGGCATCAAGGCGCAGTACGACTGCATCAAGGCCTTCTCGGAAACAGACTTCACGGACGATCTCGAAAAGATCGATATCCCGGTTCTGATCCTGCATGGCGAAGACGATCAGATAGTGCCCATCGCCGACAGCGCTCTCTTGGCCGCAAAACTGGTGAAGCACGGGACACTCAAGACATATCCTGGACTGCCCCATGGCATGGCCACCACGCACGCGGAAGTGATCAACGCCGATCTTCTGGCGTTCTTCAAAAGCTGACTCCGCGCATGGAGGTTGCACCAACTATCTCCATAGAACAAGAACCGGCTGAAGCGGCCCACGCGCTTCAGCCGGTTCTTTTGTACGCATACCGCACCCTGCGGATCACGATTCCCGCGAGAAGATTTGCGTCAGGATGCACAGCAGCGTAAGCGCCGCAGAACTTGCTTGAAGAACCACCAGAGAATAGCGCAGCAGCATCGTGCCGACGCAGGCGCCCAGAAACATCGCCACAATGGACGCTACACGTCGCCGCCAACGTTGGTTGCCCTCCCGTTCCAAAGAGAAATCGAAAGCCAGCGCAGCAACCGTCAGCGTGAGCACCGTGGTTGTCATATCCGGCACAGCCAACCGTCGCATCGTACCGTTCCGCACCCCCATGGCCAGAGCCGTCAACGCAATCACAGCACAGATGCCGATGGACGCGTTTGCTGTAGTGAGCGATATCCACGCGGCAAACGCTGAACCAAGCAGCAGCACCGCTTCCACACTCCACGCTGTTACCAGCCACTGGCTGCGTGCGCGCATGCCGCGCCAGGTGTGAAGCCGCCGCGCCAGCATACCTCCCAGCAGGGCAGCGCCCAACGCGATCAGCGAGCGGCTGGCCGAGAGTCCCGATGCACCGCCGAGTGCGAACCCGAGAAACACGATGTTGCCCGTCATGTTCGCGGTGAACACATGCCCCATGGCCAGAAAGCTGGCCGCATCGATCATCCCGGTCACAAAGGTGAGCACCAGAAGCGTTGCCAGAAAAAGTCGCTCGTCCTTCTGCGTAGAATCCATCGCAGACTCCTTTTCAGAATTTGTATCCGAGCCAGATTGACGCGAAATTGAGATTGCCTGTGCGGCCAGACTCGCGCAGGAAGGGACCAGCAAAGAAGACCCCGTAGTCACCCTGCAAATAAGTGTGACGGTCAATTTGCCAACGCACTTCCATGCCCGGCCGATGACCCACAAAGCGCGCCTGGCTTTTCCCGGCTGCGATCAGCAGGTTGCCCGGCACACTGTAGACACCGTCGTTCAGACTCTGCCGCCACCACATCAGCCAGTCGGTATTTACGGCAATGCCATGCGGCAGAAAGAGACGCAAATTAGGATGCAGATCCCGCGAGTTCAGCGGACCCGGCCCTGTATCGACAAGAATGCCAAAGTAATTACCGATAGGGAAGAGCGGATGAAAAGTTCCCAGGCTGCCGGTGGTCGCGTTGCGGTCTCCGCTGGTCACGTTGGCACGCAACCCCAGGCGTGGCGAAAACGGCAGGGCAGAGAAATTCGAACCAACTTCGGCAGCCAGCGTCCATGCCTGTATACGCGCCTGAGCAAACTCCCCAAACTGCCAGGCACCTTCAACATCAAAGTGAGGGATAAAAACTCGCCCTGCGGTGGAGGCAGGATCGCGCGAAGCCACACGTGCTCCCAGCGTCTCTCTTAATTCCCGGCCCGACCCACGATTGTAGGTAGCATGCTTGCGATCCAGCGAATAGAAATAGATGTCGAGCAGATTTCTGCTGCCAGGCCGCCAGGAACGCGTGGCAAACGCGCCTGCGAATGTTGTTGTCTGCAGCGGAACATTATCGAAAAAGCCTGGCTTGTCCGCAGCAGGACGCAAAGCAAACCAACTCGTCTGCCAGCCACGGAGCGGTGCATTGAGCCGAACGCCATAGAAACTCTGCCGGACATTCGGCCCTTCGCGAACAGCAACCAGGCGACCGGAACCAAGCTGAATTTCCTGTCGTCCCACACGCAGGAAGGCAGGCTCTGCCGCGTGGCTCAGTCTCAACTCCGCAAAGGCGTTGAGAAAATCGAGACGTTTTAAATCGATAACACGCGGCCCGCCCTCGCGGCCTTCTTCCAATCCGCTCTCCAGTTGAAGAAATATCCGCAAACGCTGGTTCAAATGCGCGTCAGCGTGCAACTGCAAACGCTCCAGCGCGAAGGTTTGAGCCGACGGTGGCGCCTTCTTCCACGCATCGTGATGCACATTCTCCGCGCTCTGCCGGAACTCGCCGCCCAACGAGAGATAGCTCCCCCCATTCCCCTTGCGTAGCGGAAGATATTTGAGGCAATCAAGCCAATCCGTACGAAGAGCAGGATCGCGCAGAAAACTCCAGTCATCCTCATAGCGGAGGATGTGGTAGGAACGCACCGGCACGGATACTACTGGCTCCAGCGGAGCCTGCGCGCGAACCTTGATGCCACCGGTCAGGAGCACAGCGGCAATCAAGCCCACGCCGCAGTGCACGCGGAAAGCGCCGGGATTGCCTCTATGCCTGCGATCTCTCAAGACCGTGGTTCTCCGTTGTCTTCGTTCGCAGATGTCCGAGCAGAAGCAGCCGTTGCTCCGGTTGGCCCGCCGCACAGATGCGATGTTGTGGCAGGCCGTGCACGACGGTTGAGAACCGTGTTGGTGGTGGAGTATCCAAGCGTCATGGCCAACACCAGCAAGGCTCCGGGAAGCACAGGCGGGCTACCCACCGGAATATCGAAGATGCGGCAGCCAGCGCCCACGGCGAAACTGATCAGGATGCCAATGAGAAGTTTCATACCATCATTCCTCTCTGCTCAGAAGGCAAAGCAGTCGCAGCCCAAGCCCCAGAGCGCCTGGCCAATGCGGTGACCTTGTTCGGTACGCGCGACAGGCGCGTGGCTGGCGCAGCAATGAACCGCGTGGCTCATCGTCGCCCGCTGATAGCCGCCATAGTGGCGCGTCGGCGCCCAGTCAAGCGATGCGGGCAGATCCGGCGGATCAAGCGGCGCAAATTCGCCGGCGGCATAAACGATGTTCCCGCCCACCACGGTCAACAGCGACTCCAACGAGCGGATCTGCTCTTCCTCTATCGAGAAGTAGTCCTCTGATAGCACGGCAAAATCTGCAAGCTGGCCAGGGAACAAACCACCCTTGACGCCGTCCTCGGTGGAGAACCAGCTACTGCCCTGCGTGTACAGTTGCAAAGCCTCGTCGCGCGTCAGCCGGTTGCTGTCGTTATAAAGTTGCAGGCCGCCAATTGTTCTTCCTGAAACTAGCCAGTAGAGCGAGACAAAAGGATTGAAGCTGGCAACGCGCGTTGCATCTGTACCCGCACCAACAGGTAGACCCATCTCCAGCATGCGACGTACAGGAGGCGTACGCCGCGCGGCCTCAGCCCCATAGCGATGCACAAAGTATTCGCCCTGGAAGGCCATGCGATGTTGCACGGCAATGCCGCCCCCCAGCGCGGCAACACGTTCCATGCTCTTGTCGCTGATTGTCTCCGCATGGTCAAAAAACCAGTGGATGCCCTTGAACGGAATCTCGCGGTTGACCTTCTCAAACACATTCAGGAAATGCTCAATGGATTCGTTGTACGTAGCGTGCAGGCGGAAGGGCCAGCGATTGGCCGCAAGTACGCGCACCACAGCCTCCAATTCGCTCTCCATGGAACTGTTCAGATCGGGACGCGGTTCCAGAAAGTCCTCAAAGTCCGCAGCAGAAAATACCAGCATTTCGCCAGCCCCATTAAGGCGTAGGTTCCGATCACCCTGGAAGAGAGTGGTGCTGGAGGTCCAATGCGTGAAGTCTTCCAGCTCCTTCTTTGGACGCTGCGTGAAAAGATTGTAGGCAATGCGCACGGTCATCTGGCCGCGGCGGTGCAGCTCCTCCACCACGCGGTAGTCGTCCGGATAATTCTGAAATCCTCCGCCCGCATCGATGGCGCTGGTCACACACAGACGATTGAGTTCACGCATGAAATGGCGGGTCGAAACCAGTTGATCTTCATAATCGAGCAGTGGCCCACGAGCCAACGTCGAATAGAGAATTCCTGCATTCGGTCGTGCAATCAGCATGCCGGTAGGATTACCGTGCCGGTCGCGTTGAATTTCTCCCCCCGGAGGATCGGGAGTCTTGCTCGTGTAGCCAACGGCACGCAAAGCAGCGGCATTCAGCAAGGCTCGGTCGTAGAGATGAAGAACAAAGACAGGTGTATCTGGAGCCGCAGCGTTGATCTCTTCAAGTGTCGGCATACGACGCTCGACAAATTGAAACTCGCTCCATCCGCCTACGACCCGCACCCATTGTGGCGCAGGCGTGCGCAAGGCCTGCTCGCGCAGCATATGCAAAGCGTCGGCCAACGACTGCACGCCATCCCAGCGCAGTTCCAGGTTATAGTGCAAGCCGCCGCGCACAATATGCAGATGAGAGTCATTCAAACCTGGAATCACCGTGCGACCACACAGATTGATCAGTTCACTCCGAGTGGTCTGCAGACGCAAAATCTCTTCATTCCGCCCCACCGCGCCGATGATTCCGTCTTTCACCAGAAAGGCCTGGGCAAAACCTGATTTGCTGTTGGTTGCAACCTTGCCATTGAAATAGATGCATTCGGTGCCCATGATTTCCTCCACGCAATGGATTGATGCGTGGGGCCGGACGATGCAGCCGGCCCCTCTCTGTCTTGGCAAGATGCAATTAGCCGTTGACCACTTCAGCCGGAAGCTCCCACGCGGGCCAGTTGGTGGCAGGTGCTCCGTGCACCATGGTGTAGGCGTATTCCACCCCCATGCCGTAAGCACCGGTATGGGTCTTCACCACATCCATCACGGCGTTGTAGGTCTCCTGCAAGGCCCAGTCGCGCTGCCACTCCAGCAACACCTGAATCCAGGTAACAGGCTTGGCTCCGGCCTGTTCCACGCGGCGCATGGCGGCGGCATGTATCTTCTCGTCCAGGTCACCGCAGAGATCTTCCACCACATACACCTCAAAGCCGTCGTGCAGAGCCTGAATGGTGGGAAATGCCACGCAGACCTGTGTCCACAAGCCTGCCAGCACAATTTTTTTGCGGCCCGTCTTCTTGACTGCGGCAACAAAATTTTCGTCGTCCCAGGAGTTCATGCTGCTGCGCTCAATCGGTGTTTGCTCGGGATAGATGGCCTGCAACTGAGGCCAGAGATTACCGCTGAACGATTTGGTTTCTACGGTGCTGAGGATCAGCGGCACATCGAAGATGCGCGCCGCTTTGGCAAAACCCACCACGTTATTGATCAGGGTCTGCCGGTCAATACTGGTTACGCCGAATAGCATCTGTGGCTGATGGTCAATCAGCGTAATCACGCAGTTGTCCGGCGTGAGCAAGCCTTTCTCGCTTCTCGGGGTCAGAGACATAATTTCCTCCAGTGATTTGTTGGGATAAGGGGAATCCGGTTCGGGATGAGGCCGGAGCTTAATCGGTTCGGCGTACGGGGATCGACAAGTAGCGGCACAGGGCGGAGAATGGCACCAGCGCAGGCTGGCAGGACGAGGCTGCAATAAATGCCAACCCGCCCACAATGGCGGCATTCTTGAAGAAATTGATCATCTGCCCCTGAAATGCCGCCGTCCCCCACGCCTCCCAGAAGGAATGCGACACAACTGTGGCAGGGATCAGAAATGCCAGCAGCGCCAATGCTGCTAGTTGCGGTATCACCCCAAGAGCCAGGGCGAAGCCTGCGACGATCTCCAGCATGCGTCCTCCCAGCATGATCAGCGGAACCAGGGTGACAGGTACGCCACGCGTGGCCAGCTCATGAGCAGGGATGCTCTGGTCGATGATGCCAAACCCATTCAGAAGAAAAACGGCGGCAACCAACAACCGTGCGCCGATCAGGGCATTGCGATTCATTTTTGGCCCTCCTCTTTGAAGAAGGAGCGTGCACCGGCATCGCAGCCAACTGCACATCGTCCTCACATTCAATGAGCGAATTCTCGGCGTTCGGCAACGTCGACGCATGCCCCAATACGGTTCCGCAGCCACTATCCTTTCGGGGGTCTGCTCGTGCGCGCAGAAGGCTGGCCCCCAACTTACCCAAAAGGAGGATGCGCCACGACGGACGCAGAGATAACGTCGAAGCTACACGCCGTCTCCCCTGGTTCTCCCCAACCCGGCCGTGCCATGTGTTCCCGTGCACGTGCCAGGAGACCGGCCAAGGAGGTTGAACATGCAGCCTATTTATTACGGCGACGATGCAGGCGCTCCCGGAACGATCCTTGACTTCTTCCCCTGGAAAGGCACACAGCGCGGCGTGGCAGGCGCTGACGAGACTCACTCCACTGCATTCAGCGCTCCCAGTGTTGAAGAGTCAGCACGCGAGCTCGAACGTATGGGAGCAGACGTGGAGTTGCTGCGCCATCCCGGCCGCCCACACACCATTCTGCAGGAAGAACTGGACGCCGCCCGCAGAATGCTCCACGCAGCACCTACGCATTCCACACGCATCGCCGGCTGAAGACACAGCCCGCGCGAGAATCCCAAGGGAGGACAATCATCATGTCATCACGCATACTTCTCCGGCTCGCCCCAGCAGCGCTGGCACTGTTTACAAGCTGCGCGGCAATCACACAGGCACCTTCTACCGATGCAGAGAACAACACTACGCAAGGCGTGGCCGTAGCTCCGCAGTACGATACGACGCACGTCTATGTAGCTCCCGAAGATGTTGATCGTTTCGTTACCAGCTTCCTGGGCACCTTCGGCGGAAAAAGCACCAAGCAGGTGGTGGCCACCGTAACCCCTACGCCCAGCAGCACAACCTCGCAGCTCTTGCAGACTCCAGTTGGAACAGTTTCCCTCTTTGGTTTCAAAACCCCCATTCCGTATCCCTTTGGCGCCGAACGCAACGGCCTTCTGGTGACTGATCTTGACGCTGCGGTTGCCCTGGCCGAAGCGTCCGGATCCGATGTGCTGGTTGCGCCTTTTCCCGATCCCATTGGACGTGACGCTGTCCTGCAGTTCCCGGGCGGAGTCAACACCCAGATCTACTGGCATTTCACTCCGCCCTCGTACGCAGCATTCGAAACCGTTCCGGAGAATCGCGTCTACCTTTCGCCGCAACGCGTCGCGGCCTTTCTGGCGAGCTATCTCGCTTTCTCGCATGGGCACATCGTCAGCGACGTGCATGCGGCGCCCGGCATCGAGATTGGACGCCCCGCGGATACATTCCGTCGCATACGGATCGAATCGAAATTCGGCAAGGTCACGGTGTTTGTCACCGACGGACATCTTCCAGTACCATGGGGACGCGAGAGCACGGGCTACGAAGTGGCCGATCTCAAGGCGACACTGGCCAAGGCCCGTTCTTGCGGCGTCACGGTGTTGGTGGATTTGTATAGCTCCGAAGATCGCGTATCCGCCCTTGTGCAATTCCCCGGTGGGTACATCGCGGAAATTCATTCACCTCTTCCCCACTAGAACAAAATCCGGATAGTTGTGCCTTGAGGCATTGGTTCAAGTTGCCGCAATGCTCAGACAGCGGCAATCTTGTTCGTGCTCCGTCAGAGGTAGATAGATCCGGATTTTGCCTTAACGCCCCGTCGGCTGCATCTGTTGCCAACGGGACACAAGGAGATGCACATGCCTGAAAAAAGCCTTCAGACAACCGGATTTACAGCCACTCAGGTGAAAAATCTTGCGGCTGCCCTCAATGCGCTTCTCGCCGATGTTTTCACTCTTTACCTGAAGTCCAAGAACTTTCACTGGCATATGAGCGGGCCCCACTTCCGCGACTACCACTTGCTCTTGGACGAGCATGCCGCGCAGCTCTTCTCCATGACCGATCCGATAGCCGAGCGCGTGCGCAAGCTAGGCGCGCCCACGCTCCGCTCCATTGGACACATTGCACGCCTGCAAAAAATTCATGACAACGATGCGGAAAACCTGACGGCCGAAACCATGCTCCATGAACTCCTGAACGACGAACAAAGCCTGCTCGGACAACTGCGCACAACCCATAGCCTCTGCGACGAAGCTGGCGATGTGGCAAGCGCCAGCCTGATCGAGAATTGGATCGATGAATCCGAGCGACGGTACTGGTTCCTGAACCAGATCCTGAAGGCTTGAGCGGAGAACAGCAGCCGATCAGCAACAACTAGAAGCTCGCTTCCATCGAAGTCCAAAGGGCAGGATGCGCTCCAACAGACATCCTGCCGCATTTGGACTTCGTTTTTTTGTGCGGCAGATGGGCAGATGGCTCGCGAGCTAGAACGCAAAACCAGAGCGCGGCACAAGCGTGTCCAGACACAATAGGGCCGGAGCAACTGAATCGCAAATTGCAAGAAGGGAAGAAATGCTGCGGGAGAAGTGGTGGCCAGGGACGGGATTGAACCGCCGACGGCTAGGCCTTCTCAGGGCCGCGGGCAATAACGCAAAGCAAGAGCGCGGCACAAGCGTGTCCAGACACAATAGAGCCGGAGCAACTTAATCGCAAATTGAAAGAAGGGAAAAAATGCTGCGGGAGAAGTGGTGGCCAGGGACGGGATTGAACCGCCGACGCCGGCCTTTTCAGGGCCGCGCTCTACCACTGAGCTACCTGGCCTCAGTGCAGACTTTTGTTGCATTTTCTGCGGGAACACCGGCCAGAAAGGACCAGAGATATACTTCCTCGTGCAGCGGCTTGCAACAACTGAATCAGTATATCAAGAGTCGGGCCAGAGACCAAACAGACGGCTCAAATTACTGATTTCATGGATTCCACAGCTTTTTCCACCGCGCCCCGTTCCGCTGCTCTACACTAGCGCAGATATGAAAAACCAGCTTCTTCGCACCTTCGGTTTAGCCTGCCTTGCGGTTGCCGCAACCGTGGCCGTTGCACAAACTGCGCCCATGCCGCCAACTGCCGGCGCTGAGGCCCGCACTGTGCGAGCCTATGAGGCAGCTCGTAGCCAAGGCCCGGAAGCCCTGCGTGCTTTTCTGGCTGCGTTTCCCAAAGGGGCCGACTTGCACGTTCACCTCTCCGGAGCGGTTTACGCGGAAACCTTTATCCGCGAAGCCGCCGCAGATGGACTTTGCGTAGACCCGGAGGCGCTTAAATTTGTAGCGCCCGACGCCGGGGGTGCATGCGCTGGCAACCTGGTGGCCGCCACGCAACTGGCAGGCAACATGACATCCGCCAACCAGGGACTCTACGACAAGCTGATCAACTCCTTCAGCATGCGCAGCTTTGTGCCCACTCCCGGATGGAGTGGCCATGACCAGTTCTTTGCCACCTTTGGCAAATTTGGCGGCGTGAACCGCAGCCACACCGGTGAATGGGTGGATGAGGTGGCCGCACGAGCCGCGGCGCAGAATCAGCAATACATTGAGATCATGCAGACCCCGCCAGCCGCGCGGGTCAGGCAGGTCGCCAGTCAGGTTGCATGGCCCGCCACGGACGCCCCTGATTTTGCCGCTCTGCGCAAAAAAATGCTTAGCCTGAGCCTTGCGGACGATGTAGCCGCCGGCCGTCAGTATGCGCAGGATCTGGAAGCCAGCCGCACGCAGATGGAACATTGCAGCACTCCGCAGGCGGCTCCGGCCTGTCAGGTCACAACCCGCTACATCTATCAGATCCTGCGCGCCAACGCGCCCGAGACGGTGTTTGCGCAAACCCTGCTGGGCTTTGAGACCATCGCCGCCACCCTGGCCGCCCATGAGTCTGGCTTTATCGGCATCAACTTCGTGCAGCCCGAGGATGGCTACATCTCCATGCGCGACTACACCCTGCAAATGCACATGCTGGAATACCTGCATTCGGTGTATCCGCAGGTGCACATCACGCTGCATGCGGGCGAGTTGGCGGAAGGGCTGGTGCCGCCCGAGGGGCTTGGCTTCCATATCCGTCAGGCCGTCGCGTTGGGCCACGCCGAGCGCATTGGACATGGCGTGGACGTGATGCATGAGACTGATGCCAACGCCCTGCTGAAGGAGATGGCCGCAAAACACGTGATGGTGGAAATCAACCTCAGCTCGAACGAGGGCATTCTGGGCATCAAGGGCATGCAGCATCCCTTTCCGCTCTATCGTGCAGCACATGTACCCGTGGCGCTCTCCACCGACGACGAAGGCGTAAGCCGCATCGATATCACGCATGAGTACGTTCGAGCCGCCTTTGACTACCATTTGAGCTACGCCGAGCTGAAGCAACTCGCCCGCACCGGCATGGCCCACAGCTTCTTGTCTGGAGCTGATCTGTGGGCTCAGCCCGATCAGTTCTCCAAGACCGTGGCGGCCTGCTCGGCCGACGCGCCCGGTTCCGCGAAGCTCTCCTCTGCCTGCAAAACCTTCCTCGCCGCAAGTGAAAAAGCCACTGCGGAGTGGGAGTTGGAGAATCGCTTCGCCGCCTTCCAGAAAGCCTGGTAACCAACGCACCGGCGACGCCTCAACGTCGCCGGTGCTTTCTGCCTGTCCTCCTTTATTTTCCTCCGCTGCAAATCCTCCACACTTCCCGCCAGCTATCGCCTTCGGCTACACTCCCGCCATGGATAACGAACGTATCCGCGCAATCTGCCTGGCGTTGCCGCATGCATGCGAAACCCTGAACTGGGAGCACGTGCTGGTGTACTGGGCCGGCGCACGGGAGATTGGCGGCAAGATGTTCGCCCTCACCAATGCCGATGGCACGGGCGACCACGTACTCTGCTTCCATGCCGGAGTGGAACGCTACCATGAGCTGTTGGAAATTGAAGGCATCTGCCCCGCACCGCATCTGGCGCGCGCCTACTGGGTCGCCCTGGAGCGTTGGAATGTGCTGCGCCCCCGCGAGATTGAAGAGGAGATCCGCCGCGCTCATGCCCTCATCCTGGCCAAACTCCCCCGGCGCACCCGTGCGATTCTTGCCTTGCCGGAAAAGGAGATCCAGAAGATCCTTGCCGAGCGCCGCAAAGAGCTGGCCGCAGAAGGCAAAATCTCGCCTCTGGCCCGGAAGAAAAAGCGTGCTTGAGCCTGGCTGGGCTCCGTACAGGCTCCTTCACACGGCCCATTCTGGAGAGAATTTCCTAGATTGCACCATATTTAGTGCACAAATGAGCGAAGGAATCAGCTCCGGACTCGTCTTCACAGCTCAGTTTGTCGTCTAATGGAATGAGATGAAGGCGTCCATCCTCCAAACCCTTACCGGCAAATCGGCGGCTCAAGCGGAGCTTGAACTCGTCCGCCAGGAGAACCTTGCCATTAGTGAGGGCTTGAAACGCAAGGATGCCGGATTGCTGGATCAGTTGATCACCCGCTACCAGCATCGCCTGATTCGCTATCTGCTTTATCTGACCGGCAACCGCGAATTGGCCGAAGACCTGTTTCAAGAGGTCTGGATGCGTGTTTTGACGCGCGGCGGGCAGTTCAACGGCCAATCGCGTTTTGAAACGTGGCTGTTCACCATCGCCCGCAATCTGCTCATCGACCTGCGCCGCAAACGCACCATGAGCAGCCTGGACGAGCTGTTTGAAGCCGGTGGCGACGATGATCGCCCAGTGACCGTGGAGATTACCGGCACCGATCCGACCCCGTTCGAGCATTTTTCCAAGCTGGAGGATCGCGAACGCGTGGCAGGCGCCCTGCTGGAACTGGACGCTCTGCACCGCGAGGTACTGGTGTTGCGATTCCACGAAGAACTTTCGCTTGAAGAGATCGCCAAGGTGACCCGCGCGCCGCTTTCCACCGTGAAATCGCGGCTCTACCGTGGTTTGGCCATGATCCGGCCCCGTCTGGAACGGCTGGCCGCGCGTCCCGCGGAGGCCATCTGATGGCAGACGGTCTGGCCCCACGGCCGGCCGTCGAACGTGAAACGGCCGCTCAGCACAAATGCGATCTGCTCTCGGCCCTAGCTGGCCGGGAAGCCAATCGGGACTGTGCCGCTGCGTACCGGACCCGCCGCATTGTTCTGGCCTCGCTCGGTGTCATGCAGGAGCAAAAAGCCAACCGCAAGCGCAATCGCGCCGTGGCCCTGGCCGCCCTTCTGCTCATGGTTCTGGCGCTTGGCCCCTTCATCTGGCATCTGACCGATGAGCTCTTCGAGGGCGAGCACATGACCGATATTGCCGCGCAGTGCGCTCTCTGGGCCTGCATTCTGAGCCCGGCCATCCTGGCCGCGGCCTTGATGGCCGGCTGGCTCCGCCGCCGTTCCTGACCCCCTGCACAGATCAAGATTTTCTCCTCCGGTGCGCAACTTCCGTTGCCAGCCCCCCGTCCATCCCAATAGGCATTAATCTGAAATTAAGCTTTCAGGTTTTCTCTCAGAGCAGGCGCATCTATGCACAACCCCGAATCCATCACCGTTGACCGCCAGGAACGGATACTGCCCATCTGGTCGATCTGTCTGGCCGCCGCCGCCTTTGTCGCGGTGGAGTACTACTTCTGGCAGGTATTGCCCGCCCATCGCCATCATGCACCGCCGTCGCTCGGCTTGCAGATCTACTTCAACCTCAGTTGGGGCGTGATGAGCGCGCTCTATTTTCTGATGGTGGGCTACATCAGCAAAGACGCGCCGCGCCGCGCGATGAACACGCGCTTCTGGATGCTGGTTTGTTTCGTAATTCCGGCAGGCATTGGCGCGGTGCTTTACTTCCTGCTGCGCGCCCCTGAGGTTTCTAGCTGCCCAGCTTGTGGCACCCAGGTTCTGGGAGACTTCCACTTCTGCCCGCAATGCTGCTACCAGCTCACCGCCAGTTGCGGCCATTGCTTCCGCACCGTGCGTACCACCGACCAGTTCTGCACGCGCTGCGGTCACGAACTGGCTGCCGACCAACGACCCGCGCGCTTGCACGTCCTGGGCGAGTAGCCACCGGTCGTCTCAATCGCTGGCCCCTGCCTGCTCTGGGGTCAGGTCGGACGCGACCTGATTCCGCCCGCGCAGCTTGGCGGTATACATGGCGGCATCGGCCCGGCGCATCATCGCTTCCCATCCGTCGTCGCCAGAGATCAGTTGGGTCACGCCCGCGCTGATGGTGATGTGTAGCGGCTCCGGCTCAAACCGGATATCCAGCGCTTCTATCTTCTGCCGCAGACGCTCGGCCACGGCCAAGCCAGTAATGCCGGAGGTATTCGGCAGCAGGATGGCAAACTCCTCGCCCCCGGTGCGAGCCAGATAATCGCAGGTGCGCAATGCCTCGCGAATGGCGGAGGAAAGAGCCTCCAGCGCGCAATCTCCCGCGGCATGCCCTCGGGTGTCATTCAGATGCTTGAACTTGTCGATGTCGATCATGATCATGCTGAGCGGATACGCGTAGCGAAGGGCGCGGGCCACCTCGCGGGAGGCAGCCTCCTTCATCGCGCGCCGGTTGAGCGCACCCGTCAGCGAATCTGTGGAGGCCTGCACCTCCAGCACGCGACCCAGCTCCGCCACCAAAAACCACAGGTAGCACATGGCCATGAAAGTGGCCAGGAAAGCCATCCCGGCCAGAGAGTAGAGCCAGCGCGGATCGGTGTGGGCGTTCAGCGTTTCCCACGGCCGCATGTAGTGCAAGTTGGTAATGAGAGCGCGGTAGCCAGAAACACACATATCGCCCAACAAGATGGCCGCCGTACACAGCGAGAGTACCCGGAATGCGCCTTTCCCTTTGCGGATCAACAGCCAGGCCGAGGCCCCGCAGAGCGCCACAAATGGCAGGTTCATCAGATTGCCCGTATACGGCACCTTGCAGAGATAGAGCGTGGTGTAGAGCGTCAACAGAGTCAGCAAGACGGGCAGGTGCCAGCGGAACTGGAACGGCTTGCGCACAACAAACCAGTGGAAGCCCAGGAATTGCATGCAGAACGAAATCAGGTAAAGCTCATTGGCCACCATGCTGGTAAGGACAACCGGAGCATGGCCATCCAACCCCTGCAACACCAGCTTCACCAACCCCACCACCAACGCTCCGGCAAACCAGCGCAGGCCCACCACGGCGGGCCGGTAAATAGCCAGCAGACAGAGGCAAACCGCAAAGACGGTTACTGAAGCGATATTGGTAAAAAAGAAGGTTCCGTAGTCCATGGTTTGATTCCGGTCGGCTCGCTCTGGCGGTAGAACTTTGCGGCCCACAGAGTTCCAAGCCGCCATCATACTAGCCACGCTGCGCCAGACGCACCTGTCACAAAAGAAAGATGGTTACGTATGGCAGGCCGGGACGCGCAAATGGGTCCACGGCCCTTTTGCGGAAGTTGCCGCGGGCGCGCTCCGGAGGAATCTCAAAGCGTGCTTCAAGAAGCTGCATGATGTGATTCCTGCACTATTGACACGGCTTCGGAACGTCCTATCATGGATCATTTCCTGATTCCAGGAGGATAGGGTATGGGC
>Ga0207738_100078_pt1 | contig 23351 bp, 18 predicted proteins | sample LuqExpMetagenom9_FD_187767 | JGI IMG/M metagenome (GOLD analysis project Ga0207738, IMG submission 187767) | Tropical forest soil microbial communities from Luquillo Experimental Forest, Puerto Rico - Sample 9 (SPAdes) | ecosystem: Environmental > Terrestrial > Soil > Tropical forest ... | reverse complement strand
CGGCCGCGCCATTGGTGGGCGCCGTAACCACACGGCCTCCCGCAGCGTTCTCCTCGTTGACCGCCATGGCCCATACACTCAACCAATCCAGCGGCCACATGGGATCGGCAATCTGGCCCACAGCTTCCCGAGCGCGCATCCGCTCCGCCAATCGCCGTGCCCTGCGCCTCACCTTCAAGCCGCCGGGCAGTATGCCTTCAGCCGCCATGCCGCGCTTCACGCAGGCGCGCATGGTTTGCCAGATGCGATCCACCCCGTCGCGCACCCACTCTACGGGCTCCTCGCCACACTGCAGGCGGGCAATGGCGCACTCATTTTCGAGCATCAACTGCGCAATCGTGAGTTCGTTGGCCGCAGCAACCTCCAAAAGCTGCGTGGCACTGGAGAAGGGGAAGGGCAGCGACGCCGCCTGTGCATCCTGGCCGGAAGCTGCACTCTGGCCATCCTCCGTGATGAAGCCACCGCCCACGGAGAAGTAGGTGCGCTCGTCCAACAGTGCGCCGGATTCATCGCGAGCACGCAGGCGCATTCCGTTCGGATGCGTTCCCTGGGCTCCTGGGGGCGTCATCTGGTCGCCCCGCCAGAGCAAATCGCGTTCTTCCACGAACTCAATGGTGTGATGCGCAGCCAGCTCCATGCGGTTGCCGGAGCGGATGGCTTCAACCGTGGACTCCATGGCCGCCGGGTCCACCGTGGCGGGTTCGCAGCCACTCAATCCCAGCAAGACCGCGCGGTCCGTCGCGTGGCCGCGGCCGGTCAAGGCCAGCGAACCGTACAGCTCAACCTCAACCCGCGCCACGCGCTTCAAAACGCCACTGGACTCCAACCCGCGCGCAAAGCGGCAAGCCGCCCGCATGGGCCCCATGGTGTGCGAACTGGAGGGCCCCACACCAATCTTGTACAGATCGAAAAGACTCGTTGTCACAGATGGATTGTACGCGCAGCAGCGTCAGTTGCGACGTACCCAGGCAGCCAAAATCATTCGATGCTGGCCGCGGCCTCCACCCACTTGTTGTAGCCGCGCAACCGTTCCCAGAATTCGAGCAACAGGATGAGGCCAGTTTGCCACAGGCGTGAGGCACTGCGCACCACGGAGCCACTCTTCACCGTGCCTCGCCCAGGCGCGCAGGGAATCTTTTCTGTCTGCATTCCCTGCCTTCTGCTACACTCGCTGGCACGAGTTCCCCATGCTTTTCAAAACCTTCTCTGCCGCCGTCTACGGGATTGACGCCAATCTGATCGACGTCGAGGTCGATTGGAGTGGGGCCACCAGCGACAAGGACATCTTCCACACCGTCGGTCTGCCCGACGCTGCGGTGCGTGAGAGCCGCGACCGTGTACGCTCGGCCATCAAGAACACCGGCTACCTGATCCCGCCCACCATTCTGACCATCAATCTGGCTCCAGCCGACTTGAAGAAGGAGGGATCAGGCTTCGATCTGCCCATCGCCATCGGCATCCTCGGCGCTTACGGCTCACTCAGGCAGAGTGACCTGAGCCAGTTCCTGTTTACCGGCGAACTCTCCCTTGATGGCACGGTGCGGCCCATTCCCGGCATGTTGCCGATTGCCGTACTGGCGCGTGCGCAAGGCATTGCTCATTTGGTGGTGCCAGCAGCCAATGCCGCCGAAGCCGCCGTGGTAGAAGGCGTGAATGTGTATCCGGTCAGCTCGCTTAAAGATGTGATCGATCTGATCAACTCCTCGGTGGTAGGCCACATTCAGCGCGAACCGTATCGGGTGGACTCGGTGAAGCTGCTGGGCGAGTTGCAACAGTTCTCGGTGGACTTCAGCGACGTACGCGGGCAGATGACCGCCAAGCGCGCGCTGGAGGTGGCCGCGGCCGGAAGCCACAACATTCTGATGATCGGGCCACCCGGATCGGGCAAGACCATGCTGGCCAAGCGGCTGCCCTCCATCCTTGCTCCACTTACGTTTGAAGAAGCATTGGAGACTACCAAGATTCACTCCGTGGCAGGCGTACTGGATGCGGCGCAGGGGCTGGTGACGCAGCGACCCTTCCGCTCCCCGCATCACACCATCAGCGATGCTGGGCTGATTGGCGGCGGCATTGTGCCACGGCCCGGCGAAGTATCGCTGGCCCACAACGGATTGCTATTTTTGGACGAGTTGCCGGAGTTCCCGCGCAACGTGCTGGAGGTGATGCGTCAGCCGCTGGAAGACCATACGGTCACCATTGCGCGCGCCTCGATGAGTTTGAATTTTCCCGCGCGCTTCATGCTGGCAGCGGCCATGAATCCATGCCCTTGCGGCTACTTCAACGACAAGAGCCGCGAATGCATGTGTACGCCGCCGCTGATTCAGCGCTATGTGGCCAAGATTTCAGGCCCCTTGCTGGACCGCATCGACATCCACATTGAAGTGCCTGCCGTTCCCTACAAGGAATTGCGCGGCGGCGCGGCGGCTGAAGGTTCGGCGCAGATCCGCGAACGGGTGCTGGCGGCGCGCGAACGCCAGCGGGCACGCTTCCGCCAGCATGGCGAAAAGATCTTTTCGAACACACAGATGAACACGCGGCAGATTCGCGCCTACTGTGAACTGGGCGCGGACGCTGAGCGCTTGCTGGAGCGCGCCATGCAGCAGCAGGGCCTGACCGCCCGTGCCCACGACCGCATTCTGAAGGTGGCGCGCACCATCGCCGACCTGGAAGGAGCCGAGCGGCTGGCGGTGCCGCATTTGGCGGAGGCCATCCAATACCGGACGCTGGACCGCAGCTACTGGGCCTGAACGGATTCCCGGCAGGAAAACAGACTGGCTCAGCGCGCACACTGCCCCACAAACATCGCCAGAGCCCCTAAGTAGCCTGCCGCTTGCTATAGACAGGCTTGGCCTTGCGCACAAGCGAAAGTGGGCACCAGGAGCCCGGAGACGTCTGCACCTCCAGCAACAAAAGGCCTCCACCGGCTGAGCGGTGAAGGCCTTTCGATTGGAACTGGCTGTCGTTTGCGCTAGGCCAGAACGGTAAAGCTGTCCTCGGTGCGCTCTACGGGATGGTAGAGCGTGTCGCGCTCCATCGGCGTGCGGCCCGCTTCGGTAATCAGGCGGCAGAGCTCCTTGCGCGTCATGCCCTGCGGCGTGGTGGCTCCGGCATCGTGATAGATCTTCTCTTCCACCACGGTTCCATCCAGATCGTCGGCGCCAAAGCGCAGCGCGATCTGCGCGATCTTGGGCGTAAGCATCTGCCAGTAGGCCTTGATGTGTGGGAAGTTGTCGAGCATCAGACGGCTGACAGCAATCTGGCGGATGTCGCACATGCCGGTGGTTGCGGGAAGGTGATCGAGCGCCGTGTTTTCAGGATGGAAGGCCAGTGCGATGAAGGTCTGGAAGCCGCCGGTTTCATCCTGCAGCTCGCGCAGTTTTACCAGGTGATCGACGCGGTCCTCATCGTTTTCAATGTGGCCATAGAGCATGGTGGCATTCGATTTGAATCCCATTGTGTGCGCCAAACGCGCGGTGGAAAGCCACTCCGAACCATCGATCTTGTGGTCGCAGATAATGGAGCGCACACGTTCGGCAAAGATCTCCGCGCCGCCGCCAGGCATGGAATCCACTCCCGCTGCGCGCATCTTCTCCAGCGTCTGTTCAATGGTCAGCTTGGCGCGACGGGCAAAGAACGCCACCTCCACCATGGTGAAGGCCTTCACGTGCACCTTGGGGAAACGCTCCTTCAGGCCGCGAACCAGGTCGAGATAGTAGTCGAGCGGCAGATCGGGATGCAGGCCGCCAACAATATGAAACTCCGTGACCGCTTCCGAGTAGCCCGACGCGGCCGAAGCCCATGCCTGCTCCAGGCTCATGGTGTAGCCGCGTGTGTCGCCCTTCTTGCGGCCAAAGGCGCAGAGCTTGCAATCGGCCACGCAAACGTTGGTGGGATTGATGTGGCGATTGACATTAAAGTACGTCACGTCGCCGTGCATCTTCTCGCGCACGAAATTGGCCAGCCAGCCCACCGCCAGCAGATCGCTCGAACCATAGAGGATCAGGCCATCGTCAAAACTCAGCCGTTCACCGGCCAGAACTTTGGCGGCAATAGGCTCCAGACGTGCATCGTAGGTACGGAAGGCAGTGGCAACACTCATGGAATGATTCTAGCCGAGAGAGGTGAGCCGGATCACGTCAGAAATTGAGAAGCAGGATCTCCCTGCCCTCGCTGGCTGGAGGCGCAACATCTCCGGCTGGCACCATCACTGCTCTGCTATACTCGCGCCTGAATTTCCCAGGGGTTCAGAAATGCAGCGCAGCAAAGCACTTCGCATCCACCTGCTCGCCACGGCCTGCCTTTTCAATTTCGGCTGGCTTGCCACCCTCCCGGCTCAACAAGACAATACGCCCGAACGAGCGGGGTATGTAACGGCCGTGCATATGCCCGAGTCGATCAAAATTGAGGGCCGCACTGTCCTTCTTAGCAGCTCAACGACTTATGTGCTGGAAAACGCGAAGGCCGAAGTCAACAACCCGGCTTTACGCAATCAGATCGGCATAGGAAGCTATCTTTTCGTCCGCGCTTTTCCTGATTCCAGTGAGTTCCGCGCCCATATCATCCGTATCCGCGATGAAAGCTTCGAAGAGCGAAAAGGCCAGTCCGTCATCCTGGGCCTGTCAGGCAGCGGAGCACAGCGGCTGATTCTGGCCGATGGCTACCGAATCCGCATCACGCCAGACACACAAGTGGATCCGAGCACGAGCCTGCAGAGCCTTGAGGCCATGAAACCCGGCCAGTGGATCGAATATCACGGCAAGCTTGGGCAGGGCGGAGTAGTCACCGCAACCCGGTTCCGCCTGCTGGCCGCCTACGCCCCACACCAGCGCGCCATCAGCTATTTCAATCTGCTTCCCACTGCTGCCAAAGACGACGATGCCCGGCATCCGGTTCAGAGCACAACCCCGAACAACCGCGAATCAGACGGCACAGCAATGACCGAGGACCGCAAGCTGGGCGATGACCGGCTGGTTCGTGCCGACCTGCCGCTGCAACAGCGCATTCACAACCTGGGCCTCTCCCTGGTACCTGCCTACCAACGCCAGTTGGCGGAGGATGATCCAGCCAAGATTCATTTCCGCTTTTTTGTCATAGAGGAACGCGAGGCCAGCGCCGCAGCTTGTTTTCCGGATGGCATCATCCTGATTCCCCGGCTGGCCATCGAGCGGCTTGGAACCGATGAGCGCATTGCTGTCGTCCTCGCTGCGGGCGTCGCCTGGCAACTGCACGCACAGGCCAACGATCCACTGCTCGAAAATCTCCGCACACGCGCCGTTCTTGCGGCCACAACCGCAGCGAGCCTCTCGCTTAGCCCCTACGGCTTGGTGACGGAAATCGGCCTGCAAGTAGAAAACAAAAGGATGCAGCGGAGACTTAGCCAGCAACTCGCCCGCCTCTCTCTTACGCTGCTGGCTGATGCAGGATACGATCCGCATCTGGCTCCAGAAATCTGGCGCGACCTCTACAACCGTCACCCCGAAAAAGGCACGGCAAAAAGCAGCTATCCCGCATATGCGCTCTATCAGTTAGGTTTTCTCCACACCCTCTGGAATGGTGAGCAAAGCCACTTTCAGTAGGCCGAGGAAAACATTAGAATTAACGCCAAATATACGGAGAAGGAATAGCTATGCAAAAAGGGTGGAGGAACTTTGCTCTCTATTTAGCCTGCTGTTTCATCGTTCCTTGCGTTCAGGCAGAGCTGCAGGAAGCATCCGGGACATGGGCGCTACGCCTCGGGTCGCGTACTATCTACGTGCTCCACCTAAACATCGATGGCTCTAAAGTTAGCGGTTATCTGGATCGCCCCGCCAAGTTTTCGCTGGCCAATCTTATGTTTTCCGATATTCGCGGCGGCACCCGCCGCTATAACATCGTCTCCGGGCGAATCGCTGACGGCGCGATACATTTCGTGACTCAGAACCCAAAAGAGGATGAAGATAAAGACAGTTACCTACTGGTCGTCGACAAAGACAAGGCACAGCTCAATTTCGATGACATTCCCGCCAGCGTCGTCGTTGAGCCGTTCACGCTCGTGCGAGTAGCTGACAATGCCCAAGTAGCCACGGACTGGGAGCCGAATAGGGCTTATTCCGAAGACGAAACTGAACTCTCATCGGCAGCCATGCAGGCGATCTTCGACGCAGACCAGGAGGAAAGGGCGAAGCCCTCCTCTGCAATAGACCCCGCACTCATGGCGCGCAAGGATGCAGAGCGCCGCACGGCAACCCGTAATCTCATCGCATCGGGCGCCCTCCATTCGGGGCAGGATTTTGAGAACGCGGCGTTTGTCTTTCAGCATGGAGATCAGCCGGAGGACTACCTGCTTGCACACACTCTGGCCATCATCGCTATAACCAAAGGAAAATCTTCTGCGACCTGGATCTCCGCAGCTACCCTAGACCGTTATCTCCAAAATATTGGTCAGAAGCAGATTTATGGAACGCAATTTCGGTGGAACACGAATAAAGAAACGACCCAGGAGCCTTATCAGCGTGAACTGATCTTCGATACATTGAGACGTCAGATGGGCGTCCCCGGCCTCGAAACGCAGGAAAAGCAGGTAAAGGCGTATTCAAAGCAGAAATAAGGTATGTCAGACACGCACGCTCCGCTGCATGCAATGCCTATTTGCCGCCCAGCCGCTGGTCGCCGGAGGGTTGGACAATGATGCCGTCGTCCGGGGTGGCGGCAATCATGCGTTCGCCAGCCATGCGGATCAGGGCCAGCGGGTAGCCTGCGCGCCAGTACTTCCATGTCATGTTTTTGGGATCGATGGAGTAAACCTCATCGGACTGGCGGGAACTAACCACGATGCGGGCATGGGTCGGATCCCAGATCATGTCGTCCACATCGCGGAAGGCGATGCGCTCAATCCACAACCAGGTCTTGCCCTTGTCTCGGGTGAAGTAGATGCCCTCGCGCGCACCCAACCAGAGCGTGCCGTCCGGCGCGAAGACCACGCGATGGATGCGGGTCAGCATGGTGGGCAACCCCAGCGGCCACCAGTCCTTGCCCGCGTCATGCGAGATCACCACACGATCACCGCGCGCCGCCACCATGGTGGAGCCATGCACCGTCACCGACAGGAAGTCGCCCAGGCCCATCACCGGACCGCCTTGCCAGCTATTGCCCTGATCGTGGCTGGTTAGCAGGCCATAGTTAGTGGCCGCCACCCAGACGTCGGTTGAGACGTTCAGATCGTTCACACGGCTGGTGAGCTCAATGGTGGGCGCCTTGGTTTCGCGCTCCACATTGATCTTCTTTCCTTTGACCTGCTGGGTGGTGTACTGCATCAAGGTGTTGGCGATGGTGTTGCGGGGCTCCCAAACAGGCGAGGCCGCGCCCTGCTTCTCCTGCAGCACAAACAGGCCACGGGTGGTGCCGGCCACCAGCGTGCCCTCCTTGGTCTCGGCCAGGCTGTAGACGTCGCGTCCTTCCAGCCCGTCGGCCAATTGCTGCCAGTGCAGGCCGCCATCGACGGTGCGGAAGGCGCCGCCGTAGGTTTTGTCGTTGATGACGCCGGCCACCATATGCTGCGGGTTGCCGGAGTCCACGTAGAGTGCCTGAACCGTTCGTGCTGAAAAGCCCTCGTTGGAGGCCTTGAAGCTTTTGCCACCATCGAAGCTAACCTGCACGCCGCCCCGGTCCGTGGCCAACAGCACGTGGTCCGGATTCTCCGGGTTCACCAGAACGTCATTCACAATCACATCATCCGCAGTGAGCGACTTGAAGTTGCGTCCCGCGTCCAGAGTCTTGTAGAGACCTTCCGTGGTGCCGGCATACACAATCTCACGGTGCACCGGATCTTGCAGCAGAACGCGCGTACGGCGGGCCTCGGCCGGAATGCCCTGAATCTTGCGAAACTTGGCGCCCGCGGAGTCGCTCTTGTAGATGCCGCTGCAGGCGCTCAAGTAGACGATATGCGGACGGTCCGGATCGATGATGATCGAGAACACGTCGGAGTCGTCGATGATGCCCTGCTTGAGATTGGTCCAGTGTGCGCCGCCATCGGCGGTCTTCCAGGGCAGATGCCAGGTGCCGGCATACACGATGGCAGGATTCTTGGGATCGACGGCCAGCGACTCGATCTCATGAATCTCGGTGCTGCCCTTGGGACTGATCAACGTCCAGGTGGCACCGCGGTCCGTGGAACGGAAGACTCCTTCCAACGTGCCCGCAAACAGGATGCGAGCATCGGAGGGGGCTTGCGCCATGGAACGGATGGACTGGCCTTTGAGCTGTTCGCTATGCGCCCAGGTATGACCGCCGTCGTGGCTGATCCAGAGGCCACCGTCGGTCTTCTCGGCGCGCCACGCTCCCACATAGAGGGTCTTGTGATCGGCCGCGTCCACCAGAATGCAGTCCAGAATCAGGCGGCTGGATTCATCCATCTTGGCCAGCCGATGCCAACTGGCGCCCTCATCGAAGGATTCATAGAGCCAGCTCGTGGTGGAACCGAGATAGAGATGGCGAGGCTCGCCGGGAACGGAAGCCAGCGCGCGCGCATCGCCCCCGGGAGGGCCGACAATGGCCCACGGCTTCTGGCCCAGAGCAGACAAGGCAGACAAGAGAAGGAAAACAGGCAGCCAGAGCAGGAGCAGGGATCTGCTCCGGCGCAGCTTGGCCTCAGCGCTTCGTACAGAATCAGTCAAAACGGAAAGCTCCCTGAATATAAAACTAGCGGATTGGAGCGAAAAATCGAAGAGGCTGACCGGAAAACCGGTCAGCCTCTCGAGATTGCGGGAGGAGTCATACCACCGCATGGCCTAAACCGTGCGGTGGTACCTCTTACCAGTACAGAAGGCTACTTGGCAGCCTTCTTGTGGTGCTTGGCGCCGAGCGGCTTGCGGGCCTGCGCCTTGACGGAGGACTCTTCCACCGGAGTGGTGCCCTGAACGTCGCTGGTGAAGGTGGCGCCGGCCGGAACCAGGTAGTTCTCAACCGTCTGGCCGTCGGTGGAGCCGGTGGCCACGGCGATGCGGGAACCCTCGATGCCCTTGTCGGTAACCAAGTATTCCTTGGCGTTCACCGCACGCTGGGCGTCGAACTTCTCAACCTTGGCCTTGGACTTCTTGTGCTTGGCAGCGAAAGCTTCCTGCTTGGCAGTCTTGGCCTTTTCCTTGGCGTCAGCCTCGCCAACCACAACAGCCTTGGCATCGGCGGTACGCTGCAGGTTCAGGGCAACTTCATCCAGGCAAGCCTTGGCTTCGTTGTCCACACGGGTGGGGCGCTTCTTGTCCTTCGAGAAGGTCAGGGAGCAGAGAGCCTGCGTGTGCGGCGTGGGAGGAACGTAGGGCTTCAGAACCGTCACCGAGGTGTCGGCCGTGGCAATCTGTCCCTTGTCGTCGCTCACCTTGCAGGTGACGCCGGCAACGCCGGTAGGAGCGCCAGCGGAATTGAAGGTAGCCGAGCTGCCGTTGCCAGCAACGCTGCCCGCAGTGGCGGAGTAGCTGTAGGTGAGGGGGCGGTTCTGCGGGCTGACGCCGGTCGCAGTGATGGCCGCGGTCTCACCGGGCTTGATGGTGCTGGGGTTGGCCGAGCAGCTAATCGTCGGGGGCTCGAAAGCCTTGACGGTGAAGTTGGCCGAGCAGGAAGCTTCCTGACCAGGCTTGAGGCCTTCCTTGCCGGGCTTGCCTTCCTTGACGGTGGCCTTGACGGTGTAGGAGCCGGGCGCCAAGTTCGTGGTGGCAACCGTGGCGGTGGTGCCGTTACCGGTCACGCCGTCGCCTGTCCAGCTATAGATGGCGTTCAGCTTGGGATCCAGAGCACCGGCGGTGGCGGTCACAGTGACCGGCTCGCCAGGGAAGATGGAGCTGACCGAAGCCGAGCAGGCCAAGGTCACCGGCGGCGGAGGAGCCAGCGTGCCAACGTGCAGAACCACACCCGTGCTCAGGCGGGCAGCGTTGATGTTGGCGCGGCCACCGAGGATCTGAGTCTGCGGTCCAAAGTTGACATGCATGTACTCGTAGTCAGCCTGGAAGAGGCGGATGGCAAGACGACCGTTGAAGAACGGCGTGGCATAATCCAAACCGCCGCCCACGGTGAGCGAATTGCCCCAGGTGTTGCGCTGGGAGTTCGGTCCGCCGACATACGCTGCACCAACCAGTCCATGAACGAACGGGGTGATGTTCTCCATCGGGAAGCGTGCAACCAGACCACCGGAGTACGTCATGAAGCCATCATTGTTGCCATGGCTACCGACGTAAGAACCCTTCACGTCCGAGCCCCACTCGTGTTCGCCTACCTCTACCTGCGCGCCCACATACTTATTGAAGTAGTAGGACACGCTGAAGTCGCCGCCAACGTTGACAGCCTTGTACTTCGTGGTAAGTGAATTCACGCCGTCGGTGGTGGTGGTGACTGAACCGCTGGGCGCCAGATAGCTGTAGCCGGCGAAAATGTCCCACTTCGACGCCGAGTCACCCGGCGCCGTCTTTGCAGTCTGAGCACTCACGGCAACCGGCAACATCGCCACACACCCCAAGGCGATGACCCGGCTCATGGTCTTCAGAAGACGAGCATACATGCGTTTATCCTCCGCAATTAAGCTGTTGAATCCGATAAGTAACAGCAGCGTACGAGCTAGATTCCATAGCTCGAAGCTGCAAACTAGAAAGAGATATATCTCTCCCAGTTTCTTACGCACTCACTAAAGTACCATAGCACTTTAGCCCAACAACACTTTTTTTCAATGAGTTGCCTAGTATGTACACCCCAATTTCATAGCCAGGCATCGCATTGCCCCAGAAATGTTGCAGCTCACAAAAGCGCTTGCTTCAACTCATACTTAACTTAGCCCAGATTCATGGCTTTACGCAGGCTACCATGCTCCCGCTGAATCTTTTCCTGCAGCAAAGTCAGGGCATACAGTAACTGCTCGGGCCGGGGCGGACAACCCGGGACATACACATCGACCGGGACCACCTGATTGACGCCCTGCACCACCGCATAGTTGTTGAAGACTCCACCCGAGGTGGCACAAGCGCCCATCGAAATCACCCATTTGGGCTCGGTCATCTGATCGTAGAGGCGGCGCAATACCGGCGCCATCTTCTGCGAGACGCGGCCCGCCACAATCATCAGGTCCGACTGGCGGGGCGAGGGGCGGAAGACCTCAGCGCCGAAACGCGCAATATCGAAGCGCGCGCCGCCGGACGACATCATCTCAATCGCGCAGCAGGCGAGCCCGAAGGTCATCGGCCAAACAGAGTTTTTGCGGATCCAATTCACGGCAAAATCGAGAGTAGTAAGAATCACGCCCTCGGGCGGTTCAATGCCATAACTCACCTCAGCCAATTTGCCGCGGTTTTGCGCGCTCGAGTCGAGCGCACCAAATAAATACCGGTCTCGATCCGTCGTTGCCGTCATACCTTTCACTATACGCCGAATCCCCGTATTGAACTTGCCTCAAACGTTTATCGGCACAGACGCAGATCTCCGCACCCAAGATCCCAATGGATAAGACGTTGAGAAAATCAAAAGGCAATTACAGAGATCCGGCCTTTTCCTTATCCTCCGGGCTATAACCGCAGTTACTGACAGGGGGCCTGGCTGGAAGCCACACCGGCAGGCACAACCCAGGCATCCGGCAGCCAAAGCGTCACCGTAAAGCGCATCCAATCCAGCGCTCCGCGGGGGGTGGGTTTTCCGTCGGACGCAGGCGCCTCCGTATGGCGGAGGCGTGCCGCGCGCAGGGCCCACGCCTGGGCATAAGAAGGTGGATCGGCAATGCCCGGAGTCAAGCGCGCATCTTCAATACGTAACTGACCGGAAGCCCCCTTCAGGGCCAGTTCCATCAACCGTTGCCCGGACCGCTGTGCCTCCGCAGTACGCGCGCCGGAAACCACCACCGGGAGCAGACGCTGCGCTTCATGAAAGGCCTGCAGATCGGTGAGAAAACGGAAGCTGCGCGGGTTCCAGCCAATGGCGTCCTGCGCCCGGAGGCCGAAGGTGGTGCCGATCTCCCGTTCGTTGATCGAATTGTAGGGCGGAGTGGCCAGCAGCAGGGCGTCGGGGTAGCCCAAACCCGGCTCCCGGTCTACCGTCAGATCCCAACCGGTGTAGGAGCCCGCAATGGGGACAAGGCGAAGTATCCATCCCTGGCCGATGGGCTGACGCCATGAACGGCCAGCCTCGATTTGCCCGCTGACGGTGAGCTTGCGGCACTGGCCCATCTGGGCCCCGGCCTGCACCAGGGCGAGCACAGCCAACAAGACGCACCCTAGCCATTTTCCTGCTGTTTTCATCCCAACCCCTCTCTGCTGTGGCCCGCACGAGTAGCACTGAATCAATAAGAAACCCATATCGGATCGGAAGAAACTTGCGCAACCCCATCCTGCTTGATGAAAATAACAACCAAGCTCTTTCCATCGCACAGAAACCGAACTGGCATTCCGATCGCCGGCTATTTTCTACCTTAACTCTGCGATTCCGGCCAACACGCCGGGCGCAGAAAGCCGTCCTCGTGTATCGATTGCCTGCAACAGCTTCAAACACCATCTTCCGGAGTGATTGGCTCATGCGTTGTTGTTTGCCCCGCCTTCTTGTATCGCTTACCGCGCTGGCCGCGCCAGCCAGCCTGTTGGCACAGTCCGTCCCGGCCGCCGCGCAAGCGCCCGTTACGCAGGCACAACTGACCGAACTGCAACAGCAGGTGCGCGCCGCCCAGATGGCGGGCGACAACGCCTGGGTGCTGGTTTCAGCCGCGCTGGTGCTGTTGATGACCGCTCCCGGCCTGACCCTGTTCTACGGTGGACTGGTGCGCCGCAAGAACATTCTGGGCACCATGATGCAGAGCTTTGCCATGATGAGCCTGATCAGCCTGTTCTGGGTCATCTGCGGCTACTCGCTCTGCTTCGGCCACGGCAACGGCATTCTGGGCGGACTGGAGCATCTGTTCCTGAAGGGCGTGGCGCTCACGCCCAACCCCGATTACGCGGCCACCATTCCGGAGCAGACCTTCATGGTCTACCAGATGATGTTTGCCATCATCACCCCGGCCCTGATCACGGGAGCCTTTGCCGAGCGCGTCAAGTTCAGCGCCATGGCGGTGTTTCTGATGCTGTGGTCGGTGGTGGTCTATTGCCCCATGGCGCATATGGTGTGGGGCGTGGGCGGCATTCTGAACGTGAACGGCGGCTTGTGGCCCTGCTTCGATTTTGCCGGTGGAACCGTGGTGCACATCACCAGTGGCATCTCCGCGCTGGTGACCTGCATCTATCTGGGCAAGCGTGCCGGGTATCCGGAACAGAACATGGCTCCACACTCCATGGTATTGAGCTTTATCGGCGCGGGCCTGCTGTGGTTTGGCTGGTTCGGCTTCAATGCCGGCTCGGCCCTGAATGCCGGTCCACTGGCTACCTCTGCCTTTTTGAATACCCACCTGGCCTCGGCCGCCGCAGCCCTAAGCTGGACCTTGGTGGAATGGCTGCAGAATGGCAAACCCACCGCGCTGGGCGCCATCTCCGGAGCTGTTGCCGGCCTGGCCACCATTACCCAGGCCTCGGGCTTTGTGCAGCCGATGTCGTCGGTTCTGATCGGCCTGGTAGCCGGTGTGGTGTGCTGCCTGATGGTACTCAAGGTGAAAAAGATCTTCGGCTACGACGACTCACTGGACGCCTTTGGCGTGCATGGCATTGGCGGCACCATGGGCGCGTTCTTCGTAGGCCTGCTGGCTACGGAAGCCATCAATCCGGTCTTCGGCAAGGGCAAACCCACCGGTGCCGTCGACGGCAACTGGCATCAGGTGGTAAACCAATTGATTGCGATGGGGATTGGATGGGGGTTGGCCATTGTGGGCACGCTCGTCCTGCTCTTCCTGGTTGACAAGACCATGGGGCTCCGTCTGGCGGCCGGCGATGAAGCCGCCGGTCTCGATCTCTCGCAGCACGGCGAAGAGGGCTACGACCTCAACGCTTGATCCTGTCTTCGGGGCCTGTGCCGTTCGATCCACCGGCCCCGTCCATCTGGCCCCACAACCCGCGCGGAGCAACGGGTTCCGCACGGCAGCACCACCCGAGGCACTCTATGGTCAAGATCGAAGCAGTCATTCAACCTGCCAAACTCGACGCCGTCAAAGCAGCTTTGCTTGAAGCCGGCATCGAAGGCATCACTATCCTGGAAGCCCGCGGCCATGGCCGCCAGAAGGGCCACACCGAGTTCTATCGCGGGCGCGAATACACCATTGACCTGTTGCCCAAGGTGAAGCTGGAAATTGTGGTTGCCGATCCGTTACGCGACAAGGTGGTGGACGCCATCCTTTCCGCCGCACGCACCGGCCACATCGGAGATGGCAAGATCTTCATCTCCAAAGTGGAAGAAGCCATTCGCATCCGCAACGACGAGCGGGGCGAAGTGGCGCTCTAGACCACTGCACCAACTCTGCAAAAAAGAGGCCCCTGTTCGAGCGATCAGGGGCCTTTGCTCATTGCACACACACGTACGACAACAATTCTACGGACTTACTCGTAGCGCAGCGCTTCAATGGGATCCAGATTGGAGGCGCGAATGGCGGGAATCATGCCGCTGACCAAACCCACCACCACCAAAATAGCCGTGGCCGCAATCACCGTGCCCGGTGAAATCAACAACTGAATATCGGCTCCGGTAGCATTCTTGGCCACCGCACTGTAAAAGGTAATACGGCCCACCATGGCGCTGATGAGATACGCCAGCGTAATGCCGGCCGCGCCTCCCACGGCGCTGATCGCCAGAGCCTCGGCAAGAAATTGCACCAGGATGTGGCGCTTCTGCGCGCCCAGCGCCTTCTCGATGCCAATCTCACGCGTGCGTTGCTGCACGCTGACCAGCATGATGTTCATCAAGCCAATGCCGGCAATGCCCAGCGTAAGAGCACCCACCAGCGAAAGCAGAATCTCCAGCGCCATGGAGAGGATGTGGAACTGCGCCAACTGCGTCATCAGATTGGCCACAAAGATGGCGCGCTTGTCCGTGGGCCGGAAGTGGTGCGCTGCGGCCATGGTGGTGCGCAGAGTCTTCTCGATTTGCTCGTGATCGCCGCTGTAGTTAAACCAGACGCCGGTGATGTAGTGAGTATCGGCCAGATCGCTCATGGTGTTGAAGGGGATGTAGATCTGCCGATTGTTGTCGTTGTCGCCCTCCTGCATCTTGGGCTTGCCCACGCCCACGATGGTGAAGATGACTCCGTTCAAACGAATGGTTTCTCCCACCGCCCAGCCGCCGGAAAAAAGCTTGGTCTTGGCCTCCGAGCCGAGGATGCAGACATGGGCGCGCTGCTGATCTTCAGCGCCATTAAAGAAGCGGCCCTGCTCGATGTCGAGCTTGAGAATGTCCTGGTAAACCGGACGCACACCGTTCACGGTCCAGGAGTAGGTGTGCAGTTCGTTTTGTACTGACACATCCTTCCACACCACGGGAGAAATGTGGCGAATACCAGGAACAGAGGACTCCACGCGATCCACATCCTCCAGCGTGAAGCGGACACGCACACCGGCCTTGTCGCCTCCAGCCTGTTCGCTGGTACGGCCAGGAAAGAAGCCGATGGTATTGGTGCCCCACTCGGCAAAGATGGCCTCAATGGCGCGGCTGAAGCCCGCACCATAAGCCAGCAGCAACACGACCGTGGCAATACCCCACGCCATGCCGATCATGGTGATGGCAGTGCGGCGGCGATTGAAAACCATCGCCTCCCAAGCTTGTCCGAGAATATCTTTCAGCATGTGAACACCTTTTTGAAGAACGAGGGACTAGTTGCTAGGTGCTAGGTGCGAGATGCTAGGGACTAGGGAAAAATGCTAGTTGCTAGAGCTTAGAAGCTGGAAATGATGTGCGCCAAGAATGCCTGCGGTTGGCTTCACACCTGTAACTGCACGCCCAACACTGCTGCCAAACATATGTGCATCGTGCTGCGCGGCCTGTGCTTCCCAGTACACGTACATCCGCAAACCCTTCATCTCTCGCACCTGGCAACTAGCATCTAGCCCTTAGCAACTGATCTTTAGCAACTAGCACCTAGAACCTAGCACCTGTCCCTTAGCAACTAGCACCTAGAACCTCGCACCTAGTCCCTTCGTCCCCTCGCCCCTTCGTAATTACTCTCTCCGCAACGCTTCAATGGGATCAAGCGCGGCCGCCTTACTGGCCGGATAAAGTCCTGCTGCTACTCCGCTCAGCACCAGCGAGCCCAAGGCCAAGGCCGCGGACCATGGAACCAGACGCGGTGGATCCCAACCCGGCATTTTGCCGGTGAGCACCTGTTGCAACAACCACATGAAACCACCCGACACCGCAATACCAACCAGGCCACTCACACCGGTCAGCAGCAGCCCTTCAAAAAAGAACTGCGTAAGAATGCTGCGCCGGGTTGCGCCCAACGCCTTGCACAAGCCAATCTCGCGCGTGCGCTCCGTGACTGACACCAGCATGATGTTGATAATGCCCACCGCGCCGAGCCCCAGCGTCACAATGCCAACACCGCCCAGAAACACATCCATGGCCGTAAAGATGGCGCCGACCATCTTCTCTTCGTCGATGGTGTCAAACTCTTCGAAAGCCTCTTTGTTGTCCGGATCGAAGCCATGATGCTCGGCCACTACTCGATGCACGGCAGCCTTGGCCGCTGTGGCGTCGCCCTTGATAGTTGGCTGATAAGCAATCGAGCTCAGCGCATCGCGCGCCACATTGGAACCCTTCATGGCAAACAATTCCTGCATGATGGAGAGCGGAATATAGAAGCGCTGATTGTCGCCGTCGTTGTTGCCGCGACTGATGGATGCGGCGCGCCCGATCACGGTAAAAGCCACGTTGTTGATCGTGATCGTCTCACCCAGCATGGGGTGACCAGGAAACAGGATGGATGCGCTTTTGGATCCTAGAACTGCCACGCGGCGACGTTCGGCAACATCCTGTTGGCTGATGAAGCGGCCTTCGGCAAGCGAGACAAAGCGTACCTGCCCAAAGTTGGGTTCCACGCCCATCACCGTGGTCGAGGTATTGGCGTAGGCGCTCACCTCATACAGATCGTTGCGATTCAGATAGGCGGTAACGCCGCTGACTTCAGGAAGCGCGCGAATGGCAGCTTCGTCCGCGGGCGTCAACTGATAAGGACGCATTCCGGTGTGCTGATTGGGCACGGCAGGAATCGTTCCATTCCACATCATCACCAGATTGTTGCCGAGCGTGGCCATCTGCTTGCGCTGGCCACTGCGGAAGCCCTCGCCCAGGCCCACCAGCACCAGCAAGGACCCCACACCCCAGGCAATGCCGAACATGGTCAGGAACGAGCGCAGCTTGTTGGCGAAAATAGCGCGGAAGACCTGACCGATCGTGTCTGAAAAACTTTGCATGTGTGTGCCTCAAATTCCGCAGCTCGGGATGACAGCCGGAGCATTCCCCGGTCAAAACACACATACGTTGCCGGCCTGCGAACGGTTCCCGCAAAATTTCTTTTGCACATCGGGGAACCACACGGGGCCAGGATGCGTAAGCACACCTCGGAAGGCAAGTGATGCCCGGCGGACAATGCGCCCTTGGCTCTCTTCCACCAATCCCGGCAGAGCTCGTCAACAACAGCTCGTCGCACATCTGGAGGCAACTGTGGCGCCCGCGCGCAAAAGCAAAAAGTTCTGGATTTTCATCTCGGCCGGGGTACTCGTGCTTCTGCTGGTGCTTGGCATCGGTCTGATGCGGATGGTGAAGGGCAACTCGATCGACGCCAATAAGCTGGCCAAGGTAACCCGCGGCGATGTGGCGCGCTCGGTGGTGGCCACCGGCAAGATTCACCCCATCACCCAGGTTGAGGTCAAAAGCAAGGCCTCCGGCATTGTTGAAAAGCTGTTTGTGGACATCAACAATCGCGTGGCCAAGGGCCAACCCCTAGCGCAGCTCGACCAGAAAGAAATTTTGGCGCAGGTGAACGCGCAGCGGGCCCAGTTGGCCGCCGCCGAAGCGAATGTATCGACCCTGCAGGCTGCCATCGAACAGGACAAGGTGAATGCGGCAGCGCCGGATCTGCCCATGTATAAGGCCACGCTGGATCGCTCCCAGGCCATGTTCAAGGACGGCATTGTGAGCCGTCAGGCGCTGGACGACGCCAACCGCGACTATCTTGCCGCCCTCACCAAGCGCGATGTGGCCAAGGCTCAGATCGGCGTGGATTCGGCCAAGCTGAAACAGGCCAAGGCCCAGGTGCAGCAATCGCAGGCCAGCCTGAACCAGCTCACCGAACAGCTAAGCTACACCACGATTCTTGCCCCGATGGATGGCGTCATCCTGTCGCGCGATGTCGAAGTCGGCGCAGCGGTCAGCTCCATTCTGGTGCTGGGTTCCACCGCAACCCTGGTGATGACCGAAGGCGACACCTCAGAAGTGTATGTGCAGGGTAAGGTGGACGAAGCCGATATCGCGCACGTCTACATGGGCCAGCCCGCCCGCATCAAGGTGGAGAGCTTCCGTGGCCGCATCTTCGTCGGCAAGGTCACCAAGATTGCTCCCATGGGCGTGGAGAAGGACAACGTCACCACCTTCGAGGTGCGCGTCTCCATCAACAATCCGGGCGGCGAACTGAAGGCACAGATGACGGCCAACGCCGAGATCCTGCTGGATGAACACAAGGGCGTGCTCACGGTTCCCGAGAGCGCGGTCATGTACGACGCCAGCAAGAATGCCACTGTGGCCATCCCGGACAAGAAGCAGAAGGAAGGCTTCCGCAAGATACCGGTGAAGGTGGGCCTCTCGAACGGCTCCGTCACTGAAGTCCTGAGCGGCCTGAAGGAAGGCGACCAGGTGGTCCTGCAGCAGTAGCCTTGCAGGCATCCACCTGCGCTGCTCTCTTCGTAAGGAAAACCTGTACGCGCTCCTCACATATTCTGCACAGCACAAAAAAGAACGGCGCGAGCTCAACACTCGCGCCGTTCTTTTTTGTTCTTCGTATGCCAACCTCTGCGGAGGTGCCGAAGGCGGCCGCCGCACCGCAGGTGCTAGGCGAAGGAAGGATTCATGCCGGGAACGCCAAAGATGCCCGGTTCGCTGGCAGGCTGATTATCGCGCACGCGGCTCAACAGACGGTCGACCACGTCGGCAGCCGAGTAACTCTGCTTGCCTTCTACCAAGAACTCAGCAGCCGTGTTGATGTCGTCGCCTGCGGTAACCAGCGCAGGCTCCACGCGGCCATCCTTGCGGATCTGAGCGTAGCCCACATTGGCCAGCAAGCCGTTGCACAGGCATTTGCGGCCGACGGTGTCTTCTTCCTTACCGCCCTTGGCAAGATAGTTGGCCACGGGCTCGGCGGCACAACGATACCCAATCTTGTCGCCGTCCTGATAAGCCTCACGCAGATAGCCGAGATCGCAGACGCGCTGCCGTTGTCCGTAGACCGCCAGCTCCGATCCCGTGCCCTCAAGAACCGCAACCTTGAACGGGAAGCCCGTAGGCGAAGCCAGACGATCAGTGAAAATATGACCACGGTTCTCACGAACCTGGCTGAGCAGTTCAGCCTTGAGATCTTCCTGCAGGCCCGACTCTTCCGTCAGCGAAAACGCCGTGCCCACCTGCACTCCGGTGGCACCGGCTTCAATGGCCTCGCGCACCTTGCCCGGGCTGCCATAACCGCCGGCCAGCCAGAAAGGCACTCCCAGAGCATGCAACTCTTCAATGCTGATGCGGTCGCGGTCGCCATAGATCGGCTCACCCGCCTCATTCACCTGCAGCTTGCCACGCGGCGGCGCGTTGTGGCCACCAGCAATGGGACTCTCATACACCAGGCCGTCCACCTTGCCCGAAGCGCGGCGCAGCATGGTTGTCGCCAAAGTATTGGAGCTGACAATGGCCAGGAACTTGGGACGCTCCAGCTCGGGCAGCTTGCCCTCGACATAATCAGCCGGGTCAAAGCGCATCAGCACATCTTCCTTGGCACCGGCAACAGCGAGCTTGTAGCTAGCCGGCTGCTGGGCCGCAAAGGCATCCAGCACACCAGGGATGTGCAGCGGAATTCCGGCACCCATCAGCACATAGCCCACACCAGCCAGCATGGCGCCGTAGATGGAGGCCAGATGCGGCATCTGCACTTTTTCCAGGAAGTTGATGCCCACCGGATTCTTGTGCCCTTCCTTGGCCAGGAAGACTTCGGCAAAGTTGGACGTCATCAGCAGCTCAGCCAGTTTGCTCTGCTGCTTGGCCTGATGCATGGGCAGGGCCGGATAGGGTGCAAGCGCCGGCTTACCGCCGGGCACAAAATACTCATTCCATACCCGCCGCGCTATCTCCTGAAAAGGAAAGGCCTCGAGCGCGCGCCGCATGTGACCGCCCTGATCGCCATCAGCAAGACGGCGGACAAACAGGGTATCCAGCGCCGTGCCGCTAACCACGCCGAGCTGGCCGACCCTGGAGACGGCCTGCGCCAAACGCCAGTTGGAGACGCCAACTCCCATACCGCCCTGAATGATGCGGGGCAGCTCGAATTTGGGCATCTCAAACCGCGAAAGGTCGAGTTTGGGCAACTCGAACTTCGGCATTTCGAGCTTGGGCAAGTCAAGTTTTGGCATCTCGAGCTTGGGCAGCTCAATCTTCGGCAATTCCATGCGTAGATTCTTTCACAAAATCCAGCGTTCCGGCCCTTTTTGGAACGGAGAAAAACGCACGGCCGGAACCACTGTGGAACCCCTATGGCCATTGGCTGGCGCATTGTGGAACGTGGACAAATGCGGTGCAAAAACCAGATTCGCCGTCCTCGGCGTGGGAGGACTGAAAACAGAAGGGTTAAGGGAGAATGCGCTGTCAGGGGTTGCCTGCAGGGCGAAAGCTGCTCCAAACCCGCAATTCCTGCCCCTGCACCCGGGGAAATTCAGGGGCTTTGCCAACAGCAGCCTGCTGCGCGTTCGGCAAGCAGCGGCACTCCGGAAGGAAGGCGCCCGCCGCGCCCCCAGCACGCTGCCCTGCGGCCTTCGGCTAGAGCTTTTCGCGCAGGAAGCCGATCACCTGATCGGCCTGAACGGCGCCTACCATCTGCCCCTCGTGATCGACCACGGCCAGGGCATGCAGGTTGTACTTGTCGAACATCTCGGCCAGTTCCTTCTGATGCATCTCCGCCGGGCAGGAAAGGAAGCGGCTTTCAGTCAGCACGCTCAAGCAGGTGGAGGGTTGCGCCATCACCAGGCGGGCCAGTGGCACCACGCCGCGCAACACATCCTTGGCATCCAGTAGATAGAGCTCGGTTACCGTATCCGGATCGCCATCGAAGGCGTGCAGAGCCTCGACGGCCTGCGCCACGGTAGCCTCCATGCCAAGCGCGATAAAGTCGGTGGTCATGCAGCCGGCCGCGGAGTTCTCGTCGAACTCAAGCAGCTCTTCCACCTCTTGCCGCTCCTCGGGCTCCATCTCTTCCAGAATGGCGTCGGAGCGCTCCTCAGAGAGCTCGGCCAGCAGATCAGCGGCGGCGCCCGGATCCATCTCTTCCACAATGCCGGCAATCTTCTCTTCGTCGAGCTTTTCGAGCAGGGCCTTCTGCAGCTTGGGCTCCACCTCTTCCAGAGCGTCGGCGGCCACTTCTTCGTCCAGCGAGGTGAAGACGGCTTCCCGTTCAGCCGGAGCCAGATCTTCCAGAATGTCGGCCAGCTCGGAGGGATGGATTTCAGCCAGCCGCTCATATTCGATGCGGAGTTTGACGCGACGGGCAGGATCGACCTCGATCACGTCCACAAAGTGCCAGGGAATGCCATTGGACTTGAAGCGGCGGGAGATTCTTTCCAACGAAGCGCGGGGAATCACGCCCTTGAAGACGCGACGAAAAGCGCCACGCAAGCCAACTTCGACCTCCGCCACGCGCAGCAGATGTGCACCGCCCTGCCCCAGCCACTCCAGATCAACATCGTTCACCCGGACCACCTTGCGGCCATGCAGATCGATAATCTGGCGATCGACCAGATCCTGCTGCAGGTAGAGGAAGGTGCCCTGGTCCTTGAGCGGGGCCATGGCCTCAGTGGAGCGCAATTCGAGAATGCCGGCAGGAGTCTCCATCACCTCTTCGGAGGGAACGAGCGAGAGCCCAGCCCGGGTCTTGAGCACCAGCCCCGCCACTTTACCGGCCTCCGGGCCAGTGGCTACGGCAATATCCTTGAGCTTTCCGCGCACCTGTCCGCCGGCGTCGGTCACCGGTGTTCCGAGCAACGCCGTCAAGCTGATTCGTGCTGTGGCGCGTGTCTGCATCGGCTGGTCTCCCTTGGCAGTGTACCGCGAAGGCCGCAGGTGAGAGCGCTGCATCGCGATGAAATATGCCGCGCAGGGTCAAACGGCCACCTGCTGCCGGCGCTGCACCCGGTTTTCTGCCCCCAGCTTGACACAGGAAGCCCCAGCGAAGAAACTTCGAGCAGAGATCTTACAATGCCGCTGGCCAGCTCCTGCCTGGGCCAAGCGCCGGCAAAGATGGGACTACAGAACTGGTGAGTGCCCCGAAGACAGGCCGTCAGAGTTTCCGGTTGAGCTCCACGATGGAGAGCGTCAATCAGGTGGAGGCTGCCGCTGGCCAACTGGCCACCGCAGCCGGGCTGGATGAGGATGACTGCTTCCACATCACCATGGCCGTGCGCGAAGCCACCATCAATGCCGTGCTCCACGGCAACGAATACGACCCCGCCAAACTGATCGATGTGGCCATGGAAAGCACCGGCACGCAATTGATTTTTGTTATCGGCGATCAGGGCAAAGGGCTGGATCCAGCTACGCTGCCCGATCCTCTGGCCCCGGAAAATCTGCTGCGAGGCACCGGCCGCGGTATCTTCCTCATCCGCTCCTTCATGGATGAGGTAAACTTTCGACAAACCCATCCCGGAACCGAATTGACCATGGTCAAATATCTGGCGCCGGTTAAAGATACACCGTGAAGCCTTTGTGCAGCGCGCAGCCATTCTGTTGCATCCAACAAGTGATCCTGCCCGCACACGTGCGATAACCTCAGTACCGACAAGGAGGATGTACCATGGCTCTTACCATTGCTTCCCGCGAAGTGGACGGCGTAACCGTACTCGATCTCAGCGGGCGCATTACTCTGGGTGAAGGCAGCGTGCAACTGCGCGACGCCATCCGCGATCTGATCGGCAAGGGGCAGAAGTCAATCCTGCTCAACCTTGGCGACGTAAACTACATCGATAGCTCCGGTCTGGGCGAGTTGGTCAGCGCCTACACCACGGCCAAGAATCAGGGCGCATCGCTCAAGCTGCTCAAGCTGACCCAGAAGGTCCACGACCTGCTGCAGCTCACCAAGCTTTATACCGTGTTCGATATCCACGACGACGAAGCCAAGGCCATCGGCTCGTTCTAATTGCTCCGTAACGCCAAAAGGCCATCCCTGCGGGGGTGGCCTTTTTCGTTGGGCTAGGGGG
>Ga0207738_100077_pt1 | contig 23504 bp, 17 predicted proteins | sample LuqExpMetagenom9_FD_187767 | JGI IMG/M metagenome (GOLD analysis project Ga0207738, IMG submission 187767) | Tropical forest soil microbial communities from Luquillo Experimental Forest, Puerto Rico - Sample 9 (SPAdes) | ecosystem: Environmental > Terrestrial > Soil > Tropical forest ... | reverse complement strand
TAGGGGCTAGGGGCTAGGGGCTAGGGGCTAGGGGCTAGGGGAAGGCTAGCCAAAGCCTGCTCCCCGCGCAAGAAAAACAACTTTTTTGTAGTAGCGGGGATTTAAACGACTTAGTTTTTGAGCGGTATTGCACCCCTCGCGGGAATTCCAAGTCTCTAGTCCCTCGTCCCATAGCCCCTTAGTCCCTATTCCCTCAGTCCCTCGCATTTCGCACCTAGCACCTCGTGGAGCAAAACATGGAACTGACTCAACTGGAAACCTTTCTGGCGGTTGCCGAGGAAAAGAATTTTTCCCGGGCCGCAACACGGCTGCGCCGCACGCAGCCGGCCGTCAGCCAGGTGATCCGCAAGCTGGAAGAGGATGTGGGCGAAATGCTGTTCGACCGCTCCGCGCGGGATGGCTCTCTGACCGCGGCCGGCGAGCTGCTGCACGAGTATGCGCTGCGTCTGCTGGCCCTCCGGCGCGAAGCCACTTCGGCGCTAGGCGAGCTGAAGAGCCTGGAGCGCGGTCGCCTGCAGTTGGCCGCCAATGAATATACGTGCCTATATTTGCTGCCCGCGCTCGACGAGTTCCGTCGCAAGTATCCGGATGTGGGTGTGACCGTACACCGCATGCTGGCTTCGCGGATCCCGGACGAGCTTTCCATGCGCACCTTTGAAATGGGCGTGGTCAGCTTCCGGCCCGACCCGGAGCAATTCCGCTCGATTGCCGTGTATGGCGATAGCCTGGAGCTGATCGTGGGCGCAAGCCACAGACTGGCCGGGGTGGAACGGCTGACGATTCATGACCTGGGCCGGGAGACCTTTGTGGCGCATAACGTGGCCTCGCCGCTACGCCGCAAGGTGATCGAGACCTTCCAGCGCCATCACACCCCGCTGAACATGCCCATCGAGCTGCCCACGATTGAGGCCATCAAGCGCTTTGTGGCCATGGGCAACGGCGTCGCCCTGGTGCCGCACCTGACGGTGGCCAGGGAGTTGGAGGCGGGCGACCTGCTCAGCATCCATGTGGACGACCTGCAGTTGCGGCGCGTTCTGCGACTGGTGCATCATCGCCGGGCCACGCTCAGCTATGCCGCCGAAGCATTTCTGGCCACCCTGAAGCAGTTGGCCGAGCAGGTTGGGCCGCCGTTCTACTTCCAGGAAGAAGGAGCGTGATGGGGCTAGGGGCTAGGGGCTAGGGAGGGATTGTGCACTATGGGCCATCGATGGACAAGCTTATTTCCTGGCAATTTTTGTCCAGGATGCGCAGCCCTCTTTCATCACTGCCCGCCACCCCATGGGGTTCCCCTCGAGCCGCCTCCTTATCCTCAGGAAAACTCCGCTATCGGAGTGGAAACAGATGCGTCTAAGCCCTGTCAGTACCCCTTGATTGAATGCCAGGCCGGTAAAGCTCGACCAAGACCCGCTCTGGCCAGTTACAATGCTATGAGCGGAGCCCGGTAAGATTCCGGAGCGCCGGAATTGCCAAGCTCGTTGCCAACCGGACGCAACAGGACGGTTGCGCAGTCGTGAGGTTCAGGACCGAATGAAGAAGATCGCCATTATTGCCATGCTGCTGGCCGCCTTTGCGACCGCCGCCCGCGCCCAGGAAAGCCGCCAGGACTTCAGCCTCAGCGGTACGGCCCTGGTCGAACCCTTTATGGCTTCGTCCACCAATGTGCAGGTTCACAGCCAGCGGGCCTTTGGCATCTTGGCCAGCTACCGCTTCATGCTGACGCCCACCAGCGCTCTTGAAGCCAACTACGGCATGACGTACCAGCACACCATCCATTACTACGCCAACCCGAACAACTACAACGTGAACAACCGCGTGCAGGAAATCTCCGCGGCCTATGTCCGTTCGTTCGTGTTCAAGAACTTCAACCCCTTCGTCGAAGCGGGTCCGGGCGCCTTCATCTTCCTGCCGGTGCGCAACATGGGCACCACGTCGCTGGACGTCAAGCAGCAGACCCAGATCGGCGGCATCTATGGCGCCGGTATTGCGTATGAAATCAGCCCGAGCTTCGACATCCGCGTCGAGTATCGCGGCATGGTCACCAAGGTTCCCACCTTTGCCAACACCCAGTTGACCACCAACCGTTGGTACAACATCTATAACCCGACGATCGGTGTGGCGTACCACTTCTAAGCTCTTGCGAGCTAGCAAAAAAGGACAGGCCTTCGGGCCTGTCCTTTTTGTTTTCCATCAAGATGAATTTCGCACCAGAGCGCAACCATTCTGCTTGCGCTTTAGTCTTCGCGCACGCCAGCCCGGTAGCGGCCCAATTCCTTGACCATGCCGCAATGCTTATGGAGCGCAACAATGGCCTGATCAGCAACCGCCGCCGAGGGAATCTGGCAATCGACGTAAAAAATATACTCCCAAGGCTTGCCATGCACCGGACGCGATTCGATCTTGGTCATGTTCACGCCCAGAGCCGCAAGCTCATTCAGCACCTGCACCAGCGAGCCCGGCCGGTTGGCCACGGAAAAAGCCAGGCTGATCTTATCCGGATCGGTTGGAATCCGCGCCTTGCCGGTGGTGTAGACCAGAAAAAAGCGGGTGTAGTTCTCGGGATTGTCTTCAATGTTGGCGGCCAGAATCTCTGCCCCGTAGACGCGGGCGGCAGAGGCGCTGGCAATGGCGCCCGCATTCGCTTCCTTTGACTCCACCAGTTGCTTCACGCTGCCAGCGGTGTCGTAAAAGGCATAGGCCCGCATGCGTTCATGCGTAGCAATAAAGCGTTTGCACTGGGCCAAGGCCACCGGGTGCGAAAAGACGCGCTCGATCTCATCGATCTTTACGCCGGGAACCGCGATCAGATTGTGATGGATACGCAGCAGCGTCTCGTCCACCACGCGGACCTCGTGTTCCAGCAGCAGATCGAAGTGCTCGCTGACAGAACCGGCCAGGCTGTTCTCAATGGGGATCACGGCCGCATCGGCTTCTCCTGCGACCAGCGCAGCAAACACGTCGGGCGAGAGCGCGCAGGGCACGATGGTGGCGTCGGGAACCAGCTTCAAAGCCGCTTCGTGACTGAATGAACCGGGTTCTCCCTGAATGGCGATCTTCATGCGCGGGCAACAACTCCTCTGAAATTCAACATGACGCGGTGTGGGAAACGCTACTTGTCACCGTACCACAGCCATCCGCCGCCAGCTCTTCTCGCCCTACTTCTTGAACCAGAGGTCCAGCGAGACAAAAGCCAAGAACACCATGGCGATGACGCCGTTCATGGTGAAAAATGCTGCGTTGAGCTTGCTCAGGTCGCGGGGCGAAACCAGGGCGTGTTCATAGCCGAGCAGCAACGCCACGGCCGCCACGCCCACAAAACCAGGCCAGCCGAATCCAAACAGCATGGCAAACCAGACCAGCAGGCCAATCATGGCAACATGCATGAGCCGGGCAGCAAGAAAAGCGCGCTCCAGCCCGATAGCGCTGGGAATGGAACGCAGCCCCACGCTGCGATCATGTTCGAAATCTTGGCAGGCGTAGAGCACATCAAATCCGGCCACCCACAGCATGACGGCCGCGGTCAGCACCACGATGCGCACATCCAGCGAGCCACGCACGGCAATCCAGGCTGCCGACGGCGCTAGGCCCAACGCCAGACCAAGCCCCAGATGCGAGAAGCGCGTAAACCGTTTCAGGTAGCTATAGCCAAATAGCACGACGAGCACAATGGGGGAAAGACAGAACGTGAGCCAGTTCAGCTCCCAAGTGGCCAGCAGAAACAGCAGCGCCGTCACCACGGTAAAGCCCAGAACAAACTGGCGGCTCAGCAGGCCCGCGGGAATGGCGCGCATGCTGGTGCGCGGATTCTCCGCGTCCAGAGCCGCATCGGCCCAGCGATTGAAGGCCATGGCGGAGGAGCGGGCGGCCACCATGGCCACCAAAATCCAGAGCAGCGTGCGCACAGGCGGCAGGCCCATGGCCGCCAGCAGCGTGGCCGTAAGCGCAAAGGGCAGTGCAAAGATCGAGTGCTCCCACTTGATCATCTCCAGCGTGATGCCGATCCTGCGCACAATCCCAGCCATGGTTGCTCCTTTACCATCTCCAGTTTACCGGAGCCACGGCACGGAGCCGGTGCGGGAAGGACGCAGGGGCCGGTGCAAGGATGGCGCGAAGCGGTCTGCCGACGCCACAACTGGCTCGTGCAGCCTGCGGCCAGCAGTTCCGCGCGCAACAAAAACCCCCGAAGCCGGGGAGGCTTCGGGGGGAGAGTGGAAGGGGAAGACGCGGGTTAACGCCAGAAAATTACGGGCGTTCAGAGGGTTTGCCGGCAACCTGCAGGTGGTTGGTCACGCTAAAGACGCCGGGCACCTGATTGGCTTCCATATAGGCCACATTCTTGTCCGACTCCGAATCGACCGTGCCGAACAACTGCACATGGCCGTTCTGCACCGAGATGCGGATGGGCTTGGCCGGATCCATGGCATAGCGGTTCAGCGAAGGGAAGCCGTAAACGGCGCGCGCCACAGCCATGCGAGTGCGATCGTCCATGCTGGAAGTAGGATCAACCTCTACGGTATCCACAACTTCCTTGACGCCGGGCGTCCAGGCCACCAGGGTGAACGCTGAGTCCTTGTCCACATAGGTCCGAGCATGGCCGCTCAAGTAAGCTACGCCGTTCGAGACGCGCAGACCGATAGCATTGAAAACATTGCCGTAGCCCACGCGATCGTACGCCAGCTTGCGCTCCAGCTTGGCTTCCAGCACCTGGTCGGTGACCGCCGGGCCACCTACCTGGATCTGGTTGCGCACAGCCGTAACCCCTTCTGCCTTGCGCACACGCTTCTCTGCGTCGGCTTTCGTGGCATAAAGATCCACCGAACCGGCCAGCGTGGCAATGTTGCCGTTCACTGTAACCGTGACGTTCTGAAACTGCTTACCATGCAGTTTGGCCTGAGCCGCGGCCAGCGGCGAAGCAGGCGAGGCGGCCAATACAGGCAGCGTGCCGAAGCAGCCAGCCATAAGCACCAAAGCCAACAGGGATGCCGAAGATCGAGAAGTCCTTTTCATGGGGAAACAACCTCCTTGTCCATCTTTCGACTGGTGGCGGCAGCCCTGCCGTAGGCTCGGGCACTCACCGCCTTATGCCCAAATAGACACGAGGTGAAACAGAAAGTTTCGCGGGAGATTTGTAACAAATCGTCAAGCCAGGCGCGGCAGGACAGGGTTCCATAGGCCCCCAGGCCTTCCAGGTTTCCGGAAACATTGGCACGGCTTGGTCTGTAGAACCGCGGGCCGAAAGAACTTAGCGATAACGCCGCGTCGCTTTAATGACCATCGAAAAGACGCCGGACTCGTCACGAGAGACCAGCAGCGAAACATGCCGGTTGATGGCCACCTCAGCCTGCAGTAGTTGCTGGCCTGTGGTGTTCACGTTGGTGGCGTAGGTAAGCGTCAGATTACGGCCCAGTTGCTCTTCCACAATAATGCGCGAGGTCGAGTTGCCGAGCGCGCCCAGATAGTTGGGATCCACCTTGACCGAGCCCGCGCCAAAGAGTCTCTGCACGCGGCTGGACACGGTGGCGTTCAGCGCTCCTCCCAGCAATGCGTCGGTGGTGGGGTTGGAGAGGGCCTGCACCTGCTGCTGAGTATTGATGCGCTGCTGATTCTCCGTACGGCCCAGAGCGAGCAGCGCCACCACATCGGCCTCAGGCAACGGTGGATCGCTGCGGTAGCTCACGGCCAGCTTCTCACGCGTGCCGTGCAGGCCGAGGGTAATGTCGAAATCCTGCACGTGGGCCGTGGCATTCAGGTCGATGATGGGCTCAATACGCACCGGATTGGTGAACGCAATCTCACCACGCTGCAGGTCGTAGCGCGTACCGGCAATGGTGGCGCTGCCCTCGGTGACGGAGATGCGGCCGAGCACCGCGGGATCGGCCAGCGTACCGCGCACGCGCAGGTCCACATCGCCGGCCAGCTTGGCAAAGGCATTCTGGAAACTGAGTTGCGGCGAACTGGCAATGTGCACATCCAGGCGCAGATGATTCGAAGGCGCGTTGGGTGGCGCGGGCGCATTCGCGGCACTGGTTTGCGCCGCCAGTGCCGCAAAGTCCATCTCCGGACTCACGATAAAGCGGGTAATGAGCACCTCGCCCGCTAGCAGCAGATTGTTCCGTGGCCCCTGCAGGCGGAGTTGCGCATCGGCCAGCGAGCTGATGCCTTGCGGATAGCGGATGCGAACGCCCTTGCCAGTAGCTGTCAGATCGGCATAAAGCCCGTTCTGGAAGTTCAGCGCGCCCCCAATCGAGAGCTGGCCGCCGCCGCTCATGGCGGTGAGTTTCTTCACCTCCAGCCGGTTCTGATTGAACAGCAACGTGCCCTGAATCTGGCTGAGGCCATTGGGCATATTTTCAAGAGCCAGCGCCCCGTTGTCGAAATCCACGCGGCCTGCCAGCACAGGCTTCTCCATGGTGCCATGTGCTTCCACCTGGAAGGTGGAGATGCCGCTGGCGGTCAGATCGGGATCGAGCGTGCTGGCCAGCTTCAGATTCACCGAGCCGCTGGTGGCAAAGTCCAACTGGCGCGTGCCTTTCAACTCGATATTGCCGGCCAGACGCATATCGGTGTTGTCCCCGGTGACATGCAGCGGGTCCAGATGCACATGACCGTTGCCCAGCAGCGCATGCAGCCCGCCTTCACTGCGCAAATGCACACCTGCCACCGTGGCGTCGAGCGTTGCCACGCGCAACTCGCCCCGCATGTTTTCCGGATTCTTGAGTGGCCCGGCCACGTTCATCTTGCCGGCCAGCGCCGACTGCACCTTGAAGGCCTGCACATGCTTGAGACGCAAGAGCGTGCCGATGTCAAAGCGGGTAAATCCGACCTGCGCCTCCGTCATCAGCCCGTTGTCGAAACTGGTTTGCCCAGATGCGCTGATCTCCGCTCCATCCAGGCGGCTGGTGAGCTGATAACTGGCGGTGCGATTGGCGGTGTGAGCCGTCAGGTGCAGATTGCCCAGCGGTTCGCCACCCAGTGCAAGTCCATTGAGCGTGGCCTCGGCCTCCAGACGCGGGTCCTGCATTGTGCCCTGCCCGCGCACGCTCAAGCTCAACTTGCCGGTAGCATTCCAGTTCTGTTGGCGCACCCATTCGATTTTGCCAGCGTCGACGTTATTGGCATGCAGTTCGCCATGGAAGCCATGGGAGCGCAGATCGTAACTGCCAGTGCCTGTAACCGTTCCCCCCGGCACCGTGGCACTGACGGAACTGAGCTGTACGGTCTGGTTGGTAATCGACCCTGTGGCACGCAGCTTCTTCACCGGTTCGCCGTAGAGCAAGCCGTTTCCGAGCTCCACAAAACCTGAGCCATTCACGGCGCGCAGCGGGCCGTCGGCTTGAATCTGTGCCGTAATTTGCCCGGTAATGGGAAGCGCCAGCCCCAGGAAGGGCTGTACATCGCCAACCTCAACCGCATTGGCCCCCAGCTTGAGATGCAGCATGGAGTTGCCATCGAATACCGGCACGCGCGCCGTCGCCGCATCCAGCGAGCCGGAGACCGACAGATGCGCTTTGCCGCTCGTCACCACTGCATGGTCAACGGCAACACGCGTCTCCGAGTAGCTGGCTACGCCCTCGACGGCATCCAGATGGACATAACGCGGAGTAGTCTTCGCGGCTGCCGCAGCCGATGCAGAAGATGCTGATTGCAGCGGCAACAATTCCAATTGCAGATCGCTGCCCTTGACCGCGCCGCTGATCTTCGGCGTCAGAAGGGAGCCACTCCATAAGCCGTGGAACTCCGCTTGACCGCCAATGGTGACGGGCAGAGCCGAGGCGCCGGTTCGTCCTGCGCGCGCCAACCCCAAATCGCGCAGCACGGTATCAAACTCATTCATGTTGCGCGAGCGGAAGTCGACAACCAGTTGCGAGGCGCTGGTCATGGGGTAAGCGCCCATTGCGCCATGCGCATCCACGTCGCTCTGCGGCAGGTGTAGCTCCAGACGGCGCAAATCAACTTGTCCGGTACGGTGTGTGTAGGTGGCGTCGATAACGCCGGAGGTGGGCACCTCGCCTGCTGAGGCGTGCCCTGTAGGCGCAAGCTGCAGATTGGTGGAAACCGAAACCGTATTGTTGTCGCCGTTCTGCCACTGCGCCAGCGCGGTGCCATTCACCTGCGCATCAAAGCCAAGACGCTTGAAGGGAGGCACGCTGACCATGTCGAGCAGCGCATCGAGACGGACACCTTTAAAGCGGGCATCCACCCGGCCGCTCATGGGAATATCCGGCAGAAACGGAGCGGGCGGCGCAAGATTGCGATTGCCCGTAGAGCCCACTGGGCGAGCTGGCCCGGGAGGCGCACGCCAGGGAGCCAGATCGACCACGCCTTCCATGGTTCCACCAGTCTTCAGATGGATCACCACATTGTCGATGAGCATGCGCTTCGGATCGGCATGGAAGCGCGCATCCAGCAGCAGGCCGCGCGCATCCACGCCCGTGCCCACGTACGCACCATTCTCAATATGCACCGGACCATCGATGGCGAATCCATTGCCGTCGCCGCGCAAGCCCAAATCGAGCTTGAGCACGCCCTCGGGAGCATTGGGATAGCCGGTAATGGGATCGATCAAACGCATGTCCAGCTCGCCGCCCACGTGCCCTTGCCAACGGGGATGCGCAAAGTCATGCAATTCGCCGATCACCTGCATGGAGCGCTCGATCTTGTCATGACCACGCGCGGTCACACGCAGCGACCGTAACCGCGCCGCATTACGCTCCAGTTCCAGGGACATCTGGAAGTACCCATGCACCGGAGGATACTTCGTATGCACGCCGCTGCGGGTCAGCGTCACGTCCGTGGCGCCGGCCTCTACGCGATATTGTTCGGCCACGCCGCGCGCCGCAGGAAGATAGACCAGCGCCAAAGAAAGATCGTCACCGGCAAGATCCAATGGCTGATAGCGATTTTGGAAGTCGAACCCGGTGGCGCGGTTTTCCGCATGCAGCTTGCCGTCCCGGAGCATGCCATGGCCAGCACGCAGATCGAAGAACTTGTCGAGCGAGGAGCCGCTGGAACGACGCCGTCCGGAGGGCGTGGGAACGTTCGTGGTGCCGTCCTGATAGGTGATGGCATGCACCGCGGGTCGGAGAACATCGATGGAGCGCACCAGGATGCGCGGACTGAAAAAATTCAGCACGCTCAACTGCACATTCAGCCGTTCCACTCTCGCCAACGGCTCTTCACCGGCATCTTCCGTGCCGTGCAGCACCAGGCCCTCCGCTTCGGCTTCCAGGCGCAGAACCTTCCAGTGGAAATGGGCCAGCTCCACCTTGCACCCCGTGGCCTGCTCCAGCGTGGCAATCAAACGCTGACGCGCGAACTCTTCAAAGCTGTCCGAGCTCATCCAGAGATAAAGCCCGGTGAAGGCCGCGGCAGCCAGTATGGCCAGGAAAAGCGCGGAGAGGGGCAGATGGCGCAGAAAAAAACGGCGCAAACGACGAAAGCGATGGGGAGCCGGAGCGTCGCTGCCTGGCTCTGTCTGCTCCGTCGTGTCTGTGTTCTGGGCAAGCTCCGGTTCGCCGCCTGCATCAGGTTCGGGACCGGTAGGCAAGCGCTCTTCGTCGCTCATAAGCCAGTCCCCTTCCCCGCAGCAGCGGTGCTGGCAGCCGGAGGCGTGGATTCAAGCGAGGGATCAAGCACCTCCACATCGCCCAACCGCCGCAAGTTCGCCATCCAATCGTCAAAGAGCAGATTCACGCGCTGTTCGAGCAGAATTTCTTCAATGCGGGCAGAAACCGTCTCCAGCGACGGCACCTGCTCACCGGGCTTGTACTGGGGCAGGAGCGTGCGCGTGTAGTACTCGGCAATCTCCTGCGGTGTAATGCGAATGCCCTGGCGGAAGCGGAGTTCGATGAAGGCCAGGATCTGGAGGCGATAGCGCAGATAACTTACCACGCGCTCCGGTGTGAGTCCGCGCTCGGCCAGCACCTGCTTCCAGCCCTCGTCGGAGGCACAGTTACGGCGCACACAAAAGGGCAGCTCGCGGCGGATCTCCGCCAGGCGGGCATCCACTTCACTTTGCATTGGCTCTGCGGCCGCATCCTCTTCGCGATGAATCTGCTGCTCGATGAGCGAACGGCTGATGAGCTGCTCTAAGGCCCGCTGACGGGTGAGCGCGGCCTGCCCTTGCTGGCCGGGATCGAGCACGGAGAGGCGGATCTCATCGTCGATGTCGCTGGCCAGAATGGCATGACGGCTGACCACCGCCACCACGCGATCCAGCACCACCGGCTCCTGGGCGCAGGCGGTTTGCACCGCGGCCAGCAGTGCCAGAACGGCCAGAAGAGTGCGCGTGCGCGACTGCATCAGAAAGTTTGCCCCAAGCTGAAAAACACGTTGAAGTGATTGCCCTGGCCCATGTGCGGCTGCGAGTCCGGCTGGGAGAGCGAGTAGTTATAAATGACCGGATAGATGGGCGGATTCAGGTTATAGCCAAAGTCCAGCCGAAACGGTCCTGCGGGGGTATGGTAGCGCAAGCCAATGCCCGGGGTATGCGAAAAGTAATTGAAGTCGCATGCACCCTGCGCGCCGGTGGAGGCTATCGGTCCCGAAGGCGGCTGCTTTGGTTTGTATTCAGCCGTCAGCGCGGCACGGCACGCACCCTGCTCCGGCTGCCGCGCACGCAGAGCGCTCTTCCAGGCGTCCCCAGCATTGGTAAAAACGTTGCCCATATCGTGAAACAGCACCAGGCTGACCGAGTTCCCCACCAGCGGCAGCGTGGGCGGGGGCAGACGCAGTTCCGTGCTGGCAATCAAGGCTCCAGCGCCGCCAATCGGATAGCCGGTTTCAGGATCGCGCGGACCGGCGCCATTCTGTGAAAAGCCGCGCAAGGACGTTGCGCCACCGGCATAGAGCCGCTCGGGAAGCGGAAGCAGCACGGTCTCAGGCGAGCGGAAGGCGCGCTCCTGTCCATAGCGCGTATTGAGCGCCAGCACAAAGCGGTCGCGGTCAAAGCTCCAGTAGTTGGAGTTCTGCACGTCAAGCCGGTTGAAACCCACTTCGGCTCCCAGCCGGCCCAGCGAGGCAAATTCCTGGAAGCTGGTATACGAGCCGCGATGCGCGTTCAGCGTGAGATCGCGGGTATCGCGTACCCAGGTAAGTGCCGGACCCGCAACCCGCACCGCGGTGGAAAGCTGGGTAAGATAAGCGGGCGAAACCTGCAAGCTCTCAATCGCCACCTTCACGCGACGGAAGTCGTAGGCCCAGACCAGCGTGTTGGCCTTGGACAGCCAGGAGGCCGGCGCGGTAAATCGCTCGGTCAGACGCATGCCGCCCTGCAGGCGCGAAGCCACGTAGGTGGTAACGTCCTTGCTGTTGGCATAGCCGCCGGAGAAGGTGAAGCCGAAGTCGCGATTCCCCTGGAAGTGCGGAATCTGATACAGCAGATCGATCTTCTGCTCCAGCAAGCCATAGGTGGCGCGCATGGAAGCCGACTGTTCGCGGCCCCGCAGGTTGTTGCGCGTGATGTCCAAAACGCCGCGCGGGCTGACGCCGGTTTTACCATTCGGGTTACAGCTCTTGCCCAGCACAATCGCGCTGCCGCAATTACTTTGCGGCGTGCCGGTCTGGGCCTCAAAGCCCACGCCGTAAGTCAGCGCCCAGCGCCGGGCCTCGGTGGCATGCAGAAGAATCGTCTTGTTGGTTTCAGAGCCAGAGGAGTTGACTACCGCCGCATCCACCTCATTGAACAGAGCAAAGTCGTAGAGATTGCGTTGGGTCTCATGCAGCGCCGTGTCGTTGAGGGGATCGCCGGGATGCAGCGTAATGGCGCGATCGACGGTAGAGGGGCGCGTGGCATTCAGCCCCGTCACCAGCACTTTGCGCACAAAGGTCTGCTGGCCTTCGTTCACGTGAAAGACCACATCCATCCGGCTCGCATCGTCCGGCGCAACCTGCTGCGTTACGGTCACGGTGGCCTGCTCAAAACCACGGCTCAAATAATGCGTCAGCAAGGCATCGCGATCACCAGCCAAATACTGCGGCGAATACAACTGACCGGCAATGGTGTTCATCATCGGCGCCAGTTCGGTAGCCGTAAAGTGATGGTTGCCTTCCACCCGCACGGTGCCCACCAGCGACTGACGGCCCTCGTCAATACGATAGGTGATGCTGAGCGGAGCAATCTTGCCGCGCTTGAGCGGATCCGGAGTCAGGGTATCGGGCGTCACCTTCACGTCGGTGAATCCGTTGTTGCGGTATACGCCTTCCAGGGTTGCAACGTCGGCGGCAACCAGCGCCTGGCTATAGGTGCCGTGGCGATCAAGCGAATCGGCCTTGTGCACCGTCAGTTGCTCCCGCAAGGTTTCACTGTCAAAGTAGCGGTTGCCGGCCACATCCACCTTGGCCACCTTGCGGCGCGGCCCCAGATCCACGCGATACAGGATGGTCATTCCCACACCGTCGTTGGTCTGCTCCTCATGCGTAACCTTGGCGCCAAAGTAGCCGGTGCGCTGGTACAGGTCGCGCAACCGGCGGCCTCCCTCATTGAGCAGATCCTCGTCGACAGCTCCTTCTTCAAAGACAGGCACCACGCGGCGCAAGCGGGCCGGATCAATCGAGGCGCCCTCCACCGTGATACGCACCACCGGGCCCCGGCTAACCGAAAAACGATAACTGGTGCGATGCGAAGAAGGATCATACTGCTGCGATTCCAGCTTGATTTCCGCCTCGAACCGCTCTTGCTTCTGATAGTGGCGCAGCACGCCGCTCAGCGCGCGGTTGGTGGTTTCGCGGTCCACCGTGCTGCCGGCACGCAGATGCGCCAGACGACGAAATTCGGTAGCACTCAGGCCCGAGTCGCCGGTAACCTCGACCGCTCCCACGCGGGCCTGGGGACCGGAAGCCACCGTAAAATCCACATCCATCAACTGCTCTTCCGGATGTTCGACAAGCCTATGGGTGATGACGGATTCATGAAAGCCATTATTGGCCAGCGTCTCCCGCATCAGTTGCTGGGCCTGCGCCAGACGCGCCTCCGTGAAGCGCGTGCCGGCCAGCAAGTGGCTGGCGCGGGTCAACTGGCTATTCATGGTGGCGCCCCTGGCGCCGCTCACGGACACAATTCCAATAAATCTGCGCGGCGTGCCACGGAACAGCAGCTTCACGCCGTCAGCGGAGGGCAGCGCCGCGGCATCCACCGTATCGTAGAGTCCCGTCGCATAGAGTTGGCGCAACATCTGGCGCAAAGGACGCGCCTCCAGAGGATTGCCAATCGATTGGCGGAGTTCGGTGGCCAGCGGCTCAAGGCGGGTACCGGTCACACCTTCAAATTCAATGGCGCGGATAGGACGTCCCATGGCCTCGACAGCTTGGCTGGCCGTGGCCAGCGGAGCGGTAGACTGTGCTCGCGACGGCGCGGCCGCAACCGCCAGCAGCAGCACCAGCAGAGCCGCGTACCCCAGGGCTGGAGAAACGCTCCCTCGGTCCGCGCGCCTGTACGCACCTTTACCTGCCCCGCTCGCCCGCACCGTACGTCTCCACACGACCTGTACTCCCGAAAGAAGGTGAATCAGCCGCCCCGTTCAACCCTACCAAAGCAGCCGCGGTCCGGGCTTTATTTCCTGGCAGGCATCAGCGGCTTCTCCGGTCTCCGCCGGCCTGCCGCCTGACAAACTGGCGTTCGTCCGGTTCGCATCAGCAAAGCCGCCCGCAATCCGCCGCTTCCTCTTATACTAACGAGGAGAGACGCTCCGTGTGGCAGGTGCTGGCCAGCAGCCCGAACTTCAAGGAACATGGATGGCTACTACCGAGTTTCCAGACGATCCGCCCCCGGCAACACCGGACCGATCTGAACCCGCCCTGGCTGCTGCCGTTCCGGCAGAAAGCGTGAGTGCGCCAGGAACCGATGAGGTTCTGCTCCGTGCCCAGGGGGGCGACCATCACGCCTTCGCCGAACTCTATGCCCGCCACAAGCGGCGCATCTTCTCCCTGTGCCTGCGCATGGTGGGCAACAGCGCCGAGGCCGAAGACCTGACCCAGGAAGCCTTCCTCCAATTGCACCGCAAGATCGCCACCTTCCGCGGCGACTCGGCCTTTTCCACCTGGCTGCACCGGCTCACCATCAATGTGGTTCTGATGCAGCTCCGGCGCAAAGGTCTGCAGCTCATCTCGCTGGACGAGGTCATGGACCCCGGTGGCCCGGAAGACGGGCCCGGACGCACCTTTGGAGCCGCTGACCTTACCCTGTCCGGCACCATCGACCGGCTGACGCTGGAACACGCCGTGGCCGACCTGCCTACCGGCTACCGGCTGATCTTTCTGCTGCACGATGTGGAAGGCTACGAACATAACGAGATTGCCACCATGCTGGACTGTTCGGTGGGCAACAGTAAATCGCAACTGCATAAAGCACGCCTCCGGCTCAGAGAGATACTGCGCCGGCCCGCCGCCGAGGAGGCTCAGCCATGAGCGCCAACTCTGACCCAAAGGCCTGCGCCGAGTTTCAGGCCCAACTCCCGGAACTGCTTGGCTCCGGACTGGATCTAGCCAACCACCCGCACCTTTCCGGCTGCCCGCTCTGTCAGGCCCTTCTGTCCGACCTGGAGACCATCGCCGAAGCGGCCCGGCAATTGCTGGCTCCCGTGGCCGAGCCCCCCGACCAACTGTGGGAACAAATTGAATCGGCCCTCCGCGAGCAAGAATCGGGCACTGCAGAATAGCCCGCGGCGTTCCACTTCCGGCCTGCGCCGGTCTGAACGCGCTTCTGTTTCTCGTTCCGGCACTTATTCTTGCCCTCCTGCCGATCCCAAACTCACACTGCAGCCAGATCGGCCGATACTACCTTCGAATAGCCACCCGGAGATGCAAACGGCGGCGAAAGATGAGGAAAATCTCATTTCCAATCAATAATTTGCCCGCTGCGATTCCAGCGCATTCCGTAACCAGCCTCCAGGCTGACTGAACGCCATCCATCACGGCCAGACAAACGGAAAAATTGTTTCCGGAGCCGGATGGGCCTACTACAAGAATAGGCTGCAACTTTTTCAAAACTTGCGTAGTCTAATGAAGGAAAGTTGACAAGAGGTCACTCAATGCAAAACGAAGATCCCGCCGCCTCCCCTTCCACCTCCCCTGTTACCGAAGAGGCCACAGCGGTGCGCCGCATTGCGGTTCTTCCGGTTCGCGACACCGTTCTGTTCCCGCATGCCGTACTGCCGCTCACGGTGGGTCGCGAAAGCTCTATTCAGCTCATCGAATCGCTGGGCGACGAACGCACCATCATTGTGGCCACTCAGTTGGATGCCCGGGTGGATGCGCCCAAGCCGGGCGATCTGCACATTGTGGGCACGCTGGCCACAGTGCACAAGGTTGTGCGCATGCCCAATCAGAGCCGGTTCGTCTTCACCGAAGGCGTCGGCCGCGTCCGCCTGCTGCGTTTTGTGCAGACCGAGCCCTTCCTGATTGCGGAAGTGGAATCCATGGACGACGTGGTGCCCGATGTGAACTCGGGCTTCGAGGCCCTGGTCCGCAATGTCGTCTCCCAGTTCCAGCAGATTGTTTCTGACTCCCAGACCCTCTCCGATGAACTGCGCACGATTGCGGCCAACATCGAGGAACCCAGCCGGCTGGTGGACTTTGTGGCCAGCTCGCTTCCCTTCCTGACCACCGATGAAAAGCAGCTTCTGCTGGAAGCACCGGCCATTCACGACCGCCTGATCCAGATCAACAAGCTGCTGGCCAAAGAGATTGAAGTGCAGCAACTGCGCTCCAAGATCCAGTCTGAGGTGCAGGATCAGGTGCAGCAGTCGCAGCGCGACTACTACCTGCGCGAGCAACTGAAGGCCATCCAGAAGGAACTGGGCGAGCAGGACGAAGGCCAGCGCGAGACCGAGGAGCTGCGCCAGAAGATTGAGAGTGCCGGCATGCCGGACGATGTGAAGAAGGAGGCTCTGAAGGAACTGAGCCGGCTTTCGCGCATGTCGCCCATGGCAGCCGACTACTCGCTGACCCGCAACTACATCGAGTGGCTGGCGGTTCTTCCCTGGACCAAGAGTTCGGGCTCGAAGATCGACATCAGCAAGGCCCGGGAGATTCTGGACGAGGATCACTACGAGCTGAAGAAGGTGAAGGATCGCATCCTGGATTACCTGTCGGTTCTGGAACTGAAGCCCGACATGAAGGGGCCGATCCTGTGCTTTGTCGGACCTCCCGGAGTGGGCAAAACCAGTCTGGGCCGCTCGATTGCGCGTGCCCTCGGACGCAAGTTCCAGCGCGTGGCGCTGGGCGGCATGCATGATGAGGCGGAGATTCGTGGCCACCGGCGCACCTACATTGGCGCGTTGCCGGGCCAGATCATCCAGTCCATCCGGCGCGCCGAAACCAACGACCCGGTGATCATGCTGGACGAGATCGACAAGCTGGGCAGGGACTTCCGCGGCGATCCGGCCTCGGCCCTGCTGGAAACACTCGATCCGGAGCAGAACAACACCTTCCGCGACAACTATCTGGATGTGCCTTTCGATCTGTCGAAGGTGCTGTTCATCTGCACCGCCAACATGCTCGATCCGGTTCCTCCGCCGTTGCTGGACCGCATGGAGCTGATTCCGCTCGAGGGTTATAGCGAAGAGGAGAAGCTGCACATTGCCAACCGCTATCTGATCCCGCGTCAGATCAAGGAGAACGGCATCACCGAGGAGAGCATCGAGTTCCCCGAGGATGCGGTTCGCCATCTGGTGCGCCATTACACGCGCGAAGCCGGCGTGCGCAAGCTGGAGCAGGTGATCGGCACAGTCTGCCGCAAGCAGGCACGGCGTGTGGTGGAAGGCAAAACCGAGAAGCTCATCGTCACACGCGACATCATCAAGGAGTTCATGGGCGGCATTCTGGTGCGCGTGGACACCGAGGTGGCCGAGCGGGTGAAGCGGCCGGGCGTGGCCGTGGGCCTGGCCTGGACACCGGCGGGCGGCGACGTGCTGTTCATTGAAGCCAACAAGATGAAGGGCAAGGGCGGCTTCACCATGACCGGCCAGATTGGCCAGGTGATGCAGGAGTCCATGCAGGCGGCGCTCAGTTGGGTACGCTCCAACTACTCCGTACTGGGTCTGGATGAGGAGTTCAACAAGGACCTGGATCTGCATATCCATGTGCCGGCGGGCGCCATCCCCAAGGACGGGCCTTCGGCCGGTGTCACCATGGCAAGCGTGCTGGCCTCGCTGTTGACCGACACGCCGATTCGTCCGCTGACAGCCATGACCGGCGAAATCACCCTGTCGGGCAATGTGCTTCCCGTGGGAGGAATCAAGGAAAAGTTCCTTGCCGCACGACGCGCTGGAGTTGAGCACATTATTCTTCCGGCAGAAAACCGGCAGAACGTGGAAGAGGATCTGACTCCCGAGATGATAGAAGGCGTGACCATCCACTATGCCGAGCGGATCGATGATGTGCTCGCGGTGGCCCTGCCTCTGCTCAAGGCCAGACCCGACTCCGCGCCTGCCCAAAAGGCCACGCAAAGCACGGGACCCGTCGCCTGAACGGTTGAAACAAAATTCCAGGAAGAAGTCTGAACGCTAGAAACGCAGGAGCAGTGAACTCAATCCTGCGTCGTCTTCAACAACTGAACATCATGGGCTGGCTCCTGCCGGCCCATGAGGCATCTGGACGCAGGGAAAGAATTTTCTTATCTTTCCCTGCGTTTCCGCATTGAGAACACCCCCGCACCTCTTGAAACGATTAGAACTGTCGATAAACAGGACATAACTTGAGCAGAGGGGCAACCCGCAACGGTGAGTATAACGAGCATGGCCACGACACAATCAGGATCTTCCCCCGTGGCGCCACTGCACCTGTCCGGTAATATCACTGCTTCGCAAGATAAGCGGCTGCTGGATATGTTGAATGGCGCGGTGCAAAACGCATATCAAACCATCCTGGAGCAACTCGACCAACAGAGCGCGCAAACGGTTCTGGAGGGGGAGCAACTGCTCTCCAAAGAAATCTCCGCGCTGGTGGTCAAGGCGGTGGAGCAATACACAACCACCGACAAGTACAAGGATGAGGAAGTCGGTTCCACCCGCGTCTATCCAGCCAACTATCAAGTACGTCCGATTGAAGCCCAGGTGACGGAACTGCGCAAGATCTTCCCGCAGTTGGGAAGTTGCAACGAAAAACTGGCCCGTCGTCCGCTTCCGGCAGGCAGCGAAGCTTGGTTTGCCATCCCCCGCTGGGAAGCCCTGGCGCCCACCTACAACGAGGCCACGGAGTTGGTGATCAACACACTGGCCAGCAAGCGCCGCTTCTCCAACCGTGTGGTGGGCAGGTTGAACGACAAGTTCTTGCGTCAGATCGAACGCTCCAAACTGGCCAGGAAGATTCTGGCCGATCAGCAGGAGGGCAACGACATCCTGGTGGTAAGCGCGCAATTCGGCTTGCTGCATCGCGGCTCGTCGGCGCGCCGCACGCGGGTAGCGCTAGCCAGCAACGAATATTGCCTGGGCACCTTCGCCATCGCCTGCATGTTACTGACCCACCCGGAGCGGCTGTCGAGCAGCGATACCTTGATGATCGACTGCGGCGGCGATGAGTACTCCATGCGTGGCGACCACTCCTTCGACCGTGTGCCGTTATTCGATTACGATATTAGCGGCATCGAACTCTCCATTTTCTACGAGGATCGGGCCCGCAATCTATGGGGCACTCCCACATCCTTCCTCTACAAGGTTGTTTAGCCAGCAAAGCCGTCCTCGCCCGGACGGCTTTCATCGCTTGCAACCTGTGCTCGAATCCACCGCCAGCAGCGTCTAATCTGCAGGCGGTATTCTTTTTCAGGGAACACATGCAGGTTCATATCCTTTTGTTCGGCATCTTTCATGAGGCGATGGGGGCTGAAGACCTCGTCGTCACCATGCCCGCTGGGGCCACGGTCGGCCACCTGCTGGGCTGGCTGCGCCTGCAAATGAGCCCGCGCTCGGCGGAAGCCGCGGCGCTGGTGGCCTTCTCCGCCGTGGGCGTCAACGAGGAGTTTGCCCAGGCCGACCAGCCGTTGCAGGAAGGGGACACGGTGGCGCTGATGCCGCCTGTCTCTGGCGGAGCGCCCACCACGGAGGAGCAAAACCGGCCTGTCCATGTGGAGCTGGTGCATGAACCGATTCCTACCGTTGCGCTACTGGCTGCGGCCCGGGATGCAAACGATGGCGCAGTGGTGACCTTTGACGGCATTGTCCGCAACAACACGCATGGACGGCAGACGCTCTGGCTCGAATACGAAGCCTACGAACCGATGGCGCTCCGGCAGATGGATCTGCTGGCGCAACAGGCCCTTCAGCGCTTTGGCGTTCGTCATGTCACGCTGGTACACCGGTTGGGCAGACTGGAAATTGGAGAAACCGCCGTCCTGATCGTCGTAGCCAGCGCACATCGCGCCGCAGCCTTCGAGGCCTGCCGCTGGCTGATCGATACCCTGAAGACGAAAGTCCCCATCTGGAAGCGGGAAAGTTTTGCCGATGGAGCCATGTGGGGCGTGGGCGAACCATTCCCCGCCGAGATTGTTCCGGAGGTGGGTCATGACACCTAGCCTGCGCATGGTCCGGGACATCGCCGTCGCGGCGCGGGTGACAGTTGTAGCAGCGCTCGCCCTGGCGCTCTGTTCCCTGCTGGCTGGCGCACAGGGGCCGGTGGAGGAGCCGACCCTCCGTGTGGATGTCCGTCTGGTTTCTGTATTTGTGAACGTAACGGACCAGAACGGCGGCGTCATTGGCGGACTGGACAAGGAAAACTTCCGCATCACGGAAGATGGCCGCCCGCAGACGGTCGCCATTTTTGAACGGCAGAGTGAGTTGCCGCTGAACATCACGCTGGCCATCGACACTTCCGGTAGCGTCCACAAGGACTTGAGCGAGGAGGTTGCCGCAGCCCGGCGTTTTGTTCACTCGATTCTGCGCCCGCAAGACCAGATGAGCGTGATCGAGTTCTCCACCAAAGTGCGGGAACTGACCGGGTTCACCAACAAGCCCGGTCAGATTGACCGCGCTCTGGGGCAATTGCGCTCTGACTTTGCCACGGCGCTCTACGAAGCCATTGACACCGCCTCCGACCGGCTGAGCCGCAAACAGGGCCGGAAGATCCTGCTGGTGATCAGCGACGGTGACAACACGGTGAAAGGCATCAGCTACGACGATGCGCTGGAATCCGCCCTGCGTAGCGAAACCATGATCTACTCGCTGATCGATGTGCCAATTGCCGCCTCCGCCGGGCGCAACCTGGGGGGCGAACACGCTTTGATCACGCTGGCCGAGCAGACGGGTGGCAAGCATTTCTACGTGGACGCCGGAGGGCTGGATCAGGCCTTTGCACAGGTCAGCCAGGATCTGCGCACGCAATACCTGCTGGGTTACTATCCGCGCAACCAGGAGCCCGGTAGACACTTCCATCGCATTCAGGTGACCGTGCCACGCGCGGCTGCCAATCAATTCAACATCCGCCACAAGACCGGCTATTTTGACGACACGCCGGCTGGCAGCGACGCGCGCTGAAATCTCCGATAACCGCATAAAACAAAACAGCAGTTCACCCGAAGGCGAACTGCTGCTTCTTGCGCGTTGTCCGTCTGATTAAACCAGCTTGCTGTGGCCGGTATGCGCCAGTTCCTTGACGATCCTGCCCACATCCTGAGAACGGTCGCGATGCATGACCAGCAGTGCATCCTCGGTATCGACCACCACCAGATTCTCCACGCCGATCAGTGAGACCAGCTTGCGTGGGCTATAGACGTAATTATCGACCGCGTCCACGGTCAAGTGGCCGTTGGTATCCGCCACGTTGCCATCGGCATCGCCGCGCAAACGCACGTCCTTCTGGTACTCGTAGAGCGAAGCCCAGGAGCCAAGGTCACTCCAACTGAACTCGGCGGACAGACAGTAGAGATTCGACAGATGCTCGCCCTTGGCGGAGCGGGGCTCGAGCACGGCGTAATCCACCGAAATGTTCTCGCACTTGGGATAAAGCGCGTGGAAGACCTCATTAAACTGCGGAGTTCCATAGGCTGCGGCAATGCCTTCCAGCAGCGGCGCGGTCTCCGGCAGATGTTCGCGAACGGCATTGGCCAGAGTACGTGCCGACCAGAGGAACATCCCAGAGTTCCAATAGTAGTTGCCGGCGGCTACGAACTCTTCAGCACGACTCTGATTGGGCTTTTCCGTAAAGCGGCGAACGTGCAATGCGTCGTCGTTCTTGGTCAGATCGCCGGTTTCGATGTAGCCATAGCCCGTTTCAGCGCGCGTGGGCTCAATACCGAGCACCACCATGTTTTCGCCCGCCGCGGCCAATGCAATGCCCCGCTGCAGCGTCTTCAGAAAGCGCGGCTCGTCGCCAATTACGTGATCGGAAGGAAAGATGCCGAGAATTGCATCCGGATTCTGGCGTTCGATGAGAAAGGCAGCCAGACCACAGGCAGGCGCGGTATTCCGAGCCACGGGCTCCTGGATCAACTGGTTGGCGGGAATACCGGTCAACTGATCGGCAATCTCATGCGCCAGATACTCGTTGGTGATGACCCAGGTTTTGTCGATACCGCCGAGCGCATTCAAACGCTCTACGGTCTGCTGAATCATGGAGCGTTCGCCGTCAAGTGCTAGAACCTGCTTGGCGCGCGCGCGCCGGGAGCGGGGCCAGAAGCGCGTGCCGCTGCCTCCGGCAAGAATCACTGGGCGAAAATCAATGGCATTCGTCATAAGAAGACACATCCTACCGGACAAACCCTAGGTTTGCACAGAGCCTTCTAGGGAATTTGCGGGGAAAAATGAGACGCCTAAAACAGCGCATATGTTGAGACCGGCCGGGAATGCCGGCCGGTCCAGAAGAACCTTGCAATAAATTACTTGAGACTGAGCAGGAACTCGCCCATGCGGCGGGTGCCTTCATCAATGTTTTGTTTGGTCACCGGATAGCTGAGCCGGATGTGCTGCTGAGTGCCGAAGGCCTCGCCGGGAACCGTGACCACGTGCGCTTCATGCAGCAGGCGGGTAGCCAGCTCCGTAGCCGTCTTGATGCCCCCCTTGCCGATATAAGCAGAAATGTTGGGGTAGACGTAGAAAGCGCCCTCGGGCTTGGTGCAGGTAACGCCGGGAATCCGTGCCAGCGCAGCCAGCATGTAGTCGCGCAATTCGATGAATTCGGCGCGGAACTCCGCCACGCATTGCTGCGAACCGGCCAGAGCGGCAATGGCAGCCTTCTGCACGATCGAGGTAGCATTCGAGGTCTGCTGCGACTGCAGCTTGGAAAGATTCGCGATGATCTTCTTCGGCGCCAGCGCATAGCCGCCACGCCAACCGGTCATGGCATAGGTCTTGGACAGCGAACCGAGCACCACCATGTGGTCCTTGGCCCAGGCAAACGAACCCGCGGAAATGGGCTTGCCGCTGTAGTTCAGATAAACATAGCACTCGTCGAGCAACAAGTAGATGTTGCGTTCCACCGCCAGCCGCACAATCCGCTCCAGATCCTCAGCCGAAACAATGGAACCGGCAGGATTGGAAGGCGAATTGAGAATAATGGCCTTGGTGCGAGGCGTGAGCGACTTTTCAATGGCATCGGCGGTGATGCGGAAGTTCTCCTCTTCCTTGGTTTCAAGGAAGATCACGTTGCCGCCGGCGTACTGCACAATGTCTTTAAAGCTGACCCAGTAGGGCACGGGAAGAATCACGTCGTCGCCATGATCCACCAGAATCTGAATGGCGTTGAACAGGGCGTGCTTTTCGCCGGTGCAGAAGATGGCCTCATCGATGGCGTAGTCGGAACCGAAATCGGCGGCATGACGCTCGACAATGGCTTTGCGCACGTCGGGTATGCCGGGCACAACGGTGTAGCGCGTGAAGTTGGCTTGAATGGCGGCAATCGCCGCGTCCTTGATGTGCTGGGGCGTGTGAAAGTGCGGCTCACCCGCGCCAAAGTCTACAAGGTTGGCGCCCTGGGCGCGCAGTTTGGCAGCCTCAGCGGCCACAGCCATGGTCGCAGAGACCTCGATCCGACCAATACGGTCGGCAAAGACTTTCGTGGAAGCGGAGACGGTCATAGCACTATCTACTCTACAGATTTTTTTAGGAGGCGTGAACCCTGAGCGCAGCGCAGGCCGTATTGCAACCCGTCTTCTTGCAGAAAACGGACTGCTTACGCCATATCTTGCCTCCATGTATCAAAAATGATACCCTTCAGTGTGGTCGCGGGACTCAAACGCGTGCCTGCCTACTTCTACCGCGCAGCAAGCGGCCGGGAGCCAGTTCGCGAATGGCTGAAGGAGCTCGCCCCTGAAGACCGGAAGAGGATCGGCGAGGACATCAAGGATGTTGAATACGCGTGGCCCATCGGCATGCCACTCGTCCGCTCCCTTGGCAGGGAGTTGTGGGAGGTGCGCAGCCAGCTGAACGGCGGCAAGATCGCGCGCGTATTGTTTTGCCTGCATAAGGACCAGTTGGTCCTACTGCATGGTTTCATCAAGAAAACACAGAAAACGCCACAACGGGAGATCGATCTAGCGCTCCGGCGGATGAAGGAGAAGAGATGAAACAAGAACAGATTGGCTC
>Ga0207738_100076_pt1 | contig 23584 bp, 17 predicted proteins | sample LuqExpMetagenom9_FD_187767 | JGI IMG/M metagenome (GOLD analysis project Ga0207738, IMG submission 187767) | Tropical forest soil microbial communities from Luquillo Experimental Forest, Puerto Rico - Sample 9 (SPAdes) | ecosystem: Environmental > Terrestrial > Soil > Tropical forest ... | reverse complement strand
TTCCCGCAATCTTCTCCACCAGCCAATGCCCGCAAGCGGTTTGCTGGAATCCTAGACTGAGCCACGCAGGGGGTGGATGTGTCCTCTTTTCAGAACTTTCGCGAAAACTGGGTGAGGCCGGCGCTGTTCTTCGGCAACAACCCCATCAGCCTTGCCGGCGGCGCGATTACCAGTGCCTCGGCCGTGACGATGATTGGCTACTGGATTGTTGAGCTGTTCGGCCGTCCGAACGATAACCCCTATCTGGGCATCATTTTTGTCTTCCTTCTCCCCGCCTTGTTTGTTCTGGGTCTGCTGCTGATCCCGGTGGGAATCTTCGTGCGCCGTTTGAAATTGCAAAAGGCGGGCAAGATCCCGGCTGTGTATCCCAAGGTCGATCTGAACGACAAGGTCTTCCGCCACGGTCTGGACATCGTGCTGGTGGCGACGATTGTCAATTTGCTGGTTGTGGCCACGGCCAGTTATCGTGGCGCGGCCTACATGGATTCGCCGGAGTTCTGTGGCAAGAGTTGCCACGTGATGAACCCGGAGTATGCGGCCTACAAGGTGTCGGCGCACTCGCATGTGGCCTGTGTGGAATGCCACATTGGCTCGGGCGCGCGCAGCTACTTCGAGGCCAAGGTGAACGGCACCAAGCAGTTGATTGAGGTTTCCATTGGCCGTTATCCCACGCCGATTCCATCGCCGGTCACCAACCTGCGGCCCGCGCGCGAAATCTGCGAGGCCTGCCATACACCGGCCAAGTTTGTGGGCGAGAAGCTGCTGGTCAAGTCCAGCTACGCCGACGACGAGAACAACACCCTGGCGCAGACCGTTCTGGTTCTGCATTTGGGCGGCGAGGATTCGCTGTCGCATCTGAGCGGCATTCACGGCGTGCACCTGAACCACATGGAGTACATTGCTACGGCCAAGGATCGCAGTACGATTCCCTGGGTGCAGCGGCGTAACTCGGATGGCTCGGAGACGGTTTTTGCGGCTTCGGCCTTGAATGGCGCGGTACCGTCCGGCGAGCGCCGCACCATGGACTGCATCGACTGCCATAACCGGGCTTCGCATACCTTCCAGACCCCGGAGGAGGCGCTGAACCGCGCCATGGCCGATGGCGCCATCGCCGCAGATCTGCCCTGGATCCACAAACAGGGACTGGAACTGCTGAAGGCCAATTATTCCAGCCAGGCGGAGGCGAAGGTAAAGATCGCACAGCAACTCACGGCTTTCTACGCCTCTCAGCGGCCCGACGTTCTTCAGTCCAAGGCTGCGCAGGTAAAGACCGCGGCCGATCAACTGTATGCCATCTACAGCCGCAACGTCTTCCCGGACATGAAGGTGACCTGGGGAACGCACCCGAACAACATTGGCCACATTGCGTATCCGGGCTGTTTCCGTTGCCATGACGGCGACCACGTTTCCAAGGGCGGCAAGGCAATCACCAACGATTGCGCCAACTGCCACAACCTGCTGGCGGTCGAGGAATCCAAGCCGAAGGTGCTTTCCGACCTCGGTTATTAAGCCACCCGATTCACAGCGGCCCGTCACCGGAAGCACAGATGCAGCTTCCGGTGGCGGGTCCTCTATTTTTTGTGCCATCCATTGAGGAGCTGAAAGGGCAAGAAACTGCTATTGAATCGTAGGAAACAGGTCTACAATCAGGGCCAAGTGCCAGTTGAATGTGTAGGGTGTGCCCACTCCATGAAGAGACAAAGGAGAGGCAAAATCCTGCCTGCTGTAAGAAGATAGGCATATGGCCCGCCTCGTTGTTCCTGGGGTGGGAATAGATCACTCGGGGTTCACGACGAAGAACAACATGGCCACGAAACCAACCTACGGTTTGCTGCTCGCATCCCTGTTTCTGACCGCCGCGGGTGCGGTACAGACCCAGGCGGCGACGTCTACTTCCCCGGTGTCCACCGCTGTCTCACGGCTGGCTGGTGACTGGCAGAGCACCTCTGCGGTGCAACTTCTGCAGAGCGCCCCCCCGCAGTTTCGCGCGTCGGTTGAGACCGGTGTTGCGCCTGCCAATCAACCGCTTACGCGCATGTTGCTGCTGCTGGCGTCCTCCAGCACGCAACAGAAGGCTTTGGCTGCGCGGCTGGCCGATCAGCAGAATTCCGCTTCATCGTCTTACCACCACTGGCTGACGCCGTCGGAATTTGGCGCGCAGTTTGGTAATTCCACTACGGATGTGGCGGCCGTGGTGGCCTGGCTGCAGAGCCAGGGCTTTACTGTGGCTCAGCTTCCTGCGGGCCGTGGATGGATCGAGTTTTCCGGAACAGCGGCTCAGGTTGAGCAGGCCTTTGGCGCGCAGGTGACGATGGTGAGCGGCGCGCACGGTCTGCGTCCGGCGCTGGCTGGTTCCATTTCTGTTCCCGCAGCACTGGCTCCTCTGGTGCAAGGGTTGGTGTCGCTGGACGGCGTGCTGGCCACTCCGGCCACAAGTACTCCGCAGAGCATGACGGTGACGGCGGCCGAGCTGGCCACGCGCACTTCCGCCTCCACGTCGGAGGCGCTAACTCCGGCTCTGGTAAGTGAACTGGTCCATCTGAACGCACTGCAAAGTAGCGGCGTGACCGGTAAGGGACAGACCATCGCGATTCCCTCGCGCGGAGCTGTGTACCAGGCCGATGTGGCTGCCTTCCGCTCCGCTTTTGGATTGCCGGTACAGGCGCTCAAGGTGCAAGCCACGGGTACGACTCCCGCGGTGGCGGACGATCAGGCGGTTGCCACGCTGGCGGCTTCCTGGGCCGGCGCTGCTGCGCCCGGTGCGCAGATCGTACTGGTTCCCACGGCCAGCACAGAGGCTACGGACGGTGTGGATCTGTCGCTGGCGGCAATTGTCGATAATGCGTTGGCGCAGACGGTTGTGGTTGGTTACTCGTCTTGCGAGGCAGGACTGAGCGCAGCGCATCAGGCGTTCTATACGGCTCTCTATCAGCAGGCCGCTGCGGAAGGTATTGCGGTTGTGGTGGCATCGGGCGATACCGGAGCAGCGGCGTGTTCGGCACCGGGTTCAACCGCTTTGGTCAGCACGGGCTACGCGGTGAACGGGCTTGCTTCCACGCCCTGGAATGCGGCGGTGGGCGTGGCTGCGTTTTCTGCAACAGGAGCTGGCACCGAAGCCCGGTCGCTGGCCGCATGGTCGCCGGCAGTTTCTTCCGATCCGGAGTATGCGGGTGGCGGCGGCGCCAGCAGCCTGGCCGAGTTGCCCAGTTGGCAGGCGAAGTTTGCGCAAAATGCGGGCAAGTACCGGCAGCTTCCAGATCTTTCCTTGCCGACGGCGATCGATTCGAGCAGCAATCGCGGTCTGGCCTTCTGCTTGAGCGCCACGGAGGGTGCCGGGCAGTGCACGTTGGTGCGCAGTGGTGGCAGCGCGGCGGCAGCGGCCATCTTTGGCGGCATTGCAGCGCTGGTGGCCGAGCAGCATGGCACGCAGGGTATGTTGCAGAGTTCGCTCTATGCGTTGGCAGGCAAGCAGAGTGTGTATACCGATGTGGAGCAGGGTACAGCGCAACTGGCCTGCACCGCCGGAACCGCAGGCTGCGATGCTTCTGGCCAGATAGGCTACGCGGCAACCTCGGGCTACGACCAGGCCACGGGTCTGGGCGTGGTGAATGCGCAAGGGCTGGTCACCAGTTGGGTCACCGCGCTGGTCGGCACCGGCGCGGCTACGGTCACCATGTCGGTTTCACCCATGCAGGACAACTTCATCTACGATTCTTCCGCGACGATCACTTTTGCGGCACAGGTGGTTTCCGGCACGGGCGGAGCTACACCGACGGGCACTGTGGTCTTCTATGACACGACCACGGCTCAGAGTCTTTCTTCGGCGCTTACGTTGAATGCCAGCGGCGTCGCGAGCTGGACGACCAATGAAAGCGTGTTCGCGATGGGCGCCAACCAGATGGTGGCCCAGTATAGCGGCGATGCTACATATGCCGCCGTGACATCGACTCCATCGATCAATATCAACCTCAAGACCAGCACCACAACTACAGTGCTGACGCCTTCCACCACCACTCCGGCAGCCGGCAGCACGATGCAGTTGAACGTGACCGTAACACCTGCCACGTATGGGTCCTCGCTACCCTCGGGTACGGTCACCTTCCTGTTGGATGGCACCACGCTGGGCAGCGCCACGCTCACCTCTGGATCGCCGGCGGTGGCCACCTACACCTTCACCATGCCTTCGGCGGGAGCGCACACTCTCAGTGCAACCTATGCGGGCGATACCTACTATTCGTCGTCGACGGCCACACCGGTGGCGCTGAATGCTTCCAAGGGCACGCCCACGGTATCGGTCACGCCCTCTACGTTGACTCCGGCCTTTGGCAGTACGCTGCTGTTGACGGCGACTATTTCGCCTGCGTCTACCGCGGCCACCTACGCTTCCGGCACGGTCACCTTCAGCGTGGATGGTGTAGCGGCAGGCACCTCGGCGGTAACGCAGGCCTCTCCCTCGACGGCAACGTTGACCATCAATGCGCCCGCACTTGGATCGCATACGGTAACGGCCACCTATAACGGCGACACCAATTACAACAGTGTGACCTCGTCCTCGGTGAGTGTGACGGTGAGCAGGGCCAGCACAACGCTGACGGTGACCCCCGCCACCACCACACCGGCCGCCAATTCCACTCTGCTGGTAACGGCCACGCTGGCCAGCACCACATCCAGCACCCTTACCGCCACCGGTACGGTCACCTTCCTGCTGGACAACGTGACTGTTTCCACGGTCACTCTGAATGGCTCCTCGGCGGTTGCAACACTGACCATGCCTGCCACGGGGACACACGCCATCCAGGCTACCTACTCGGGCGATACCAATTTCTACAATTCGACGGCGACGGGCGTGAACGTTACGGTTGCCAAGAGCACGACCAGCATCACGCTTACGCCCTCCACTACCACGCCGGCACTGGGCGCCACGCTGCCTGTTTCAATTGCGGTAACGGCGCCGACGGTGAACACCGCACTGCCCAGCGGAACGGTGACGATCAGTGTGGATGGAGTAGCGACAGCGGTGCAGACGCTCGCAAGCGGTAATCCGGCCACCGCGAGTGCAACTCTGGCAGCTCTTTCGCCGGGCACGCACACGCTGACGGCAACCTTCTCGGGCGATACGTACTACGCCACGTCCACGTCGAGTTCGATTACGGTTACGGTGCCCAAGTTGGTGACCACCACGGTGATGACTCCGGCTACGACCACACCATCCGGTGGAGCGTCGTTGGCGGTTTCAGCCACCATCACACCATCACAGACCTACTCCACGCTGCCCAGTGGGACGGTGAGCTTTACGCTGGACGGTACAAGTGTGAGCAGCGTGGCCGTGATCTCTGGCTCGCCGGCTTCCGCCAGCGCCACTATCGCTTCCACCAGCCTGACGCCAGGAACGCATGCCTTGGCCGCGGTCTACTCAGGCGATACGGTTTATGCCACGTCCACTTCCAGTTCCACGACACTGACCATTGCCAAGAGTGCCACGACCACCACGGTTGTGCCCTCCACGCTGACGCCCACGGCAGGCGGTTCGATGACGGTGACGGTGAATGTGACTTCCTCCAATCCGGCCACGGCTTTGCCAAGCGGCACCGTCACGCTGGTGCAGGATGGCGTGACCGTGGGCACGGGCACGCTGACAGCCGGATCGCCCTCGGTGGCCACAATTACGCTGAATGTGGTTGCCGCAGGCACGCACGTTCTGCAGGCAACGTATGCCGGCGATACGTACTACACCGCGTCGAACTCTTCGACTGTGTCCATCCTTGCCAACAAGGGCGCTTCCGTAACAACGGTGACGGCGTCCCCTGTGACGCTGACGGCAGGCACATCGGAGACACTGACGGCCACGGTTGCGCCCTCGACGGCCATCACGGGCGTGACCTACACGCTGACCGGCACGGTGCGCTTCTACGATGGGGCCACGCTGCTGGGTACGGTTGCGGTAAGCAGCAATACCGCGGTTCTTTCCGGCCTTACCTTCAAGACCAACGTCAATCACACCATTACGGCTATCTATTCAGGCGATACGAATTTTGGTGGCAGCACATCTTCGGTGCTTACGTTGTCCGCGACCACGCTGCCGGACTATGTGGTGCTGACATCCAACTATTCGGTAGCGCCTCCGGGCGTGGCGGTGGTGCTGACGGCCACGGTGACGCCGACCACGGCTTCTACAACGGAAGCGAATCCGACCGGCCTGGTGATCTTCTACATTGGCACCACGGTCATTGGCCAGGCTACGCTGACACCCGTATCGGCCGGCAGCAGTTCGTCGGTGGCCACACTCACCTCACAGACTCTGCCTGCGGGAACAGACGTGATCTACGCCGTTTATCAGGGCGACGATTACTACAACGTGGCCACCTCGAATGACCTGTCGATAACGGTTCAGGACTTTACCCTCACGTCGTCCTCGTCGAATCCGGCTACCAATCTGACCATCGTCAAGGGCTCATCCGGCTCGGTGTCGTACGACATTGCCGGACTGGGTGGCTTCAGCAATCTGGTGCAGGTGGTGTGCGCTGTTCCCACACAGGACGACATGACCTGCACGGCCAGTCCGCAGCAGGTGACGCCTCCGGGCACGGTCACCTTTGTGGTGCAAACCTTCAAGACCGGAACGACGACCAGCCAGATGCAGCCACCACCCCTCTGGCCGCGCGCAATGGGCGGAACAGCTTTGGCGGCAATCGGCTTCCTCTTCCTGCCGTATGGGCGCAGGGTGCGGCGGCGCTTGTTGGCGCGGGCCGGCAAGGCAGCCGAGCGTGGCTTGCTGCTGATTCTTCTGTTGGCAGGGTTGGTGGGAAGCGGTGTGGGCTGCACCAATAGCCAGAATCTTGTGACGGTAGGAACCCCCCTGGGTGTGTCCACGTTGAAGATTACCGCCACAGCGTATGTGAACAACACCACGGTCAGCCACAGCGTGTATCTCACGGTAAATGTGGTCACCAGCCTCTAGGTTCCGGGGCTGAAAGAAACAGGGTGCGGGCGGCCTATCGGGCCGCCCGTTTGCTTTGCACAGGCCAGAAGACAGGGGCAAAGTGATAGGCTGGCATGTCAAACCAAGGAGCTGCCGCGCACATGCATTCCAATCATTTCAGCCACTTCAATCTGGTGACTGCTGCCCACGAAGTCATGACCGAACATGGGTTTCAGCCGGAGTTTCCAGAAGGGACCGAAGCTCTGCTCCGGGCCTTGGCGCTCCGCTCGCCGCTGGAAGCCGCGGAAGGCGTAACCGACCTGCGCAAGCTGCTTTGGTCGTCGATTGACAACGACACCTCCAAGGATCTGGACCAGATCGAATGGGCAGAGAAGCTGCCGGATGGCCGCATCCGCGTGCGCGTGGGCGTCTCGGATGTGGATGCCTATGTAGGCGTGGGCAGCCTGCTGGATCACCATGCGGCTAGCGAGACCACCTCGGTGTATACCGGCGTGCGGGTCTTTCCCATGCTTCCGGTGCAGCTCTCGGAGGGGATCTCTTCGCTGAACGAAAACGAAGATCGTCTGGCGGTGGTGATTGAGTATTGCGTGGATGCCTCTGGCGGAGTGAGCGATGGCAAGGCGTTTCGCGCGCTGGTGCGGAACCATGCGCAACTGGCCTATCCAAGCGTGGGCGCCTGGCTGGAGGGCAGAGCCGCGGCCCCGGCCAAGATTGCCGCCAGCAAGGAGCTGGAAGCGCAGGTACGGTTGCAAGACGAGGCCGCGCACCGCATGCTGGGCAGCCGCTTTCAGCACGGTGCGCTTGATCTGGAGACGATCGAAACCCGTCCAGTGATGCTGGCCGAGCAGGCCGTAGAGATTACGCGGCTGGAAAAGAACCGCGCCACATCGCTGATTGAAGAGTTCATGGTGGCAGCCAATGGCGTGATCGCACGGACCTTTGAGGCGGCCGGCATTCCCAGCATCCGGCGCGTGGTGCGCATCCCCAAGCGTTGGGAGCGTATTGTGACTCTGGCCGCCGGACTGGGCACCACACTGCCGGCCGAACCGGATTCGAAGGCGCTGAACGACTTTCTGCTGCTGCGCAAGCAGAAGGATCCGGATCATTTTCCTGATATCTCCCTGGCGGTGGTGAAGCTGATGGGCCCAGGCGAGTACATGCTGGTACGTCCGCAGGAGGTGTCGCCAGGGCACTTCGGGCTTGCCGTGCAGGATTATACGCATTCCACCGCGCCCAACCGCCGCTTTCCTGACGTGGTGACCCAGCGCATTCTGAAGGCTTTGCTGGGGCACAAACATCAGCCGTATTCGGCCGATCAACTGAATGCCATAGCGGCCCGCTGCACCCAGATGGAAGACGCTGCCCGCAAGGTGGAGCGCGACATGCAGAAACGGATCGCGGCCGTGGTGCTCTATCCGCACATTGGCCAAACCTACCGCGCCATTGTGACCGGCGTGAACAACTACGGCGTGTTTGTGCGCACTCTGGATCCGCATGTGGAAGGCAAGCTGGTGGAGGGAGCCAAAGGGCTGGACGTGGGCGACCGCCTCACTGTGCGGTTGATTTCCACCAATCCGGAACGGGGCTACATCGACTTTGCAGCCTGATCGGCCTGGCCGTGCCAGCGGCAATTGCGCCGGGGTAACCCGGCGCAATTGCATTTTGACCTGCGCCTGGAAGCACTTTTCCGGGAAAGTGCATTGGCGTTCGCAGAGCGGGCACGGCAAAACCTCAGGTTTCTGCCCCACAAACCCCAGACAGAACCGGAATGGAACAGCTCTGGCGAGTTCTCCCTGCGCGTAATGCTGGCCCGGTGGGATAGGCTGGTTGCATGGGGTGTGTTCCGGACCGTAGGTGGACAAGATCGAACTCCATCATCCCTTGAAGAAGTTCTACGTCTAAGTTGAAAGGGCCGGACTCAAGTGGCGGGATGCCATAGGTTTGTCTTCACAGCCCGGTTCCGCTCTAGCGCGCCTGCTTGCCGGCTGTCCGCACTTTTGGCTTCATACCTCGACCTTTGGTGAAGGAATGCACTCAAAGAAATTCCGGTTTGCCCTCTCACTCGCTCTGCTGCTGGCTTTGGGCCAGGCCCGCCCTCTGCTGCAGGCCCAGAACAGCGTTGCGGCATCGGATTCCACGCTGCCCGACGCCCCCACGCCGATGTTGCTAGCCCAGGCCGGGCAGCCGGGTGCGGAAGCAGTTCCGCAAGACGGACCCGCGCAACAGAGTTCTTCTACCCGGTCCGACACGAAAGACCGGCGTCAGTTGGCAGAGGAGCAGCTCAAGGAGCAGACGCAGCAGAGGACTCTGGGAATCTTTCCGGCCTTCGGTATCAGCTACCGTGGCGATGCGGTGAGTTTGACCAGTCGCGAGAAGATGAAGCTCGCCTTCCGGGGCGCCGTGGACCCGATGCAGTTTGTGCAAACCGCTCTGATGACAGGACTGCGCGAGGCGAATGGTGCGGATCGTGGCTTCGGGTGGGGGCCGGAAGGCTTCGGTAAGCGCTATGGAGCTTCCTATATGGATTCGTTCGATGGCGCAATCATCGGCAATGGCATTCTGCCGTCCTTGTTGCGCCAGGATCCGCGCTACTTCCGGTTGGGGCACGGGACGGTAACCCACCGTCTGTTGTATGCAATGGCTTCCACTGTCATCTGCAAGCACGATACAACGCACAAGTGGGAGCCTAACTATTCCAACGTGGCCGGCAATCTTGCTTCTGGAGCCATCTCGAACCTGTACTATCCAGACTCAGACAGCGGAGCGGGTAGAACCGTGACCAACGGGATCGTTGTCTCACTGACCGGAGGAGTTGGTTCCGTGTTTCAGGAATTCTGGCCCGACATCTCGCGCAAGTTCCTGCACAAGGATCCGACCCACGGACTGGATGCCCAGGCGGCAGCACAGCAGAAGAAGTAGTTCCACAATCAAGGGAAAGAGGAAGGCGTCGCTCGAACCGAGCGGCGCCTTTCGCGTTGCGCGGACTTTATCGATTACTTCAGCGAACACGTGTCGCGCTGTTCTGCTTGCCTTCACGCCGGACTGTGATATATGGTGAGCACGATTTCAACCGGAAGCCTTGCTGCTTTTTTCCTCGTGTGGGAAAGCTGCAACCCATTCCGTACCGCGCCACCAGGAACGCCAGCTTTCCGGTGCCGATGTGGGGCAGGGAAACGAAGACTCGCAAGGGGTACAAAGACTTGATGAATCGCGTTGAAGCAACTATCACTATTCTTCTTCCGTATTTGCTGATTGCCGCCGTGGCCGTTCTGCGGCTGGCTGTGGCGCATCCGGGCAATTTCATTCCGCTGTTTTCCTGCATTTTGTTTTTTGGCGCCATGCGCTCGCGCCGTGAGTTTGCTCTGCCGCTGGTGGTGCTGATGGGTGTGGATGTACTTCTTACCACGCGCCAGTATGGCTATGCGCTGACAGTGGATCATGCGATTACCTGGATCTGGTATGCGGTGGTGCTCTTCTTGGGAGCGCTGGCGGTGGGCACCAAGGCCTCGCCCGTGCGTGCCGCAGTGGCTGCGCTGGGTTCGGCGGTGGGATTTTTTGTGGTGAGCAACTTTGCGGTGTGGGCTATCTGGCAGATGTATCCGCATACGGCGGCCGGTCTTGCGACCTGCTACGTGGCTGCCTTGCCGTTCTTCCGCAATAGTTTCCTGGCCGAGGGACTTGCCAGCCTGGTGCTGTTCGCGCTGCCCAGCCTTGTCCGCGCCACACTCCGGGCGACCGGTCCGCGTGTGACCAGCTACTAGTTCGAACCTTTTTCAAGAGGAATTCCAGATGGCGCAAGTGAAGGAACTTTACGACGCAATTCTGAATGGCAACGCCAAGCAGGCGCATGCAGCAACCGAAGCAGCTCTGGCTGGCGGCGCCGATGCTATGGAACTGATCTCAAGCTCCATGGTTCCGGCCATGGACGAAGTGGGCAAGCTCTACGAAGAAGAAGAGTACTTTGTGCCGGAGCTGCTGCTGGCAGGCCGGGCCATGAAGGCTGCCATGGAGCTGCTGAAGCCGCTGCTGATTGCCTCCGGCAACCGGATGACGACGCGGATCGTGATCGGTACGGTGAAAGGCGACCTGCACGACATCGGCAAGAACATTGTTGCCTCCATGCTGGAGGGCAGCGGCTTTGAAGTGATCGATCTGGGTACGGATGTTTCGCCCGAGGCCTTTGTGGCGGCGGTGGCGGAGCGTGAGCCGCAGATTGTTTGCATGTCGGCGCTGCTGACCGTGACCATGCCGGCCATGCGCAGCACGATTGATGCGATTACCCATGCCGGACAACGCGGCAAGGTGAAGATCATCATCGGTGGCGCACCGGTTACCAGCCAGTACGCCGAGGAGATTGGCGCGGACGGCTACAGCGAGAATGCCAGCGGCGCGGTGTCGCTGGTGAAGAATCTTTTGGCTGCATAGTTTTTCTTCCTATCGGGCGCAGCGATGCGCCCGCACAACCCAGCACAAGAGCAAAAGCTGCCTCACGGGTGGCCTGCCCTTCGTGTGTCTTCAAAGAGACGAATCGTATGGACCACCAGTACTATCTTGACCTTGCGAAGCGTGGCATTGCGGTGCCCATCGGCACAGACCTGGTGATGCATGAAGAACCGGAGCCGGAGAAGGTGCGCAACGACGGCGCAGCATTGGGTCAGGTGATTGCCCGCGCGGCGCGTCGCTGGGGAACGCCTCTGGCTGTTCCGCTGATGGATCTGCGCCTGGAAAAGATCGATATGCTTTCCATGGCGGGCGTCACGGCGCACGATGCCGAGGCCTTCCACTTCAAGCAACCGCTGACGGATGCGGAGTTTGCCGTGCTGATGGGCGAGCAGAAGACGCCGCTCTGCCCGGGCAGTGCCGCGCGCGATGCCGCTCTGGCCTTCATCGGAACCCAGCAGGATCTGATTCCGGTGGGCATGGCGATTGGTCCTTTCTCGCTGACTACGCGGCTGATGGACGATCCGATTTCCGCAGCGGCCATGGCGGGCGGGGGTATGGAGCCGGAAGACTCCGCGGATGTGAAGTTGCTGCTGCAGTGCTTGCAGATATCGGAAGCCACGGTGCTGCGCTCGGTGCGCAGCCAGATTGCTCATGGCGCGCGGGCCATCATGGTCTGTGAGCCGACGGCCTCGACGGCCTTCATTTCGCCACGCCAGATGCGCGCAGGCTCGAACCTCTTTGAGCGTATGGTGATGGAGCCGAATCTGCGTATCAAGGCGGCTATGGAAGAAGCCGGCTGCGATCTGATCTTCCACGACTGCGGCGAACTGGTTGACCCCATGGTGGAGGCCTTCGCGCAGCGCTTGCATCCGGTGATGCTCTCGCTGGGCAGCTCGCGCAAGTTGTGGGAGGACGCGCGCCTGGTGCCGGAGGACGTGGTGCTGTTCGGCAATCTGCCGTCCAAGTCGTTTTACTCCGACGGCGCCATGCCGGTGGACGAGGTGATCCGCCGTACCGATGAGCTGCTGGAGAAGATGCAGGCCTGCGGCCATGCGCATATTCTGGGATCGGAGTGCGACGTGCTCTACGTGGCGGAGGCGCGCGATGCGATTTTGGCCAAGGTGGATGCCATGAGGACGCGGCCTCTGCCAAACTGATACTGTAGCCAGTTGGGCAGGAATCCACTATGCGTCTCAAAGCTATCGTCTGCCAAGTGTTCACGCGCGAGTTTGAGCAGGTGCTTGCGCGTGCGCCTCATGTTGTCGACCTGGAAGCGATTCCGATGGGGCTGCACTCGCTGGGCGTGGAGATGCGCTCTCATCTGCAGGAACGTATCGATGCTGCAGACGATGCGGGCTATGACGCGATTCTCCTGGGTTATGCGCTTTGCGGCCGCGGCACTGAGGGCTTGCGTGCCGGTAAAACGCAATTGGTGTTGCCGCGCGCGCATGATTGCATTGGCATTCTGATGGGGAGCAGGCATCGCTATCAAAGCTATTTTGAAGAGCATCCCGGGGTGTACTATCGCTCGCCGGGCTGGGTGGAGTTCCAGACGCCCGACCTGAAGCTTGAGCCCGCCTTTGCCGATCAGAAGTCGCCTATGGGCGAGAACAGCACGCTCGCGGAATTGGTGGCGAAATACGGCGAGGAGAATGGGCAATTTCTCTATGAGCAGTTCTCCTCCTTCCGTCGCAATTACACAGGACTGACCTATATTGCCAGCGGCGTGGCCGGCGAAAACGCGCTGGTGGAAACCGCCCGCGCGGAAGCCGTCCGGCAAAACTGGAAGTTTGACCAGGTGCAGGGCTCCACAACCTTGCTGGAGCGGCTGCTGGAGGGCGACTGGAGCGGCGAAGACTTTCTGGTGGTGCCGCCCGGCGCCGCCATTCATGTGCGTCTTGGCGATGCGATCGTGGAAGCGCGATGAGCGACAGTCCAAACAGCACGGGGAAAATTCGCATCCGGCTTGAGCCGCTCGCCGTGGAACTGGATGTGCCAGAGGGCGCGGAACTGGTGGCCGCGCTTGCCGAGCATGGATTCGAGTTTCCCTGTGGCGCATCGGGGCTGTGCGGTGGATGCGGCGTGCGGGTACGCTCGGGCTGGCTGCCTGCCAGCAGGGCAGATCGTGAGCATTTCTCTATTGCCGAGCTAAACGATGGCTGGAGGCTGGCTTGCCAGGCGCGTCCGCAACTGCCTCTGGTGTTGGAATGCAGCCAGTGGGAGATGGATGTGCTCGGCGACGAGTCTACGCTGCCTGCTTTAGGTCGCACGGGATTGGGTGTTGCCGTCGATCTGGGAACAACCACGGTTGCCGCGCAGCTTGTGCATCTGGCCACGGGTGAAGTGCTGGCGGTGGAGACGGAGCTCAATCCGCAGGCGGCCTTTGGGTCTGATGTCATGAGCCGCATCCGCGCGGTTCTGGGAGGCGCCGACCTGACCACGCTGATTCGCGCAACTGTGGGCAACATGGTGGCGCGCATGGCGCAGGGCCGGGAAGCGGAGCTGGTGGATGTGGTGTTGGTGGGTAATACCGTAATGCACCACCTGTTCTGCGGCTTGCCAGTGGATGCGCTGGCTGGAGCTCCCTTCGAGTCGCCTCATCTAGGGTTGCAGAGTTTTTCAGGGGCCGAGCTGGGCTGGCTGCCGCAGGGTCACTGCACCGTGCGTTTTATTCAGTGCCTGGGCGGGTTTGTGGGTTCCGACATCCTGGCCGGCATTGTGGCCACCGGCATGCACCAAAGCCAAGAGCTGGTGGCTCTGGTGGATCTTGGCACCAATGGCGAGTTGGCGATCGGCAATCGTGAGCGCATTGTGTGCGCGTCCACAGCGGCAGGGCCGGCGTTTGAGGCAGGCGCCATCCGCATGGGCATGCGCGCGGCCACGGGCGCTATTGCGCATGTTGCGGTGGAGAACGGCGCTTTGCGCGCTACCGTGATTGGCGGCGGAGAGCCACGCGGCATCTGCGGTTCAGGGCTGGTGGATGCGGTGGCGGCAGGGCTGAGCTTGGGCGCGATTCTGCCTTCGGGACGCATCGCCGATGGCTCAAAGCGTTTTCCGGTAGCTGGGCCGGTGGAGCTGGTGCAAGCGGATGTGCGCGAGCTGCAACTGGCCAAAGGAGCCATCGCGGCAGGCTTCAGGATTCTGTTACGGCGGATAGGTGCGGCGGCCGGCGATCTGCGCGCGATTTACCTGGCCGGTGCGTTTGGTAACTATATGCAGGTGGGCAGTGCGTTGCGCATCGGCCTGCTGGAAGCCCCGGCTGGTATGATCCATGCGGCAGGCAATACGGCGCTGCGAGGCGCAAAACACCTGCTGGCAACTGCGGAACCGGCCATGCCGCCGGTGGAGCACTTCAGTCTGGCCTCCGATCCCGCCTTCCAAGACGAGTTTGGCCACTCGATGGGCTTTGCAGAGATTCCGACTACCTGACGAGCCCTGCCGATTCCCGGACCCTTCAGGCAGCAAGACTGAACCATTAAACTTGAAGCAAGGAGCACCGGGTTCGATTATGTCTCACCCCCAAATCAAGTTCGGCACCGATGGATGGCGTGCAATCATCGCCGACGACTTTACCTTTGCCAATGTGCGCACTGCCGCTGCGGCCATCGCAGCGTATATCCACGCCAAGGAAGACCCCGCCAAGGGAATCTGCATCGGCTACGACACGCGTTTCGGTTCCAAGGCTTTTGCCCAGGCATGCGCTGAGGTGGTTGCTGCCACCGGCATTGCCGTGGAGCTGGCCGACCGCGTGACGCCTACGCCTGCCCTGAGCTATGCCGTGCGCCAGCGCACGCGCGCCGGCGGCATCATGATTACCTCGTCGCATAATCCGGCCAATTGGAATGGCGTGAAGTACAAGGCGTGGTATGGCGGATCGGGCAAGCCCTCGATCATCGCCGAGATTGAGTCGTACCTGGGCCAGCCGGTGCCGCAGCCGGCTACTCCGGCGGCGATCACGCTGGCCAACTTTATTCCGGATTACCTGAAGGCCGTGGAGAGCTTTGCCGACCTGAACCTGATCGCAAAGTCGGGCATGAAGTTCTGCATCGACTCGATGTACGGCGCGGGCGGCACCATCCTTTCCGAGATCTTTACCCGCATTGGCGTGGCCAACGTGGCTATCCGGTCCAATCCCGACCCGACCTTCCCGGGCATCAACCCGGAGCCGATTGAGCCGCACATCCGCGCCCTGGGCGAGGCCACGGTGGCCAATGGTTGCCAGGCTGGTTTGTGTACCGATGGCGATGCGGACCGTATTGGCGCAACGGACGAAAACGGCAACTTTGTGGATCCCCACAAGATCTACTCCGTGCTGCTGAGCTGGGTGCTGAAGCGCAAGGGCTGGCCGGGCGTGGTGACGCGCGCTGTGAACACCACCAAGATGCTGGACCGCATTTGCGCCAAGCACGGTCGCGAGCTGATTGAGCACGGCATCGGCTTCAAGTTTGTGTGCGACTACATGCTGGAACGCGAAGTGGTGATGGGCGGTGAGGAGTCCGGCGGCATCGGATTCCAGCGCCATCTGCCGGAGCGCGACGGCATTCTGAATGCGCTGCTGCTGGCCAATGTAATGGCCGAAGAGGGCAAGACGCTGGGCCAGTTGGTGGCAGGCTTGCAGGCAGAGTACGGCGAGCACCAGTACGGGCGCATCGACATGACCATTCCGGATACGCTGAAGAACGCCGCAATTGCGCGCGCCAAAGCGTTGAAGGTGGGCGAGCCGGCTTTGGCCGGCATGAAGCTGCTCAGTGTTTGCACTCTGGATGGGGTGAAGCTCTATCTGGAAAACCCGGAGGCCGCCACCAAGCCGAATGCGGCGGAGACGTGGATTTTGTTCCGCGCCAGCGGTACGGAACCTCTGCTCCGGGTCTACACCGAAACCTGCTCCAAGGAGACCGTCCAGAAGCTGCTGGCCGAAGGACGGAAGTTCGCTCTGGGCGAATAAAGAGCAAGATATAAGCAACAAACGAGAGGCGGCAACTGTGCTGAAGACAGGCACACTTGCCGCCTTTTTACTGCAGGTGTTCCAAGGACGCATCGTGGCAGAGGGAAATCAGAGTTCAGGGGTGAAAAAAGCTGATTTGGTATAGCGTGAGGCCGATAGAAAAGGAAGAACCCTGGAGCAAAATCCGGGTGACTGTCCCCTGGGTCTTGGTCGACGCTGCCGTGACACCCAGAGAGCGGCAAACTCTGTTGATCCACCGCTAAGGATATGTTTCCGAGGATGTTGCCCGAGTAGGTCTGGCTGCGTGCTGGACCGGGAAACACCATGAAACCGCTGTTGCGCACCAACCGCCGCAAGAATCAGGCAGACAGACCACAACACGACGACGTACGCGAGGATCTGATTGCGATTGCCATGAAGGACTTTTTGCCCATGGCGATTCTGTCGGCGGTCTGCCTGGTGGGGGCCATGGCGGTGACGGCTTGGTATTACCGGGACGCGTGGATGTGGAACGCGACCAAGGTTACGCTGGGAATTTCTGTGCTCCGCGTGGGAGTGGTATGGGGCTTCCAGCAACAGAGCAAGATGGGCCAAACCAGGCATTACCTGCTCTGGAGCAGCGCTTTCAGCATGGTGACAGTGGCTTTCTGCTCCATGATGGCGCTGGTTACGGTCTACAACTTCCGCATGCACGATGGCGCCATCCAGATGCTATGCGTCATCGGCACGTTTACGCTCTGCAGCGGTATTAGTTCGCGGTTGGGCATGCAGCCGAAGGTCTCCCAGGCCTGCATTGTGATGATGCAGGGCGCGCTGGCCTATTCGCTGCTCAGCGCTCCGCATCCCATTCTGCGGCTCACCACTGTGTTGTCGGTGGTGACGGCCTTCACCTACTGCATGTCGATCCATAATCAGTACTGTGTGATCGATGAGCAGGTGCGCACCCGGCGGCGGCTGAAGATGTTGGCCAATCACGATGCGCTGACCGGGGTGCCCAATCGGCACCTGTTCGACACAACCTTCGAAAAGATGTGCGCAGAGAGAAGCCCCTTCACTCTGTGGATGCTCGATCTGGATGGATTTAAGGCGGTTAACGACACCTGGGGCCACGCGGTGGGTGACGAACTGCTGAAGCAGGTGGCGCGGCGTCTGGAACGGACCGTGCGCACCGGCGACCTGCTGGCCAGGGTGGGCGGCGACGAGTTTGTGATTCTCCAGCCGGATACCTATCTGCGCGAAATTACCGAACGCATGGCGGAACGCATTACGGCGGAGATCGCTATTCCCTATGTTGTGGATGGCCACCGGATAGAGATTTACGTGAGCATGGGCATCAAACTGGCCGCAGAGGGAGCGAGGAGTCCACATGCGGCTCTGCGCGAGGCAGACCGCGCGCTGTACCGGGTGAAGGATATAGGGCGCGGTGGTTTTGAGATGGTTTGAGGTCTGTCTCTCCCTGGGATAATGCAAATCTGAAAATCAGATTTTTCATCTGCTGCCTGAAAACCTAGAAATTATGGGCAGCAAATATGTTTTTATATTTGACAAAGTTATTATGTATACGCAATATATCGGTGTGCAGGAAAACAACGACAATGCGAAGCCAGGAGAGAACGGGATCTACAACCGGATTGCCGTGCTGCGGGCTGAACGCAAGGTGAGCCGTCAGGAACTGGCTGACGCCGTAGGGGTGAACTACCAGACGATTGGCTTTCTGGAGCGGGGCGACTACGGGCCCAGCCTGAAGCTGGCCTTCTCCATTGCCGCGTTTTTCGGCTTGCCCCTGGAGGCGGTCTTCTCAACCCAGCCATTCCAGTTGTTAAGCGAACAGGTATACGGAAAGGGAGGTACGGAATGATCTCGACTGCGGTTCGCCCTTTTGGACTGTCGCTGGCGCTGCGTACGACCAGGCGATGGCTGGTGGTGGGGTATTGGCTCTTGGTTGCCCTGTTGTTCGTGCTGATGGAACTGGACGAGTCGAAGGCCCTGCGCCGTGGTCATGGTCTACAACCTCTGTTTCCTCTGCAGGTTCTGGTGTTTGTCCCGGCTTTGCTTGGTGGGGTAAAGGTAGGCGGGCCGGTAAAGCCGTTCCGGGGTGCGCACTGGGTTCCGCAGCTTGAACGGCAGGAAATTCAAACTCTGTTCAGCAAAAAAGAGCCGATTCTGCAGGACGCGGATCTGGATGAGCGCGAGACCTTGCAGCGGGACCGGGTGCACTTTTTCGCTTATACGGCAGCGCGCTGGATGGCGATAGGGCTGCTGGCGATCTTTTGTTTGGTGGCGGCGTGGAATCCGGCGTGGAGTGTGCGTTTTGGCTCAGCCAGTTTTTATCTTCTGGTTTTGACCCTGTGGAGCCTGCCGCAGTCGATCCTGCTGTGGACCGAGCCAGATATGGAGGTGGAGGAATGAGGGCGGAGCTGGTTCTCTTCGGCAAGCGGATCGATATGGCGCAACGGGCGCGGCGTCGGGCTCTGGTGGTGGTTCTCTATGCGGGGCTTATCGCGCTCATGGCGATCTTGTGGCCGACGACGCACTTGCGTGGAACAGGCGGCTACATGCTCTATGCCGTGATCGCCGTCTGCTGGCTCTTTCTGGGTGGAATCACGCCGCGTGGGCTGGTGAAGCCGTTCAACGGCAAGGCTCCCCGGATGCAGACGAAGACGAATCCCTTTATCGGGCTACGGTTGCAGGTCTTTCCGCCAATCCTGCCGGGCGATGAGGGCGAGTTCCGGAATGACGAACGGGAACTTCACCAGCGTGACCGGGCGCATTATCAGGCCTATCAGGGAGTGGGCATGGCGGTAGCCGTGGTCATGGTGCTGGCCATGATTCGCTCGATGAAGCCGGAGTGGAGAACGTGGCCCGGGGTGGGCTCCGATGAGCTGTACTTCGGGATTTTTCTCGGGCTGGCGGTGCTGATGATGACGCTGCCCCAGGCGATTCTGCTGTGGACGGAGCCGGATATGGAGGAGTTTCCGGAGTAAAGAAAACCGGGGCCTGAGGGCCCCGGTACTTTTTTGCCTGAAGATTGCCAGCCGGGTTTAGCCGATGACGGCAACCTTGGCGCGCTTGCCAAGGCGAATGGCGACCTTGGCGGGGCTGGCGGCGATAGTGAAGACATTGCCCGCGGCGGTCTCGCCATCCAGCTTGACGGCTTTTTCGGCGATCTTGCGGTTGGCTTCCGCGCCGCTGGCGGCAAGACCGAGAGCAACGAGCAGTTTGGGCAGGCGGACCTGGTTCGGCTCCGCTCCGGCCACATCGGCCAGTGCGACAGAAACCTCCTCCAGATTCTCCGCAGTTTCCTTCTGCTGGAACATCCTGGCCCAGTTCTCGTCCGCTTCGGTGGCCGCTGCCTCGGAGTGGAAGCCGGCCACGATCATGCGGGCCAGACTCTTCTTGGCCTCCATGGGATGCAGCTTGCCAGAGGCTACGTCGGCTTTCAGGGCATCGATCTGGGAGCCGGTGAGGTCGGTCAAGTAAAGGAAATACTTCCACATGAGCTCATCGTTGATGCTCATGAGCTTGCCGTACATCTCGCTGGCGGGCTCGGTGATGCCGATGCAATTGCCCAGCGACTTGGACATCTTCTGCACGCCGTCCAAACCTTCCAGGATGGGCGTCATGAGGACGATTTGCGGCTTCTGACCATACTGGCGCTGCAGTTCGCGGCCGCAGAGCAGGTTGAACTTCTGATCGGTGCCGCCAAGCTCCACGTCGCATTCCAGGCAGACCGAGTCATAGCCCTGCATGACGGGATAGAGGAACTCGTGCAGGCTGATGGGCTGTTCGGCCTGATAACGCTTGTGGAAGTCGTCGCGCTCCAGCATCTGCGAGACCGTGAAGCGCGCCGTGAGGCGGATGGTCTGCTCGTAGTCCAGCTTGTTCAGCCACTCGGAGTTGTAGCGCACCTCGGTCACGGCTGGATCGAGGATTTTGAAGACCTGTTCCTTGTAGGTTTCGGCGTTCTGGTCGATCTGCTCGCGCGTGAGCGGTTTGCGCGTGATGTTGCGGCCTGTGGGGTCGCCGATGAGCGAGGTGAAGTCGCCTACCAGGAAGATGACCGTGTGTCCCAATTGCTGGAAGTGGCGCAGCTTGCGCATCAACACGGTGTGGCCCAGGTGGAGATCGGGCGAAGTGGGGTCGAAGCCGGCCTTGATGCGCAGGGGACGCCCAGTTTTACGGCTCTCTTCAAGCCGTTCGCGAAGGTCGGAGACACGGATGATCTCCGCCGCGCCCTTTTGCAGCAGGTCCAGTTGTTCGTCGACAGGCAAAAACGTGCTCATAACCTTACCAGTATAAGCAATGCGCGCAGCGGAGCGTCTTGGGCTGCCCTGGGGCCTTGCGCGCGTGCCGGAGGCCTCCGCCGCGCTGCGAGCGCTTAAGGGACAAGATTCTGGAGCGGTTCGCCTGTCCTGTAGCGGCGTAGTTCCGCTGCCGCCACTTGCAGCGCTCGCTTGCTGAACTGCGGCGTGGACCCGGCCACGTGGGGCGTGATGAAGAGATTGGGCGCGCTCCAGAGCGGATGGTTTTTGGGTAAAGGCTCGGGATCGGTCACGTCCACGGCGGCGCGGATGCGGCCGGAGTGGAGCGCAGCTACAAGCGCGTCGGTATCGACCACGCCTCCACGAGCAGCATTGATCAGCAGTGCGCCCTGGGGCATGCGCTCAAGCTGGCGGGTGGAGATGAGGTGCTTGCTTTCCGGCGTGAGCGGCAGGATCAGGATGACGATCTCAGCATGTGGCAACAGCGTATCGAGTTCGGAGATGGCATGCACGCGGGGCTCGGTGCGGGCGGTGCGTGCGACGCGCGTCAGTTCCACATCGAAGGGCGCTAGTAGGCGCTCGATCTGCTGGCCAATGGAGCCGTGGCCGATAAGCAGAACACGCTTGCCGGTGAGCTCTTCCTGCAGCACGGGCGGATAGAGCGGACGCTGATCGCCGCTGAGTGTGGCGTAGCGTGTGGGCATCTCAAAGCGACGCTTCCAGAGGCCTTGCTGTTGCACTTCGACGTAGAAGGGCACATGCTTGAGCATGGTGAGAATTGCGGTGAGGGTCCATTCGGCAGTGCTGGGCGAGTGTGCGCCGCGGCCGCTGCAGATGAGCACATCGGGGCCCACGGTGGGGCGGATCCACTCAGTTCCGGCCATCATGCTGAGCACCAGTTTGACGCCTGTGAGGTGGGGCCACACTTTGAGCGCTTTGGGTGTGTAGGGATCGGGGATCCAGACATCGATGGGTGTGATGGCGGAGGGTTCGTCGGGCAGGGCAACAAGCTCCACCTCGGAGGGAAAGGCACTCAGAAACTCGGCTGGCACAGTGGCTGGATATCCAACACGCAACATGGCTCGACTCCCGCGTAGAACAAGAACTGCTTGTATTTTGATGCTATCGCAACGGGAAACCTTTGAGTCGTGGCGAGGTGCGCGGGGCATGGAGCGGAACAGAGCTATGAGAGAATCTTGGAGCGGAGTTGAACGATGCGGCTGAGAGCCAACAAGACGTTTTCGCAACATCAGCTTGCGGTCAAGTTGCGCATGGATACCGAGCAGCACGGTTGGTTTTCCTATGAGCGGCGGCGGTTATTGCGCGACGCGGCCAAGAATGCGCTGGCCGTGGGGTTGTGCTGGTGGGTGGCGCGCTTGGTGCATCTTCCCGATGGCTACTGGGGCGCGATTTCCGCTGTGATCGTATTGCAGTCGAATGTGGGCGCAACGGTGACCGCCTCCCGCGATCGCTTGATTGGCACGCTGATGGGTGCGGCGTTCGGCTTCTCCTTCTCGCTCTTTGGCGCATTGCCCTGGAACTATGTTGCCGCGGTGGGCGCCGCAGTGCTGGTGTGCGGATTGCTGGACCTGCGCGCCAGCTCGCGCTTGGCCGGCGTCACCATCACCATTGTGATGCTGGTGCAACAAGCGGGCCCGCGCTGGGGGGTGCCGCTGGCGCGTGTGATGGAAGTTGCGCTGGGCATTGTTGTGGCTCTGGCGGTGAGCACATTTGTGTTTCCAGACCGCGCGCGTGTGCACGTGCGCGATGGTTTGGCGCAGGAGTTTCTGGTTCTGAGCGTCTTCTTTGAAACTGTGCTGGAAGGTTTTGGCGGAGCCGCTTCCGCCAACTTGCCCGCGCTGCGCGAGGATGTGCTTTCGCGCATGCGGAGCAACAATCAATTGCTGCAGGCGGCGCGCAATGAGCCCTCGGGTGGGCCAGGATGGCGCGAAGGCTTGGGCATGCTGGCGCAGTTTGGCCGCACCATCTTCGACGTGTTGCTGGCTCTGGACCTGAGTGTGCGCGACAGCCACCAGGATGCCTATGCGCAGCAGCTTGAACCGGAGCTAGGCAAGCTGGCCATCGATATCCGCACAGGGTTTCATCATGTGGCGCGCTGCATTCATGAGTGGCGCTTTCATGTGCCGCCGCCGGGCATCAACCTGGAGCAGGACATTGCCGACCTGGAAGCCAAGATGGATTCGGTGCGGCATACCGGCGCGGAGTTTTCGCAGGCGGAGATCCTGCGCGCCTATGCGATTCAGCTTCACTTGAAGCAGATTGCGCGCAGATTGCGTGCGACGCGTATTGAGACGGGGCGCGCGATCGGCGAGGCGGAGTCAGCCGCGATGGGCGGCAGCGAAGCGGCTAACTAGCAAGCCAGCCGCATGCGGTGTGCGTTGTGTCAGGAAAAATCAAGCGGATGACGTGCCCCGAACCCCTCGTTCTTGGAACTCTTGGCACTTCATCCGCCTCGAAGACAGCGAAGCGATCAAGTGCATGCAATGCCGCACTGCGGCTGCTTACACTGCCAGAAGATTGGTGTAAACTGCCATGCCGGCGACGGCGTCAACGTTGATCGCTTGGAGAGCATTAATCTCTTCCTGGGCGCGAATGCCCCCCGCCACAATCATCTGCCGCTGGGTGAGCTTGCGCAGGCGCGCGGCAATCTCGATGGGGAAGCCGCCCAGCATGCCCTCGCCATCCACATGGGTATAGAGGAATGCACCGCAGTAAGGCTCAAGCTCTGGCATGGCGGCATCGGGCGTGAGATTCACTTCCGACTTCCATCCCTTCACCGTGATCTTGCCATTCTTGGTATCGATGCCGGCAACGATTTTGTCCGCACCTACAGCAGAAGCAAGCTCGCTCGCAAAGGCTGTGTCCACTTTTCCATCTGCGGTGAAGAGCTTGGAGCCGATGATGACGCGCTGTGCGCCAGCGGCAAGAACCTGACGAGCGCGGTCCACGGTGTGGATGCCGCCGCCCGCCTGC
>Ga0207738_100075_pt1 | contig 23676 bp, 16 predicted proteins | sample LuqExpMetagenom9_FD_187767 | JGI IMG/M metagenome (GOLD analysis project Ga0207738, IMG submission 187767) | Tropical forest soil microbial communities from Luquillo Experimental Forest, Puerto Rico - Sample 9 (SPAdes) | ecosystem: Environmental > Terrestrial > Soil > Tropical forest ... | reverse complement strand
CCTGATGGGAGTGCTGCACAAGCCATTGCCCGCGTCCTAGTCAATCATCGACGTTGAGCAAAGTCCTGATTTTCCCAGCTCGCAAAAAATATGGAAGACTAAAAAGCCCTGCTCTCGTTGTATGAGAGCAGGGCTTTTTGTCTTTCGAGAAAATTACTGCGCGGGCTGAGTTGTTTCCACAAGTGTGACAGCCGGCAGAGCAGCCAAGGCCTCGGCTTCTGCCTTCAGGCCGGGCAGAGGCTGTTCCAGGGCCAGGGCCAGAACCTCGTCCATCTGGTCCACAAAGTGGAGCTTCATGCTGTTCTTGATGTTCTCCGGCAGCTCGGCCACATCCTTTTCATTGGCGCGGGGCAGGATGGCCTCAAAGATACCGGCGCGCAAGGCAGCCAGCAGTTTTTCCTTGAGTCCGCCAATGGGCAGCACCTTGCCACGCAGCGTAATTTCACCGGTCATGGCCAGATCGCGACGAACCGGAATGCGTGAAAGCGCGGAGGCCAGAGCGGTGGCCATGGTGATGCCAGCCGAGGGACCGTCCTTGGGAATTGCGCCTTCCGGCACGTGCAGGTGAATGTCGAGCGCGCGATAGAACTCACGCGTAAGCCCCAGAGCCTGCGCACGGCCACGGATATAGCTGAGCGCGGCCTGCGCCGATTCCTGCATCACATCGCCCAATTGGCCGGTGATGGTGAGCTTGCCCTTGCCATCCAGCACCTGCACTTCAGTGGTGAGAATGCTGCCGCCAACTTCGGTCCAGGCCAGACCTGTAACCAGGCCCACTTCGTTCTTCTCATGCACCTCGGAATCGCGGAACTTGGCCACGCCCAGGAACTCGGCCACGTTGGCCTCGGTAATGCTCTCCTTGTGCTTGGAACCGGCCTTCACCACACGGCGCGCCACCTTGCGGCAGACATTGCCAATCTCGCGCTCCAGATTGCGGACGCCGGCTTCGCGGGTGTAATGGCGCACAATCTCCAGAATGGCATCGTCCTTGAAGACGATGTTCTTCTCGCTCAATCCGGTTTGCTCGCGCTGCTTTTTCACCAGGTATTGGCGGGCGATTTCCAGTTTTTCCTGCTCCGTGTAGCCCTGCAGGCGCAGCACTTCCATGCGGTCCTGCAAGGCGGCCGGAATGGTGTGCATCACGTTGGCAGTAGCCACAAACAGCACCTGCGAGAGGTCGTAGTCCACGTCGAGATAATGATCCTGGAAGGTGCCATTCTGCTCCGGATCGAGCACTTCCAGCAACGCCGAGGCCGGATCGCCACGGAAGTCGGAGCTGATCTTGTCCACCTCGTCGAGCAGGAAGACCGGATTCTTGGTGCCGGCGCGCTTCATGTGCTGGATAATCTGGCCGGGCATGGCGCCGATGTAGGTGCGGCGATGGCCGCGGATCTCCGCTTCGTCGCGCACGCCGCCCAGAGCCAGGCGCACAAACTTGCGCCCCGTAGCCTTGGCAATGGACATGCCCAGTGAGGTTTTACCTACGCCCGGAGGTCCGACAAAACACAGGATGGAGCCCTTGGGATTCTTGACCAGTTGGCGCACGGCCAGAAATTCCAAGATGCGCTCCTTGATCTTTTCCAGGCCGTAGTGATCTTCGTCGAGCACCTTTTCCGCGAAGTCGATGGAGCGGGTTTCCTTGCTCTTCTTCTTCCACGGCACGGCCAGCAACCAGTCGATGTAGTTGCGGCTCACAGTGGACTCGGCCGACATGGGAGGCATGGCCTCCAGCTTCTTCAGCTCCTGGATGGCCTTTTCCAGCACATCCTTGGACATGCCAGCGGACTCGATCTTCTTGCGCAGCTCATCGAATTCGCTCTTTTCGCCGCGGCCCAGTTCCTTCTGAATGGCCTTGATCTTCTCGTTGAGGTAGTACTCTTTCTGGGCCCGCTCCATCTGCCGCTTCACGCGGGACTGGATGTTGCGGTCCAGGTCGAGCTTCTCAATCTCGATGTCGAGCACATCGGCGATGCGCGCCAGCCTCGCCGCCGGATCGAAGATGCCCAGCAGCTCCTGTTTTTCCTCGATGCCCAGTTGCAGATTGGCGGCAATGGTATCGGAGAGCTTGGCCGGCTCATCCATGCGCACCGTGGCCACAATGGTCTCGTAGTTGAGCGATTGCTGCAGCTTCACGTACTGCTCAAAGAGCGAAGTGACGCGCTGCATCAACTGCTCCGCGGCCGGAGTCATCTCAAACTCGTTCTTGCCCATCCGGACCGTAGCCACAAAAAAGCCGTCGCGGTCGCTCAGCTCAATGGCCTTGGCGCGCTCGACACCTTCCACTAGAACCTTGATGTTGCCATCCGGCATTTTGACGCTCTGCACAATGTTGCAGATGGAGCCAACTTGAAAAATGTCCTTGGCCTTGGGCTCGTCGATCGAGGCGTCGTGTTGCGTGGCCAGAAAAATCTTGCGGTCGCCGGTCAGCGCCTCTTCCAGCGCGCGCACGCTGGATTCGCGGCCCACGACGAACGGCGTCATCATGTACGGGAAGATCACCATGTCCCGGATGGGCATCATGGGCAGCTTGCGTGTTTCGACTTTTTCTTTTTGTGCAGTCATTGGAATCCCTTGTACCTGATCGACGCGGTTGCTGGCGTCCCGTGCTCCACCGCCGCCGGTTTAAGTTGGATTGTACAGCGCCCGGCAGGCTCTCGCCTGAACGAACAAGGCCCGGGTCATCTTTGGATGCCCGGGCCTGCAGAATTGATTCCTGTGTTCCTTATCCGGCTTTTTCCAGCAGGCAGGGCGACAGGTCGCGGCGCTCCACCATTTCGCGGGTAATTTCCAGATCGCGGACGCGCTTGTTCGAGGGCAGGTGATACATCAGATCCAGCATCAACTCCTCAAGAATCATACGCAGACCGCGTGCGCCCACCTTGCGGGTAAGTGCCTCGCGAGCCACGGCCGCCGTGGCCTCGGCGGTAAAGTGCAGACGGACGTTCTCATACTCGAAGAGGCGCTGGTACTGCTTCAGAATGGCGTTCTTCGGGCGGGTGAGAATATCGATCAACGCAGCCTCATCCAGTTCGTCGAGAATGCCCATAACAGGAAGGCGTCCAACAAATTCTGGAATCAGGCCGTACTTGATCAGATCCTGCGGTTCGGTACGGCGCAGCAGCTCCGTATCGCGATGGGTGCGCATGGTTGCCTGATCGCCGTCAGCGTCGGTACGGAAGCCGAGAGCCTTCTTGCCCACGCGACGGCCTACCACGCGTTCCAGCCCCACAAAGGCGCCACCACAGATGAACAGGATGTTGGTGGTGTCGACCGCCGTGAACTCCTGGTGCGGATGCTTGCGTCCGCCCTGCGGAGGAACATTGGCGACGGTGCCTTCAAGGATCTTGAGCAAGGCCTGCTGCACACCCTCGCCGGAGACGTCGCGAGTGATGGAGGGATTCTCGTCCTTGCGGCCGATCTTGTCGATTTCGTCGATGTAGATGATGCCCTGCTGTGCGCGGGTCACGTCGCCGTCGGCGGCCTGCAGCAGCTTGAGGATGATGTTCTCCACATCCTCGCCCACGTAACCGGCTTCGGTCAGCGTGGTGGCGTCCACAATCGCAAAGGGCACGTCCAGCATCTTGGCCAGGGTGTGCGCCATGAGCGTCTTGCCGGAACCGGTAGGCCCGACGAGCAGGATGTTGGACTTGGCCAGCTCCACATCGTTATTGCGCAGCCGGTTCATCTGAATGCGCTTGTAGTGGTTGTACACCGCCACAGCCAGCTTCTTCTTGGTCGTGTCCTGACCAATGATGAAGTCATCCAGGAAGGTTTTGACTTCCTGCGGCTTGGGCAGATGGCCGGCAGCAGCCGAGGGGGTAACCTCACTGCGATCATCTTCCAGAATCGAATTGCAAACCGCCACGCATTCATCGCAAATGTAAGCGCGAGGATAGTCGCTGGGCGAGCTGATCAGCTTGGCCACTGCATCCTGCGACTTGTGGCAGAACGAACAGCGCAACGCTTCTTCTGGTCCCGTGCGCGTTTTCATCGTCAACTCCCCCGGCCCGGCATGCCGGCTCAACACATCGTACGCCGCTCTAGATTGCCGTCAGCTTAGCTGCGCGGCCTGTCAATAATCTCGTCTACGATGCCGTACTCTTTGGCCTGGGGCGCGGTCATGATGAAGTCGCGCTCCACATCGCGTTCGATACGGTCCAGCGTCTGGCCGGTGTGCTTGGCCATCAGCGAGTTGGTAATCTCGCGGATGCGCAGAATCTCACGGGCATGGATATCGATGTCGGTAGCCTGACCGCCGAGCCCACCCATGGAGGGCTGGTGGATGAGGATACGCGAATTGGGCAGCGCATAACGCTTGCCCTTGGTGCCAGCCAGCAACAGGAAAGCACCCATCGAGGCGCACTGACCGATGCAGTAGGTCACCACATCGTTCTTGATGAACTGCATGGTGTCGTAGATAGCCAGGCCGGCGGTAATGGAGCCACCCGGCGAATTGATGTAAAGCGAGATGTCCTTTTCCGGATCCTCGCTTTGCAGGAACAGCATCTGGGCCACCACCAGATTGGCGATCTGATCGTCGATCGGGGTACCGAGGAAGATAATGTTGTCGCGCAGCAGACGCGAATAAATGTCGTAGGCGCGCTCGCCCCGGCTCGTCTGCTCAACCACCATGGGAACCAATGCCATTGTGTGCTTTTCTCCCTCGTTGCGGGGCCCTCGCAAGGGCGATGAGGTTACGCTGCCCGAGGGATGATTCCGCCGGGCAGCGGATAATACCTGGTTACAGCTTAGGCCGGCAGGCGATCATAGAGTGTGGTCGCCGTCTTTTCGCGCAGCAGTTGTTCCCGAATTTTAGCCAGCCCGCCATTCTCGGTCAAACGCTGGTGAAGTACTTCCACCGGCTCGCGGCTCTGCATTGCGGCCAACTGGATTTCCTTCTCCACGTCCTCGTCGGCTACGGTGATGCCTTCAGCAGCGGCAATCTTGTCCAGGATTAGCTGGGTCTTCACCTCGGCCAGAGCGCCGGAGTGCTGCGCCACGCGCAGGCGACCGAAGTCAAGCTTGCGCATCTGTTCCGCGCCCATGCCCTGAGCGGCCAGGGCGCGCAAACCACGCTCCAGGCGCACATCAATCTGCTCCTGCACCAGCGACTCGGGAACCGGGAACTCGAACTTGTTCACCAGAGCCTGAGCAAGCTGGTCCTTGGTCTCGCCTTCCACCGAACGCTTCTTACGGCTCTGGATGTGCTCGCGCACCGCCTTCTCCAGATCCGCCAGGGACTCATAGCTGCCCAGTTCCTTGGCAAACTCGTCGTTCAGTTCCGGCAGAATGCGCTTCTTGATGGCCTTGACGGTGACTTCGTAGCTGACCGTCTTGCCCTGCAGTTTGGGCTCGGCATAATCGGCGGGGTAGATAACCTCAGCCTTCAGCTCCTGGCCCACCTTGGCGCCGCGCAGAATCTCGGTGAAGGCCTGGACCGTGTCCTTGCCACCCACCTCAACCAGCGCATTCTCGCCAGCCACCGGCTCGGCGGCATCGTCATTGGCCACCACGCCCTTGTAGCTGATCTCGGCCCAATCGCCATCCACGATCACGCGGTCGTCTTCCACCGGCTCGATGGAAGCACGCGATTCACGCAGCTCGGTCATCTCGCGCTGGTATTCGTCCTCGGTGATCTCCACGGAAGGCTTGGGAACAACCACGTCCTTGTAGCCTTCCACCGAGAACTCGGGGATGTACTCAAAGACAGCCTTCACGTGCAGAGGCTCACCATCTTCCACGGTCAGCTCGGTCACCTGGGGCTGGCCCACCGGGCGCACGCCCAGTTCGCCTACGGCCTTGTTGAAGCGCTCGGGCAGAATGCCATCGATCACATCCTTGCGGATATCGTTGGCAAAACGGCGGCGCACAACCGACTCGGGCACCTTGCCGGCGCGGAAGCCGGGAATGCGGGCGTACTTCTTATAGTTGGCCACTACGCCCTTGTAGGTCTTGCTCACGTCTTCAGCAGGGATGTCGAGCACCAGCTCACGGGTGCACTCCGGATTCAGAACCGGCCCGTGCGCGTGCTCGTGACCCTCATGGTCGTGGTCGTGATCGTGGTCATGGTCATGACCGGCGTGATCGTGAGCGGCCTCAGCCGACGCGGGTTGCAGGTTTTCTTCGACGGTGTCCTTCGTGCTCAACGTTTTGCCTTCCCAAGGCGCCCAAAGCGCCGTTCAATTCGGATTGCCGGGTTTCCCTTGCGGCCGATCAGAGCGCACCTCACTGGGCAGCCTGCCGCACAAACAAGAGTCGCCGCCCGGGCTGCCCTCCAAAGACGGCACGGCCCCGCGCGGCACGGGAAACGCCTCAATTTATGGTAAGAGGGTTTCGGGGTAGGGTCAAACTCTGCAAACGGTGGGAAACGCGTCCGGCACCGCTTTAGGTACGTTACCTCTCGGTGACTTCAGGGCGGCGCACGTAGGGCAAAAAGCGGGGATGGGCCGCTCCGCAGCTCAAAAAGAAGGATCTAGCCTCCTTCAAGCTCAGTTCGCCGTTCACCGTCCGCCGGACTTCGTCGGCATCCAGCTCTTCCTGGCCATCGTCTTCCCACCAGCAGACCGGACACAGGGCTAAAGAATCCGGGCTGACCAGGGTTCTATAGCCACAGCAAGGGCAACGAAAGCGCACATCAGTGTTCACATTTGTTTAGGACGGGAAAAGCGGGCAAAGTGTTTACCTGCCGCGCTCAGGTTCCGCCCGGAACTCAAAAACGGAACGCAAGTCCTGCCGATACACGCTCATGCGCCGATCCGGAATGGCTAGAGGTAGGTACCGCCAGGTAGTCGGCCGCCAGCCGGATCGAGAAAAATGGCGCAATCCGCACGTCGCCTCCCCCGCCAAGTCCCACAGTCAGATCGGTTTGCGAAAGCCCAACGGAGTTCGAGGTATGTCCCACTCCTCCGAGCGCGTGCGCAAAAACATGCACTCCCATGGTGCCCACCGTTACCCGGGGGCCAAACATGACCATCGTGGTGTGAGGCGTTGTGGAGGCAGCGCCCATCCCATATTGGGCCACATCCCCCTCGATTCCTATAAAAGGCTTCACTTTGACATTCAGCGAGCCTTCCCAGCCATTCAAACCACCCACACCGGAGGCAAAGACGTCGTTCCCCAGCCGGCTGTAGCCAAAAGCCACATCCGCCTTGGGACCGAGTGCGTGGGCGCAAGGCGCAGCGAGAATCCATCCAACAAACAACGCCAGAGCCACCCGGCACATTCCGTGATGCCACCAATTGAGCATTCCAACCTCCTGTCAGGCCATCCAAACACAGGATGTACTACCTGAGGAGATGGCACATGGAGCCGGCAGGATGCCCGGGGACCATCAAAAGAATCCGGATGATCAACAGAGCGAAGGATCGAAAGTGAGAGAAACAGGACGAGCGCTCTGCACCAAAAAACACAGGAGCGATCCGAAGACCGCCCCTGTTCGGGATACTTAAAGAAGCCTCAACGCACGGCGTGGCTCGCGCGCGTGCCGTCCGCATGTAGCACCTCAACCTCCAGCGCCATCCGTCCGTCGGCATGGGTCGCACAACTCAGGCAAGGATCAAAGCTGCGGATCAGTCCCTCCATGCGGTTCAGCATCCCCTCGGTCACCTCATGGCCGGAGAGATATTTGCGCGCCACCTGCACCAGTCCACGATTCATCGCCAGGGTATTGTGCGCCGTGGCCACAATCAGGTTGGCGCTGGTCATCATGCCATTGGCGTCCACCCGGTAGTCGTGGATCAGCGTGCCGCGCGGCGCTTCGATAATGCCCACGCCCTCGGCTTCGTTGGCCTTGGCTTCGGCGCGCACATCCTTGTCGAGCACCGCCGGCTGCTCCAGAATTGTCTGCATCCGCTCCAGAGCAAAGACAATCTCGATCAGCCGCGCATAGTGGTTATGGAAGGAACTCAGCGTCACGTTGCCGTAGTTGCGGCGAAACTCGTTGAGTGCCTCGTCGGCCAGCGGAGTCCCGCACTGCCGTGCCAGGTTCAGGCGGGCCGCTGGCCCCACACGATAAACACCCAACGGATAGCCGGTTGGTTTGTAGTAGGGCGCTTTCATGTAGCTAGCTTCATCCACCGCCTCGCCAATGTATTCGTGATAATCGCGAGGATGAATATTATCGGCCAGGATGTTGCCGTCGGCATCGCCGAAGCGCAGCCAGCCCTCATGCCTGCGGCGCGAACCGTAGAGGCACAGATTGCCGTCCTTGCGCCCCAGGCCCATGAACAGCGTGGGGAAGTTGCCGAAGGTGATCACCTCATCCTGCAGCTTCTCCATCATGTGGCGGAAGAATTCCAGGGTGCGAGTAGCAATGGCGAGCGCACCAGGCAGGCCCTGCAGAATCTCATCGCGATGCTCCACCGGAAGAGGTGTCGCCACGCCGCCCGGCACAATCCAGGGTGTGTGGATGCGGCGTCCGCCCAGCAGATCGATCACTTCCTGCCCCCACTTGCGCAGGCGAATGCCATCCATGGCCACATCGGGATGCCGCGCGGCCAGACCCAGCACATTGCGCTCGGCAGGGTTCGCATCCCAACCCATCAGAAAATCCGGACTGGACAGATGAAAGAAGCTGAGCGCGTGCGATTGCGTGATCTGCGCCAGATGCACCACACGGCGCAGCATCTCGGCGGTTTCCGGAATGCGCAGGCCCATGATGGCGTCGGCCGCCTTGGCCCCGGCCAACAGATGGCTGATGGGGCAGATGCCGCAGATGCGCGCGGTGAGCGAAGGCATCTCGTAGAACGGGCGGCCCTCGCAGAATTTTTCAAATCCCCGGAACTGCAGCACGTGCAGATGTGCATCCTCCACCATTCCCTGATCGTCCAGTTGGATGGTGATTCTGCCGTGCCCTTCCACTCGTGTAATCCCATCAATCTTGATCGTCTGCATCCGCTTGTTCTCCCCTGCTCAGTTGCCGAAGCGGCAGCGTGTGGACATTTCGGGCATGCGCCCGGCCAGAATCTCGCTCACCACGTAGTAGATGTCGTCAGCCTTGGGCGGACAACCCGGAAGAAACAGGTCCACCTTCACCAGCTCATGTAGCGGAATCACTTTGCGCTCGAGCCGGGGAACCTCTTTGGACGGAGCTCCGGGATTTGCCGTGGCATTGTCTTCATAACCACGCTTCAGCACCTCCTCCAGCGGAAAGGTATTGCGCATGGCCGGCACATTGCCGGTCACGGCGCAATCGCCGAGAGCTGCCAGCAGCTTGGTGTTGGCGCGCACCTTGAGGATTTTTTCGATGTCTTCCTCATTGGCCAGTGCGCCTTCCACCAGCGTCAGATCCACGTTCTCCGGAAACTCCTTGGCATCCACTACGGGGCTATAAACCAAATCGATCAGCGGTGCAATCTCCACCAGCCGCTCGTCCATATCCAGAAACGACATGTGGCAACCGGAACAACCATCGAGCCACAGTGTTGCGACACGCGCTTTCGCCATCCCCTGTCCTCCACTCACAACTGCCCGCGCATCTGCAACAGATACGGCAGGAATTCCGGTTTGGTCATCTCCGCAACCGATTTGCCTTTCTCCACCAGCGCACCCACCGGGCAAACCATGACGCACTTGCCGCAGCCGGTGCAGGTTTGCGATTCGCCCCAGGGCGCGCCCAGATCGGTAATCATGCGTGAAGCAATCCCCCGGCCGGTGACATCCCATGTATGCGCTCCTTCCACCTGATCGCAAACGCGCACACAGCGCGTGCACAGCACGCAGCGGTTGTGATCCACCACAAACCGCGGGTGCGATCCATCGGTTGCGCACTTCAGGTGCAGATACGGCAACGACACATGATCGATGCCCAACTTCGCCGCCATGGTCTGCAATTCGCAATGGCCCGAGGAGACACACACCGCGCACACGTGATTGCGCTCGGTCAAAAGCAACTCCACGGTGAGCTTGCGGTAGCCATCCAGTTCGGGAGAATGCACGGTGACTTCCATGCCTTCCTGGGCCTGTGTGGCGCAAGCGGCAAGCAGCTTGTTCGAGCCCTTCACCTCCACCACGCACAAGCGGCATGCGCCCACTTCGCCTAGCCCTGTGAAGTGGCAGAGCGTGGGAATGTCGATTCCGTTTTCGCGTGCGACTTCGAGAATGGTCTGATCCTGTCCGGCAGCCACCTGCTTGCCGTCAATGATCAGCGTCTTCACCTGATATTGATCTTTTTCGGGCATCCCGGCTTCCTCACTTTCCCTGCTTGGCCGCGGCCGGATTGGAGACAGGGCACTTGCCCTGCGGACAACGTTTTTCGCGGATGTGAGTCTCGTACTCTTCGCGGAAATAGCGCAACGTGCTGCGCACCGGATTGGGCGCGGTCTGGCCGAGCCCGCACAGCGCAGTGCGATTCACCATGCCGCCCAATCGCTCCAGCGTGTCGAGATCCTCCATGCGCCCCTCGCCCTCGCTGATGCGGTTCAGCAGCCCATAGAGTTGCGTGGTGCCTACGCGGCACGGAATGCATTTGCCGCAGGATTCATCCCGCGTAAAGTCCATGAAGAACTTGGCCACATCCACCATGCAGGCGGTCTCGTCCATCACGATCATGCCGCCGGATCCCATGATCGATCCGGCCCGGGCCAGCGACTCGTAATCCACCTGCATATCGAGGAACTGCTCGGGAATACAGCCCCCGGAAGGGCCACCCGTCTGAACCGCCTTGAACTGCTTGCCGCCCGGAATGCCCCCGCCCAGCTTGTACACCAGATCGCGCAGCGTGATGCCCATCGGCACTTCCAGCAGTCCGGTGTTGTTCACATCGCCCACCAGCGCGAACACCTTGGTGCCCTTGCTTTTTTCCGTGCCAATCGCCGCAAACCATGCCGCGCCCTTGCGCAGAATGGGCGCAACGTTGGCAAAGGTTTCCACGTTGTTCAACAGCGTGGGGCATTTGTTCAAACCAGAGTACGCGGGGAAAGGCGGACGCGGACGCGGAACGCCACGCTTGCCTTCCACCGAGGCAATCAGCGCCGTCTCCTCGCCGCACACAAAGGCCCCGGCCCCCAGACGAACCTCGATCTCAAAGCCAAAAGCCGATTCGCCAATGTTCTTGCCGAGCAACCCCATCTTCTCTGCCTGGCGAATGGCAATCTTCAAGCGCTTGACCGCCAGCGGATACTCGGCGCGGCAGTAGATGTAGCCTTTGCTTGCGCCCACCGCGTAGCCCGCGATAGCCATGCCTTCCAGCACGCGGTGCGGATCGCTTTCCAGAACCGAGCGATCCATGAAGGCCCCCGGATCGCCCTCGTCGGCATTGCAGATGACGTACTTCTGCTCGCCCGACGCCTTGGCCACCATGGACCATTTGAGGCCGGTGGGATAGCCGCCACCACCGCGTCCGCGCAGGCCGCTCTTGATCATCTCCTGCACCACATCGTCGCGTGTGCGCTGAGAGACGCACGTCAGCAGCGCTTCATAACCGCCCACCGCAATGGAGTCCTCAATGCGCTCCGGATCGATCTCGCCGCAGTGTTCCAGCACAATCTTCTGCTGCTCGGCAAAGAAAGGAATATCCGGCGAAACGGCAAACTCCGGCACCGGGTTGCCATCCAGATTGGCGATGATGGCTTCAAGAATCTCCGGCTTGTCATGCGGCACGCTGCGATAGTAAGTATGCTGCGGCTCGCAGCGCACCAGGGGCCCCATGGCGCACAGGCCCATGCAACCCACGCCGGTCACTTTGCAGCGGCCTTCCTTGCCCTGCTTCTTCACCTCATCCTGCAATACCTTGAGTACCTGATCGGAGTGCAGCGACAGGCATCCGGCGGCCACCGAAACATTTACCTTGTGATCGAACTTCTTCAGTTCTTCCTGCTCGTGGGTGCGGATTTCCAGTAACTCGTCGAGGGTCATAGCTCCATCCACCTCCGCATCTGAGCTTTCACCATCTCGCTATCGGCCTTGGGCACCACCTCGCCGTCAAACACCGCGGCTGGAGCCAGACTGCAGGATCCGATGCAGCGCGCCGCCACCACCGAAACCTTGCCATCGGGCGTGGTTTCACCCGCGGTAACATGAGCTATCTCTTCGATAGCTTTCATCAGATTGCCCGCGCCCTTCACATAGCATCCCGTGCCCATGCAGACCACGCAGGTATGTTCCCCGGCAGGTTTCAGATTGAAGAAGTGATAGTAAGTGGCCACGCCATACACTTCACTCAGCGGCAGCCGAAGCGAGCTAGCCACAAAGCGTAGTGACTCGGAATCAAGATAGCCGAATGACTCCTGGACGGTATGAAGAACCTCAATCAGCGCGGCAGCGTTGTGGCCATGGCGACGCATCGTCGCCTCCACCAACTTCCAGCGTTTGTCTGCGGAGGGAAGCGGAACCTGCTCGGGGTATGCCTTCATTCAATGCCTCCTTTCCCTGGGGAGCTGTTTCTGGCTAGCGAGTATAACCAGAAATGAGATAAGGAGAGGCTCTAGCGATACAAAAATACCGATATACGCAAAAAATTCCAGCTAGGGACAAAATGATGTCGATTTATTTCTTTAGCTCGCGTGAGGGCTATCACTTTTTACACATAAAACCCATTATTCGGGACGATATCCCGGAGTTTTATTCAGCTTCAGCACTCCGAATTGCCCTTCCCACTCCTTCTACCGAACCAGCTCACAGCGCTCTTTCATGCGCTGAAAACAGGAACGCGGATCAAACTCTATCAATCTGTTGGAGATTATCTAGGTCGCGGTGAGCAGAAAGATAAACTCTTCACAGTTAAAAGGTCGAAGCCCGCAATGAATCGCTACCCATTTATCCAATAACCTGCGAATCGATATTTTTATAGTCTATCGAGTTACTTTGTCTGCCATTAACCGTAGTCCGCTCTCCCATCGAACAGCAACACCACAACGGGTTTCCGCAGCCATTTTTGTGCCTCTGCAGGGTTCGCCGGCAGCAAGCTGGGAAGACTTCTTCAAACGGTTGCAAATAAACCTTTTGCGATCCAAATTACACGCACACGGTCTATACGTGGCTTGACATTGCGCCGAAGTCTTCGTAGATTGGCCTTACACGGCTTATTCCGATGAGCCGTATGAGGTTTGCATTCGATGATGAGCTTCACCACGTCCGCTATGTGTCTGTGCTGCTGCTGTCTGGGCAGTGATGGGTGGGCGTGTACGATGGGATGATTCAGATCGACGAATCCGAAACCCACGACCCACCCGCTCACTGAGCTGGTGGGTTTTCTACTTTTGCAAACAGTTTCAGGTACACGCGTTTCAAGCACCGGTGGCGAAGTGGCTAACGCGCAGGTCTGCAAAACCTGTATTCGCGGGTTCGAAACCCGCCCGGTGCTCCAACTCAATTTCCGCAGCCGCGCTCTTCCCCTTGTGCCGTGCACGGCGTCAGCGTTCAGAACCAGGACAACGGCCGACCATGAAGACGACGATCTCCCGTATACGGACCGCAGCTCTCGCCCTGGCCGCACTAGCCATGGCAGCAGCCACTGCGGGCGCGCAAGTTCATCTGCTCAACGTCTCTTACGATCCCACGCGCGAATTCTACGCCGAGTATGATCGGCTTTTTCAGCAGCACTGGAAGGCCACCACCGGTCAGGATGTGGTGCTCCATCAGTCACACGGCGGCAGCGGAAAACAGGCACGCGCGGTCATCGATGGCCTGGAGGCTGACGTGGTGACGCTGGCTCTCGGTTACGACATTGACGCAATCGCGCAACGTGGCCTGCTGGCGGCCAACTGGCAATCGCGGCTGCCGAACAACAGCACGCCGTATACCTCCACCATTGTCTTCATGGTGCGCAAAGGAAATCCGCAAGGCATTCACGACTGGCCAGACTTGATTCGCCCAGGCGTGCGTGTAATCACGCCCAATCCTAAAACCAGCGGTGGCGCCCGTTGGAACTATCTGGCTGCGTGGGGCTACGCGTTGCGCGCCGCGCACAATCAGGAGGCTGGCGCACGCGATTACATGCGCAAGCTCTTTGCCAATGTTCCCGTGCTGGATGCCGGCGCGCGCGGAGCAACCACCACGTTTGTCCAGCGCGGCGTGGGCGATGTGCTGATCGCCTGGGAAAACGAGGCGTTGCTGGCGCTCCGGGAACAGCCGGGCAAGTTTGAGATTGTGATTCCTTCCGCCACCATCCTGACGGAGCCACCTGTAGCTGTCGTGGATAAAGTGGCCGCACGGCGCGGCACGGACAAGATTGCGCGAGCCTATCTTGAGTACCTCTATTCGCCTGAGGCGCAGGAGCTGGCCGCCAAGTACTACTACCGTCCGCGTGATCCCGCCATTGCCGCCAAGTACGCTTCCGTCTTTCCCAAAGTCAACACCTTCACCGTAGCGCAGGGTTGCGGAAGCTGGCAGGCAGCCCAAGCCCGCCACTTCGCCGACGGTGGAACCTTCGATCAGATCTTCGAAAGCCGATAGGACACAGATAGAATGCCCGCACGATTCCCCCGAACTCTGAGCCTGCTGCGACGGCCATCTCCCTTGCCTGGATTCGGCCTGAGCCTTGGCTTTACGGTTGCCTATCTTTCCGCCATTGTCCTGATTCCGCTGGCCGCGATTCTACTGCGCGGACTGAAAGGTGGATGGGCAGGCTTCACACACGCCATTGGCACACCGCGCGTACTGGCCGCCTGCCAGATAACAGTAGAATCCGCGCTGCTGGCCGCGTTGCTTTCGGCCATCTTCGGCTTTCTGGTGGCCTGGGTACTGGCCCGCTACCGCTTTCCCGGCCGCAGCATTGTGGATGCGCTCATCGATCTTCCCTTTGCATTGCCCACGGCGGTGGCGGGCATTTCACTCACCACGCTCTACACAGAGAGCGGCTGGGTCGGCCGTTTTCTGGAACCACACGGCATCCACATTGCCTTCACCCGCTGGGGCATTGTGTTGGCCATGTCGTTTGTGGGCTCTCCGTTTGTGGTGCGCACCGTGCAGCCGGTTCTGGAAGATCTGGATCGCTCCATGGAGGAGGCTGCCAGTAGCCTGGGCGCATCGTCCTGGCAGATCTTTGCTCGCGTTCTGCTGCCCGTTTGCCTGCCGGCGCTGGTAACCGGGACCGCGCTAGCCTTTGCCCGCGCTGCCGGCGAATATGGTTCGGTAATTTTCATTGCTGGCAACATGCCCATGAAAACCGAGATTGCCGCGTTGCTGATCGTCACCAAATTGGAAGAGTACGACTACACCGGAGCGGCGGCGATTGCCGTGGCCATGCTGGTGCTTTCGCTCACCATCATGCTGGCGCTCAATGTACTGCAAAGCCGCATCCAGCGGCGCGAGGGCAAACGCGGATGACACGACAAACTCCTTCCGAACGCTTGGCCCGCGCCACACTGATCGTGCTGGCATGCTTGCTGACCGGCCTGTTCCTGATTCTGCCTCTGGTCACCGTCTTTGCACAGGCCTTCGCACAGGGCTGGAAGCTGTATCTTGCCGCGATCCACAGCCCTGACGTACTCAGCGCGCTCAAGCTCACGCTCGTGGTGGCCGCCGTGGCCGTGCCGCTCAACGTAGTATTCGGCATCGCCGCGAGTTGGGCCATCACACGGTTTGACTTCCATGGCAAGCAATTGCTGGTCACGCTTATCGACATCCCACTGGCCGTCTCGCCAGTGGTGGCGGGACTCATGTACGTGGAGGTTTTCGGTCTGCATGGCTGGCTGGGGCCCTGGCTCGATGCCCACAACTTCCACATCATCTTTGCCGTGCCGGGCATTGTGCTGGCCACTGTCTTTGTCACGTTTCCTTTTGTAGCGCGCGAGCTGATTCCCTTCATGCAGGCCCAGGGCAGCGACGAGGAAGAAGCCGCCGTGGTGCTGGGCGCAAATCCGTTCTCGGTCTTCTGGCGCGTCACCCTGCCCAACATCAAGTGGGCTCTGCTCTATGGAGCAATTCTGGCCGCATCGCGTTCCATTGGCGAGTTCGGCGCGGTCTCGGTGCTCAGCGGACACATTCGCGGACGCACCACAACGCTGCCGCTGGAAGTGGAGATGGCCTACAACGAGTACAACTTCACGGCTGCATTCGCTGCGGCATCGCTGTTGACCCTTGCCGCCATCCTCACGCTCACCGTCAAGAAGATCCTTGAGTCCACCTCCGGCATTCATGCACACGCCGAACGCGAAAAGGACGCCGCATGAGCATTCAGATAGAAAACATCCGCAAGAACTACGGCGCATTTGAAGCCTTGAAAGACATCTCGCTGACCATTGAGAGCGGCGAACTGATTGCCCTGCTGGGCCCCTCTGGATGCGGCAAGACCACACTGCTGCGCTCCATTGCCGGATTGGAAACGCCGGACAGCGGGCGCATTGTGCTCAATGGCGAAGAGTCCACGCGCACCAACGCCGCCCGCCGCGGCATTGGATTTGTCTTTCAGCACTACGCGCTGTTCCGCCACATGACGATCTTTGAAAACGTGGCCTTCGGTTTACGCGTACAGCCACGCGCCGAGCGGCTCGCACGCGCGGCCATCCACGAGCGCGTATCGGAGTTGCTGCGTCTGGTGCAGTTGGAGTCCTACGGACGCATGTATCCCGAGCAGCTTTCCGGCGGTCAGCGTCAGCGTGTGGCCCTGGCGCGCGCCCTGGCGGTACGCCCCAAGGTGCTGCTGCTGGACGAGCCCTTCAGCGCCCTGGACGCCAAGGTTCGCAAGGATCTGCGCACCTGGCTGCGCCGCATCCACGACGAACTGCATGTGACCACCATCCTGGTCACCCACGATCAGGAAGAAGCGCTGGAGGTTGCCGACCGCGTGGTAATTCTGAATGCCGGCAAACTGGAGCAGGAGGGCACGCCAGAACAGATCTACAACCAGCCCGCTTCGCCGTTTGTGTACAACTTCCTGGGTAACGTGAATTTGTTCCATGGCCGCTTGCTGGCCGATCTGACGCCAGCGGAATCTCCTCGCGTGCCTTCACCATCCGCGCCCTCGCCGTCCGCTGTGGTAGGTTTTGTCCGTCCCCATGAATTCGAGGTTTCAGCCGGGCCTGTGAGCGGCCGCAATGCGCTGCCGGCAACACTCGCCAAACTGAACGCAGCCGGCCCCCTGGTACGGCTCGAGCTGATCGTTGCCGACGCGGCCAGGCCGGTGATTGTTGAAATCTCTCACGCACGCCTGCGCGAGTTGGAGTTACAAGAAGGCAATAAGGTGTATTTAACACCTACCGAAATCCGGGTTTTCAATGATCTGCCGGAGGACATGGTTGATTTCGGGTCGCACATCTAGAGCGGTTTCAGGATAGATAGACCCAATCCGATTGCTTCCGCTGCCACCCCTCCTTGGGGCCGGGGCGACTGGGCTGTTCACTCCGCAGGTACCGCAATCCTGAAACCGCTATAACCGTATCTGAAGAAAAATTCCGGCGCGTTACGATAACGTAAGTTCATTGCACTTTCGTGCCGGAAGCAATTTTGTAGCTTTTCATCCCACGTTGACGCGCAATGTTTTTTCATCTCGCTCGTACAGATATATTCCTCTCAATACTTCTTGCGACCTACTTATTGTTCTTTTGAGTTAATTCCTGTTTGCAGGAATGCACGCCACGCATCGCAGACACGCTTCTTTCTCTAACTCCTGAGCGTCTTTCATGCTACGATGATCACCGTCTTAACCTTTAGATATTTAGGATCACTATGCTAGAAAATATTCTCCTTGATTTAGTTGATGGTATTTATGCGGCAGCCATTGAACCCATGAAATTTGAAGGCTTTCTGGAAGCTCTTTCCAGCGCTGTGCAAGGGCAATGGACCATGCTGATGACACACGACGTCGCGGCCTGGCGTGCCACAACTGCACTCAGCGTGGGCCTGGATGCTGCGGCTCTAGAGCGCGAAAAGCATTACGCCCCTCTGAATCCTTTTGTGGCACGAGGGCGCCCCTTCATGCAGGCCGGAACCGTGATTACCGGCGCAATGATTGTTCCCGACCATGAATTGATCCGCACGGAATACTACAACGACCATCTCAAGCCGAGCGATCTGCACCACGTTATCGGCGGCACCATCACCCGCGATCAGCATGGAGCGGCACTGATCGGCAGTGCACGCTCCCAAAAGCAAGGCCCATTCGGCAAAGAGGCCATCGCTCTGTTTCAGGCGCTTGATCCGCATCTGCGCCGGGCTCTCGCGATGCAGAAACACATGGCCCTGCAGGATGGTGCCCGCGATGCTCTGGACAAGATTCCTAACGGTTGCGTTCTCTTGGGAAATAATGGGCGCGTGCTGGCGGTGAATCACGCGGCAGACAGGATTTTTGCGCTGCGCGATGGGATAACGTGCGTTCAAGGACGCCTGGATGCGCATGCACCGGAGAGTTCCAGCCGTTTGCGCGAGCTGATCGCATCGGCCACCTCCACGACTTATCAGCCGCATCCAGGAGGCGTGATGCCGGTGCTGCGCGCGGACGATGCTCAACCGTATACCGTGCTGGTGACGCCGTTAGAACGCCGCCCTCTGGACTGGGGCGGCGTCTTTCCGGTTGCTGCTGTTTTCATCGCCGACCCCACATGTACGCCGGCCACTGCAGCCACGCTCACGCAACTTTACGGCTTCACGCCTGCAGAAGCCAGACTGGCCCGGGCACTGGCCAAGGGCGAAGGGCTGGGAGCTGCGGCGGAAAAGTTGGAGATCGGCGTCAACACGGCCAAAACGCATCTGCAACACATCTTTGCCAAGACGCAGACAAGCCGTCAGGCAGAGCTGGTGCGTTTATTAACCAGCGTGGGGGCCATGGCCTGCATGCATGCCACGCCGCCAGCGGAGGCGGCAGCGGAGCCCGTCCACAACACGATGGCCTACGCCGCGCCACAGGAAAACCTGCACACAGCAGAACAGAGCCTTGCTGACGCATAAGTCCGGGGGAGGGAGCAAGGTAAGCAGGGGCGCTGCACTCCGGCAGGCCAACTGGTTTACAGGTTGCCTTGCATGCTCAGCAACAGCACGCTACTGCACGGTAAGGGTGAACTGGCTGGTAGCCGACAAACTGCCGGAGGCGGCCACGACCTGCACCATGTAGGTGCCCGGCGTGGTGCCCTGCACGGCGGATGAGGTGGGGCTGGACTTGCCACTACAGGCTGTCATAGAACCGAAGATCGCAAACATCATCACCGCAATCCAAATGCCCTTTGCACCTTTACCGTGCATGCGGCGCACTCCACTGAAGCCTGCGAGAAGCAAAAGGCCTGCATAGGCCAGGGGCGCCTGAGGTGTCCTGTTCAATGGTTGAGGCTGCTGCAAGGCCGCGGTGGTTGCGGTGGTGGAGACCACCAGCGTGGCCGAAGCCGCACTGGCGGATGAAAGGGTGACCGTGTTGGCCGGGCTGAAGCTGAAGGTGGGTGGCGCAACGCTTCCCGCCGGGCTGGACTGAATCGCAGCCGAGAGAGTAACTACACCTGTAAAACCGCCGCTGGGCGTGATGCTGATGGGAATGCTGTTGGAGCTTGTCGCGCCTGCCTTCACGGTGAGCGCGCTGCTGCTCACCGTAAGACCCGCGGCCACAACTGTTACCGAAGCGGTTCCAGTTGCTGCGGTATAGTTGGCATCTCCCACATACGCAGCCGTCAGCGTGCCGGAGCCAGCCGTGAGAGGTCCTGCAATGGAAAAGGTGGCCACGCCGTTCACCAGCGCCTGCGTCGCAGTGTAGGAGCCGGAGCTCAGCGTGACCTTTCCGGTAGGTGTGGGCAGGGATCCATTGCCCGCCACCGTAACCGTAACCTGCAGGGGATAAGAACTCACATTGGAAGTGGCCGGAGTCACGGTTACGGAAGGCGTTACCGTTCCTGCCTGAATGGGGCCACTGCCGTAATACATGGTGCAGGTGGTGCCCACGTAATCGGAAGCAAACTCAAGCACGCTGGTGCCATCAACCGAAGGCAGCAGAGGTGAAGAGTAGTTGGGGCAATAGTTGTTGTACGCAGTGGGAACCTGCACCGGCGCGGGCATGGTGGTCCAGGGTCCGCTGCCATCGGCGCTATGACTGACGAAGATGGTGGCCCCATTGCCGGAAGAAACGGTCCCGTTCGATTCATACAGCATCTGACCGGTTAGCAGGATAGTGCCGTTGGTACTGACCGCTGAAGGTGCCCAGGCATTGATAGGCGTGTGCTCAAAGTACTGTCCGGTGGTGCTAACAATGCGTGTACCGGTATTGGTGGCAACGCCCCAGCTCCATCCATCGGGAGAGGTGCGATAGAAGGCCGTGCAGGCGGCCGGTCCGCACATTTCGTAGGTCATGAAGTAGAGACCACTGGGCAGCACCGTGATCACGGCCATGCCAGGGCGGTCGCTCTGAACGGTACTCGCAACAGTGTAGGTGGAGTCCTGCCAACTGGTGCCATTGTAACTGCGCATCTGGCGCAGCAACTGGCTATGGCCGCTCACGGTTTCGTCGGAAAAGACCACCACCAGCGCGCCATCGGATGCCACGGTAAACTGCGGCTCCCACAATCCTCCGCCGGTGGTGCCCACCTTGCTGGTAACGGCTATTGTGGAGAGATAGGTCCAGGTTGCGCCACCGTCCTGGCTGGCATACACCTTCAGTTGCATGGCCTGCGTGGTCGAGCTCTGCCCCACCGATCCGGACCAGATCAGGGTTCCCGCGGGCAACGCGCCAATCGCGCGGGGCAACTCAAAGAGCGTTCCACAGCAAAGGCCGCCGCTGAAGTCCGCGTCGTGGATTGCGCCAGCCAGCGCAAAACTTGCACCATCGCTGCTGGTGTAAATGTCCTGCTCTCCTACGCCGCCCGGAAAGGCGGTGACGCTGGCAACAATCTTGCCATTCAGCGCGGTATTGGCATGATGGCTGATGCGCACCAGGCGCGCATACAGAGCGGTACTGGAGCTGAGCTGCGTCTTCGATTGGGCCGATGCTGTTCGCCCGGAGATGAAGAAGAATGAAGCCCCTATGAAAAACAGTGCGAGTGCGATCCCGAAACGTTGGCGTTGCAACGCAGACCCCATCGGCATGATGCATTCTCCCGGAAATGTGGTACAGAAGCGAGCGGGGCTCCGAAGAGCCCCGCCGGTTAGTTAGAAGCTGGCGCGAATCTGCACGTTCAGGTTGCGAGGTGGCGAATCGGCCGAGGTCGTCTGTCCAGGAACGAGAGTTCCGAAGTTCTGATCCCAGGCGTTGCTGTTAAAGCGCGCGGTGAGGATATTGAAGTGGTTGAGCACGTTCGAGGCCGACAGACGGACCGAGACCTTGACGCCGTTACGGATATCCACGCTCTTGCTGATCGCGGCATCGCTTAACACCACGGTCTTCATGTGCATGACACCGGAAGTGGACTGGTTGAGGTTTTCGTTGGCCAGCGTGTCGTAGACAACCCAGTTCGCATCGCTCAGGTTATGGCAGTTATCGTGCGGATTGATGATGGCATCGGCAGAACCGTGAATGCGATGCATGACGCAGTTGGTCCATCCCTGAACGGTCTGCTTGCTCCAGTCAAGGTTGCTATAGAACTTGTTGGAGGCCAGCGGCAATGCGCCGCCAGGAAGATTAATCGGTTCCCCGCTCTGGATGACCAACTGCGGCGAGAAGTCCCAGCCGCCCACCACGGCATCGGCGATGCGGTTGTTGTGCAGATTGAACATGCGGCCCTTGCCCACCGGCATCTGGACGACGCCGTTGATCTTGAACACATGCGGCAGGCCCAGATAGTACACGCTGCGCCGGCGCAGGTTCAGGTCCTGGCTGAGCCAGCCCCACTGCTCGATCTGCTTGGACCAGGTGTAGTTGGTGTCGAAGCTGACGCCGTGCGACATGCGCTGATGAAAGTTGACCTGCAGGCCGTTGTACCAGCTCTTGCCGCCGTTCATGCCCGCCGTCGTCACGTCGTGGAACTGCGGGTGCGGACGGTTCATGTCCCAGGCCTGGAAGGTGCTCGGCGAGTAGTAGTCGGTACCCTTGAAGGCTGTGACATTCTGGAAGGGGTTCGCCTGCTGCTTCCAGCAGTTATCCCAGCGCGAGGTTGAAGGACCATAAGCCTGCGAGCAGGTTTGCAGGAAGCTGTGGGTCGGATAGTTGGCGTTGTAGGTCATGTCGTAACCAATCACTCGGTTGCCGACAAATGAAGCATCGAGCACGGAGCTCTTGGTGACGCGATACTGGATACCGAACGAGAATTCGTTGGCGCTCGGGATCTTGTAGTTGTGGTTGTAGACGCTTAGCGCGGTGCCAACGCCTGTGACCGTGCCCAGCGCCGATCCGGTCGGCTGAATCAGTCCACTCGGGAACGGATTGGCCAGCAGACCGGTAATGGGGTGAATACCATTATCGTTGCTGGCCACCAACGAGGTGGTCGAGGAGAAGCCGGTCTGGTTCAACATGCCGTTGCTCTGGAAGTTCGTATAGAACAATCCGTAGCCGCCACGAACCACGATGCGTTCGGTGGGCGACCAGGCAAAGCCAAATCTGGGCTGAATGTTGTGATAAACCGTAGCCACTGCGGCGCGCGTGCTGCCGTTGACTCCGGCGTAGGTGAGGCCACCGGTGAGATTGCCCGCCGCTGGCAGCAGCGAAGCAGCATTGCCCGGCATCTGCGCCTGGACGGCATTCGGCACATTCGGATCGAAGCCGGTCACCAACGCATCATGAGCATCCGTCGGTCCGGTCAGAACGTCATAGCGGAAGCCGAAGCCCATGGTCAGGTGCGAGGTCAAGCGCCAATCGTCCTGAATCCACGGGGCAATATACCAAGTTGAAACCATCTTGTCCGCGTTGATCACAGCCGAACCGGAGTTGGGCAGGCCGAGCATAAACGAAGCGAAAGAATCGCCCGAGCGAGTCCCGGCCGTTGTGTCCTGCACCGACCAGGCATCCTGAGTCCAGGGTGTGGTGGTGCCAATGGTAAAGCTGCCGGGGTTGAAGTAGTGGAATTTGGTCAAACGCAGGTCAGACCCCATGCGGATGGTGTGGCGGCCCTTGGTCTTCACGAGATCGTCTTCGAGCGAGTAGGTGCCGGTATTTTCCGTGTTGGCATACCAGCCCATGCCGTCATAGCCGTCAAAGGTCCACTGACCGAAGAAGTTCTTGTTCTGCAACGACTGCACAAATGCCGACGACATACCATACTTGGTCATATCGACGCTGTTGTCCGAGCTGGTCCATACCACCGAAAAGCGCGTGTAGCCATAGCGGATATTGAAGATCGTACTGGGATTGACGACATCGACAAAGTCCACCAGAAAGCCACGGCTCTTACGCGAAAAGTTGCCGCCGTTTTCGCCCGCGCCAACAATTCCGCCGGCGTTGCTGACCTCGCTGAAGTCAGCGCCCATGGGACGGATAAAGAACTTGTACTTGTCGCCAACGTTCACATCGAGGCGAGCAAGCAGGTTCTTGTAGTGCCAGTTGTAGTAGTTATTCGGCACGTTAAGGTTATGGTAAGTAATACGTTGTCCGTAAGCCGCACTGCCGACCCCGGGGAACAACTTGGCAAGATTCACCGCCACCGGGTCGAGACGACCCGTGGGAATAATATTGCCAGCAAACTGAGGACGTATCCACTTACCGCTGGCATCCTGGTATTGGTTGGCGACGTCGTTGATGGTAACCGAATGATATCCCGGCTGGCTGAGCAGTTCGCTGAAGTCGCCGGTGCGCATCTTCTCGGTGGGATAGCTGAGCTGAAGGCCACGCGGCAGCAACTCGGTGTAGTGGTCAAAGGCAGCGAAGAAGAAGGGCTTGATACGGGAGCTATGCAGATG